>Ga0116227_10014886_pt1 | contig 11688 bp, 9 predicted proteins | sample S1TSphgellanicum_FD_89693 | JGI IMG/M metagenome (GOLD analysis project Ga0116227, IMG submission 89693) | Host-associated microbial communities from peat moss isolated from Minnesota, USA - S1T2_Fb - Sphagnum magellanicum MG | ecosystem: Host-associated > Plants > Peat moss > Unclassified... | reverse complement strand
CATTGCTTTGAGTTTTGGCGCGCCAGTCATGCTGCCCATGGGGAAGCAGTTTTTTATGGCTTGCGCAGATGATAAGCCGTCTTGTATTTCGCAGGTAATGGTGGAAATCATTTGGTGCACCTGTTGAAAGCTGTAAACACCAAAAAGTTCTTTCGTAGCAACAGTTCCTTGTTTTGCAGAACGTGTTAAGTCATTGCGAACAAGATCCACTATCATTACATTCTCCTGTAGCTCCTTTGGATGATTTCTTAAGTCGTTTATGATCAATTCGTCTTCAGAAAATGATTTCCCCCTGGGTGCAGTGCCTTTAATTGGTTGAGAGATCAGCTTATTTCCGCGCTTGGCTAAAAAACGCTCTGGTGATGCACAAATAGCATAATTGTTATGCCATTTAAAAAAAACAGCAAACGGATTCGGCGAAACTGCATTCAACCTTTGGAAAACAATTAACGGGTCGAGCATTGCGTCTTCAGAAAAAAATTCCTGGCAAAAGTTAGTGACGTAGATATCCCCTCTGCTTATATGTTGCTGGATCTTGTTTACAGTTTCGACATATGCTTCCCTGGTAAACCGTTGCCGGATATTCAATCTTCCTTGTTGCTCCGGCTTTCGCAATTCCTGTTTTTCAATTTCATCTAATAGATATTCCGCATTATCCGATAAGATTTCTACGCTGCCATTTTTGATGATGACCAGGTGCAGCGGGACAAAAAAATAGAGGTCGGGGAAATTCAGATGGTCGGCATTGCCCGAGATCATTTTTTCAACTTCATTTTTCAGATCATAGCCAAAAAAGCCAGTCAACCAGCCGGGATTTTGCTGCCTGAATTGTTCAAGTTGTTCGAAGGCAATACCAGCATTAGCTATCAATTCGTTTTTCGCCCCGATAGCTATTAAGGTATCAAATTTCGAGTACCGGTCTTTAAAGTTGTTTGAATCGAGATAACAAAAAACGTCGAATGAAGAAGCCCATTGTAAGGCTTTTAACCTGAATTCCTGTAAATCGGTTACTTGTTTAGTCACGCTGTAAAACTAAAAACGCCCCGGCAAAACGGGGCGTTCCAATATGGATTTTTTTAATAATTAGTTTAGCACTAAGGTTTGCACCCTGTCTGGTCCAACAGAAAGGTACTTAACCGGTACGCCCAATTCAGCTTCTAAAAAGCTGATGTAAGAGCTTAATTTTTCCGGGATTTGCGAAAGTTCGGTAATGCCGGTCAAATCTTCGTTCCATCCGTCTATTTCCTTTAACACTGGCTTAGCCTCTACAGCACAGATATCATAAGGCATATAATCAATTACTTCACCAAGGTAATTGTAATTGGTGCAGGCATATATCTTATCAAAGCCGCTTAAAACATCTGCCTTGGTCATTACCAGTTGTGTAACGCCATTCAGCATAATAGCATATTTCAAAGCAGGAAGATCAATCCAGCCGGTGCGGCGTGGCCTTCCGGTGGTTGCGCCAAATTCATGGCCTATGCGGCGAAGTTCTTCACCTGTTTCGTCGTTTAATTCGGTTGGGAAGGGGCCGCCACCAACGCGGGTACAGTAAGCCTTAAAAATGCCTATTACTTCACCGATTTTATTTGGTGCGATACCTAAACCTGTGCAGGCGCCTGCAGTTGTGGTATTGGAAGATGTCACAAAAGGGTACGAGCCAAAATCAATATCCAGCATAGTGCCTTGCGCGCCTTCGGCTAATACTTTCTTTCCCTTGCTTAGGTAGTCGTTTACTAAGTGCTCTGAATCAACTAGCGGGAATTGGTTAATCAGTTCAACGGCCTCAAAGAATGCCGCTTCGCGTTCAGAAAAATCATCAACATGGCCATATAATGATTGCAACATGGACACATGCTTGTCAACCAGTTTTTGGTAGCGTTCTTTAAAATCCGGCAATGTGGTATCGCCCACGCGCAGGCCATTCCGACCTGTCTTGTCCATGTAAGTTGGACCGATCCCTTTTAAGGTAGAACCAATTTTGCCGTCACCCATTTTCTTTTCAGATGCTGCATCCAGTAACTGGTGCGTTGGTAAAATAAGGTGCGCCTTTTTAGCGATCTTTAAATTACCTTTTGCCATCAGATCGTGCCCGGCAGCTTTTAATTTATCAATCTCTTTTTTAAGGGTAATCGGGTCAATCACAACACCATTCCCGATAAGGTTCATGGTATTTTCAAAAAATATACCTGAAGGTATAGTATTCAGTACGAATTTTTTACCATCAAATTCAAGCGTGTGGCCGGCATTCGGGCCACCCTGGAAACGTGCAATTAAATCATAGCCTGAGCTAAGTACATCAACAATTTTTCCTTTACCTTCATCGCCCCATTGGAGGCCTAATAATACGTCAACAGCCATTAATTCTATTTCTTTTTTGTAATAATCATCAAAACATCAGGGTATTGATACCTTTTTAAAGCACAAAGGTATCATCATAAGTATAATCAATCGTGATAAAATTAAAAATGGGGTTACGACACTTTCCTATCGCAAAAACCGGCTTTTAATTTTGCACAATTACCGTAAAGGTTCAGCGAATGGTGCTTTATTTCGAACTTTAGCAGATCGCCCATCATACTTTGAATTTGCTGGATCCTGGGATCGCAGAATTCAACAACCTTGCCACAGTCTATACAGATGATGTGGTCATGCTGTTTATAGCCGTATGATTTTTCAAACTGAGCCATGTTTTTACCAAACTGGTGCTTGGTAACCAGGTCGCATGATACCAACAGTTCGAGCGTGTTGTACACAGTTGCGCGGCTCACACGGTATTTTTTATTTTTCATGTGGATATATAAAGATTCCACATCAAAATGATCGGTGCGTGAATAAATTTCTTCGAGTATAGCGAATCGTTCGGGAGTCTTCCTAAGGTTCTTATTTTCGAGATAGGCTTCGAAAATCTTTTTAACCAATGCTATGGTTTCCTGTTGAGGCATAATATGGTATTAAAGGTCAAAGGTATAAAATTTAGTTGATTAGTTTAATGGTTGATTAAGTTTATTGGGTTGATTAAATGGAGTGGTTAGATACAAAATAGCAGAAACCCATTCAACTCAATCAGCCACTCACTCAATCAACCTCACGACGCTTTCTCAATCACCGAATCAAAGCGGTTTACGCCGGTTACACCTTTAACAGTCTTTAATTTTTTGATCAGGTTTTCCAAATGTTCGGTGTCATTTACATAAACCATGATCGAACCTTCAAAAATACCGTTGTCGCTGTCGACGGTTATCGACCGCATGTTCACCTTAAAGTCGTTCGATATGATGGTTGTTAATTTATTGATCAAGCCGACATCATCTATCCCTGTTATTCTCAGGCCGGTTAAGAACGAAAGTTCCTGCTGGTTGTTCCACCTGGCTTTTACTATCCGGTAGCCGTAATTGCTCATTAGTTTGGTGGCATTCGGGCAATTAGTGCGATGTATTTTTATGCCATCGCTAACGGTAACAAAGCCGAACACATCGTCACCGGGGATAGGGTTGCAGCAATTGGAAAGTTTGTAATCAATCTTCTGCATATCCTCGCCAATCAACAGCATGTCGCTGTCCTTGGTTTTAAGGTTACGGATAATGCTCTGTACCTGTTCTATTTCGATCTTATCCTGCGGTTTATTCTCAATTACCTTTTCCGAAGCCTGGTATTCCTTCAGGTCTTTCATGTCGATAACGCCTTTGGCAACGTTAAAGAACAGATCCTGGGTAGACTGCAGCTTAAAGTAATAACTGAGTTTATGTATATTCTCAGAATTGTAAGTGATCTTCAGCGACTTGAGCTTACGTTCAAGGATTTCTTTGCCATCTTCAGCAATTTTCCGTTTCTCCTCTTTTAACGCCGATTTTATTTTGGCTTTTGCCTTTGCAGTTACTACTATGTTAAGCCAGTCTTCTTTAGGCGTTTGTTTGCTCGAGGTGATGATCTCGACCTGGTCGCCGTTTTGAAGCTTATGATTAAGCGGAACTAATTTGTGATTGACCTTGGCACCGATACAACTTGCGCCTACGTCGGTATGTATTTCAAAGGCGAAATCAAGCGCGGTGGCACTCAATGGGAGCTGTATAAGCGCCCCTTTCGGCGTGAAGATGAAAATCTCATCCGAAAAGAGGTTCATTTTAAAGTCGTCAAGAAAATCAAGGGCATTGGAGTCTGGATTTTTCAGCATCTCGCGTACTTTTTGCACCCACTGGTCGAGCCCGCTATCGGTAGATGATTCCTTATATTTCCAATGTGCGGCAAAACCTTTTTCGGCAATTTCATTCATCCTCTTTGTCCGGATCTGCACTTCAACCCATTGACCGCGAGGCCCCATCACGGTGGTATGCAACGACTCGTAACCATTTGCTTTAGGAGACGAGATCCAGTCGCGCAGCCTGTCGGGATTTGGCCGGTAAAGGTCGGTGACAATTGAATAGGCTTTCCAGCAGTCGGCTTTTTCATTCTCAGGCGTGCTGTCTAATACTATCCGGATGGCAAAAAGGTCATATACCTCCTCAAAGGGGATGGCCTTTTTCTTCATTTTATTCCAGATAGAGTGGATAGATTTTGGCCTGCCAAAAATATCAACTTCCAGGCCTTGGCCTTCTACAATTTTTTTTACCGGCTCAATAAAGTCCCTGATGAATTTCTCACGCTCAGCCTTCTTTTCATTTAGCTTATTTTTTATAAAACGGTAGGTTTCCCTTTCCATGTATTTCATAGAAAGATCTTCCAGTTCCGATTTTATGGCATACAAGCCCAGCCTGTGCGCAAGCGGCGCATACAGATAAACCGTTTCTGATGAAAGCTTTAACTGTTTATCACGGGGCATAAACTCCATCATCCGCATATTGTGGAGGCGGTCGGCAAGTTTTATTAATATTACCCTTACGTCGTCGGCCAGGGTAAGCAGCATTTTGCGGAAGTTCTCTGCCTGCAATGAGCTATTCGTATCAAAAACGCCTGATATTTTGGTAAGGCCATCGATGATCATGGCTACTTTTTTACCAAATTCCCTTTCTATATCGTCCACGGTCATGCTGGTATCTTCCACCACATCATGCAGTAAGGCGCAAACAATAGAAGTTGTACCCAGCCCGATTTCTTCGGCCGCTATCTGTGCAACAGCAATAGGATGGTATATATAAGGTTCGCCCGATTTGCGGCGCATATCTTTGTGGCTCTCTACTGCTACCTCAAAGTCTTTGCGTATCAGTCTTTTATCACCTTTTTGTAAGGTGGATTTTGAGGCACGTAATAAGGCGCGGTATCTTTTTAAGATCTCGTTCTTCTCAGCTTCCAGGTCAATCACTATTTCTTTCATGTCTCTGAATTATATCCTGTAATATCATAACTTGCAACATAAATTATAATTGCACGTTATTGCACAATACCAAAAAAAATTGCTTTAATTTTGTACTAAGTAAAATTATGAAATTTATTGGTTGTTTTTTGTTGTGTTTTTGCTTGATGGGTTCAGCTATGGCCCAATCGAAAAAACCTGAACCATTAATTCTGGGCAAAAATGATACCATCAAAACATACCTTACTGTTGACAGCGGCAAACTGATGCCGTGGATTGTAATACCTGATATCCGGATTGTAGATACCCGCATATTTAAAAGCCAGGCCGACTTTGATAACTACCGTCGTTTAAGGTATAATGTGCTGAAAGTATGGCCTTATGCGCGTTTTGCCGCTAAAAGATACCAGCAATTACAACGTGACCTTGCTACTACAGGCGATAAGCACAAGCAAAAGGAAATGATCAACGCCTGCGAAACCGAAATAAAAACCATCTTTAATAAGGAAATAAAAGACATGACAATTAGTCAGGGTGAAGTCCTGATCAAGCTGATTGACCGTGAAACCGGTAATACCAGCTTTGCCATGGTGAAAGACTTAAAAGGCGGCTTCAGCGCATTTTTACTTCAATCGGCCGCCCGGATCTTCGGCCACGATTTAAAGGAGACCTACGATCCCGACGAACAAAAAGATATTGAATCCATACTGCGACAAGCCGGATACAGTTCAACTAATTATTAATAAATGACTGCTAACAGCATTTACCAGTTTGACGTTAAAAAGTTAAACGGTGAGGGAATTAACCTATCTGAATATAAAAATAAAGTTCTTTTAATAGTAAATACCGCCTCCCAATGTGGGTTTACACCTCAATTAAAGGAATTAGCCGATCTGAAAGCAGAATTTGCGGGGAAAGATTTTGAAATACTGGCATTCCCGTCAAATGATTTTGGCGGACAAGAGCCTTTGGATGGCGATGAACTGGCTAAATTCTGCGAAGTGCAGCACGTAAATTACCCGGTTTTCGAAAAGATCCGGGTTAGGGGGCCTTACGCTGATCCGCTCTACCAATTTTTTGCAGACAAAAAACAGAACGGCAAATTGAACTCGGTGCCGCGATGGAATTTTCATAAGTTTCTAATAAACAAATCAGGTTTGGTGGTCGATTTTTATTACCCATTTACTAAACCTACCTCTTCAAAAGTCAGAAAGAGCATTAATCGTTTGCTTTCTGCTAAATAAACAAGATTAATTATGCCAAAGTTAGATATATTGGTTTTACCGGTTCACCCGGATGATGCGGAATTAGGTTGTTCGGGCGTTATTTTAAAACACGTTGCTGCCGGTAAAAAGGTAGGAATTGTTGATTTGACCCGTGGCGAGCTCGGCACCCGTGGATCTGCTGAGATCCGCGACCAGGAGGCTGCTGCTGCCAGCTCTATACTCGGCCTTACCGTACGCGAAAACCTGGCTTTGCCTGATGGTTTTTTCGAGAACACGAGGGAATATCAATTGAAAGTGATCTCGGCTATCCGGAAATTTCAGCCTGAAATAATCATTACAAACGCGTACCACGACCGGCACCCAGATCACGGCCGTGCAAACGAGTTGGTAGAGGCTTCTGCTTTTTTATCCGGTTTACGTAAAATAGAGACGTTAATTGACGGCGAAGCGCAGCAACCATGGAGACCATCACTTGTGCTTCACTTTATACAGGATAGCTATATTAAACCCGATATATTGGTAGATGTTACTGAATATTGGGATAAAAAGATTGAAAGTATCCATGCTTACGAGTCGCAGTTTTTTAACCCGAATTGGGAAAACGAGCCGCAAACTTATATCTCTTCCCCAAATTTTGTTAAGGTTGTTGAGGCGCGGGCAATGGAGTTCGGCAAAAGCATCAACGTTAAATACGCCGAGGGCTTTACTTCAAGGAAAATTTTAGGCGTAGAAAGCCTGTTTGATCTGTTATAGTTAGGGATTAGCTATTTGTGATTAGGGATTAGTTGTGATGTGTCCGGCATGGATAAAGCACCTAATCTCTAATCACCAATTTTCTGGTCAAAAATAGCTAACTCGCCCTCACGTATTCAAAGCGGTTATTTTCGTTGCTGCGCTCTCTTCTTAGTTTGTTTTCGTTTGCAAGTTTTAGTACGATACCGGAAAGTTCGGATGTTTTGAATTCAGAATCATAGTTGTCTTTGCAGTAAGTTGCTATAGATGAGATAGAGCGGGGTTCATCAAAGAAATCAGTTGCAAGGAGTTGGTTTAAAACTTTTGTAGCACCTGGTTTTTTTGCTTTTCGCGGTTGGGTATAAACATCCTCGTCTATAGACTTGTGCTTAAAGCTTTTTTTTAAAAATAATTCAGTGCCCTCGTTGTCGGTTTTTTCGAGTTCGATCATTGCATCTAATAATCTGTCGACCACCCGTACCTGTACAGCTTCTGATTTAAATGAATTTACAACTTCCGAAAGTTCGACTAATTGTTTTTTTAGTTTCTCGATATGTTTGCTCATGATGCTTTCAATCCGTATTTATTTGTTCAGATTTCCTTTTTAATGTGAATATGCTACCAAATACAATAAATATTTGAAAATATTGTTCAGATAAAATACCGTATTATTTGCGTTTTAATATTGGTTTAACGCAGCAAGAATATTTTATTGTAAAAGAAACAAGAAAACGCCTAAATTGAGTGTATAGCTGTGTTTTGTAGCGAAAGTTTTACAATTATCAAAGTTTTGCGGATATATTTTCAAGTATTTGAAGCCCGTCGTCGATATTTTTTTGATCAATAATAAGTGCAGGCCTGAAGCGGATGCTCTGCTCGCCACAGCCCAGGAACATTACATTTTGTTGCAAACCGAGGTCGATGAATTTATCCCTGCGTACTTTGTCCGGAAAGTCGAATGCAGTAAGTAACCCTTTGCCGCGGACATTGCTGATCACCGGGTGGCGATGCGAAATGTTGATTAGCTGCTGCTGAAGATAGTCGCCCATTTCGGCAGCATTATCACAAAGATTGTCTTCTTCAATTATCTCCATTATTTTGGATGCGCGTACCATATCCACTAAACTGCCGCCCCAGGTAGAGTTAATGCGCGACGATACATTGAATACATTATTTTCTACTTCGTCCACGCGTTTTCCCGCAAGGATGCCGCACACCTGCATTTTTTTGCCAAACGCAATGATATCCGGCCTGGCCTTTTCTCCAAAATGTTCGTGGCACCAGAATTTGCCGCTGAGGCCCACGCCGGTTTGCACTTCGTCGTAGATCAGCATAGCTTCATTTTCATCAGCTATTACTCTCAACTGCTCCAAAAATTCCTTTCGCACGTGGTTATCACCACCTTCCGACTGTACAGGCTCTATGATGATCGCACAGATATCATCCTTATTTTCCTCGAATGCTTTCTTTATTTGTGCTATAGACAGCGCTTCCCGGCGGAGCAGGTCATCGTGATTGTTCTCGCTATATGGAAATTTCATGTAAGGTACCGACACCCTGGGCCAATCGAATTTTGCAAACCATTTTGTTTTAACCGGCTGGGTGTTGGTAAGGCTCAAGGTATAGCCTGATCGTCCGTGAAACGCATTTTCGAAATGCAGCACTTTAAAGCCAATTTCTTTGGTATAACCTTTCGCAAAGTTCTTTTGTACCTTCCAGTCCATAGCCACTTTCAGGGCATTCTCGATAGCAAGCGATCCCCCGGCAATGAAAAAAGCATGCGGAAGGTAATCGGGAATCCCAACCCTTGCGAATGTTTCTACAAATTCGGCGTATTGCGTGGTGTAGATATCCGAGTTGGATGGATTGGATAGAGCCGCCAGCATCAGGTTCTTTTTAAACGCTTCGTCGTTCACCATTTTGGGGTGATTATAGCCCAGGGGAACAGAGGCGAAGCAAGTGAAAAAGTCCAGCAGGGTACGGTCATATTTGGAGTCGTAAATATAAACGCCCTTACTTTTTTCCATATCGAAAATAAGGTCGAAACCATCGGCTAACACATGCTTGCTGAGCGACGCATGTACATTTTCTGGGGCTAAAATAGGGCTGTTCATAATAAATCCGGTTTATCCAAATTTACAAAAAGCCTTTAAAATATCAAAATTAAGCGGTTTTTGAACCCGAAGAGCAAAAAGTAACTTTAAATTGTTTAAAGTTACTTTTTGTACTAAAATGAATTTTGGTTCTACAGAAATATGTGCAAATTTCAAATGTGCGGATGTGCAGATGCTGGGAAAATGTGCAGATGAAAGAAGATGTGCAAATTTCAAATGTGCGGATATGCAGATGAGAAATGAACGTGAAAATTTCAAATTTGCAGATGCGAGGATTGATGAATTTCAGATCGATTTAACATTTATAAATAATTCCATCATCTGCACATTTGGAATTTGCACATCCGCACATCTTCCGCATCCGTACATCAAAATTTGTCCTTCATGCCCAGCAATCCCCAGATTCCGCCGCTGTGAATGGCCAGGATTTTTTCGCCTGGTTTAAAATAGTTTTTTGCCGCCAGGTCAAATATCGCGTAAAGCATTTTGCCGGTATAAATGGGTTCTACCAGGATGCCCGTGTCGGCAACAAATTGCTTGATAAAGGATATTAACAGCGTATCCGTTTTACCATAGCCGCCGAAGTGGTAATCGGTATGTAGTTGATAGGAGGCGGGCTTTGTTAAAAATTGATCAATTTCTTCTTTGATGAAGCCACCATTTTTTAAAACAGGTACGGCATGAAATTGCGTGGTCAATCGATATCCTGTAAGCCCGTTTATGATGCCGGCCGCTGTCGTTCCCGTACCGCAGGCGCAAAAAATATGATCGTAAGTTTGATCTAATTCGGACACTAATTCGCTGCAGCCTTTTGCACCCTCGGCAGATGCGCCGCCTTCATCTATAAAAAAGGCGTTGGGTGTATCGTTGAAATATTTATTAAACAGGGTTTGCTTATCGCGATAACTCTCCCGGTCGGTAAATATTAATTCCATCCCGTGCAAACTGCACAAAAACAACGTGTCATTATTCACCGGTTCACCTCTAACAATTCCCGTCGATTTAAAGCCAAACTTTGCAGCCGCGGCTGCCGTTGCTAATAAATGATTGGAATAGGCACCTCCAAAGGTTACCAGGTGATCTTTGTTTTTGGATACCGCCTTTTTTAGAATGTATTTTAATTTACGCCATTTGTTGCCCGATATTACAGGATGGATCAGGTCATCGCGTTTTATAAAAACCTCTACCTGCTTTTCGGCAAACAAACGGTTTGTTATTTGATGAACCGGGCTGAAAATTTCCAGATCTATATTCATTAAGCGTTCTAAAATCCAAAGCCTATGCCCGCGTTAACGGATTTGTATTGAGCAAGGCTGCCTGATGCATAGATACGAAAAAATCCGGTTTCTACCTGGAAACCCAGGTCGGCCCGGATGCCGTTAATGCTGGTTTCGCTGATGTTTATAGGATTGGTGTAAACAGTATAAGTTTGCTGGCCATCGGCTGTTGAGCCGGTCGTTATCGGGTAATTGCCTACGGCTGCTGCTTTGGTGTGCGAATTGTTGTAACCAAGCGCAAAAAACGGTGTAAACGCCAGGAATTTTTTTGAGATGATGGCCTGTAGCAGATAGCTATCAAATTTGCCGCTAAAGTGCTGATTGTTGAAATCCGTATTTTGCTGGCCGCCTTCTGATACGGCACCATTTGGACTTACCGTAAGTGGCGTGTTAAGTGATAAGTGACTATAACCAAAGGCCACCGCGAGATCGAACGGTAAAATATCACCTCCGGCATTGCCCGCAATATCCTGCATTATATTATGCTTTATACCAAAACCTATCATTGATACGGAGCCTACATCGTGGCCAAGGTTTATGGAAGGCATTGCCCGCACGGTAAAGTCTGTATTTTGCAAAATGCCTACGGTAGCTTGTATTTGCGGGGACGGTATGGCCGATATTTTTCCGGCAGGCATGTTAAATTGGGCCACCTGTTTGCCATTATCATCAAAAATGTTCAGTTGCGGGGGGACACCGCGTCCCGAGATAGTCGGGCTCAATGTTTCGCTTGCAACTGCAGGCCTGATATTGTTCGACAAGCCTATTTTTGTTACATCAAATGAGCGGTCGCCGTCCGGAACAAAAGCAACGGAGCCGGTGAAGCGAAAATCAAACCGGAATAATTTTTTTGTTTTTGCTGTATTAGACCAGCCGCTACTAAGTCCGACACCAAAACCCTTAAATAGAGGTTCTGCGTAAGCATTCATCAATTTTGTAGCATCGGAAGGGCCTGATTTAAAGAGTGCGGAGAAGCCATCCTGGGCGAAAGTGTGTGCAGCCATTAAAATAAACATGGCTATTAAGATCGGGGCGCGCTTTTTCATAGT
>Ga0116227_10014885_pt1 | contig 11689 bp, 9 predicted proteins | sample S1TSphgellanicum_FD_89693 | JGI IMG/M metagenome (GOLD analysis project Ga0116227, IMG submission 89693) | Host-associated microbial communities from peat moss isolated from Minnesota, USA - S1T2_Fb - Sphagnum magellanicum MG | ecosystem: Host-associated > Plants > Peat moss > Unclassified... | reverse complement strand
TTCGCCAATGCGAATACGGCCGACGTGTCCAGCGTAATCATGTCTTTCCGAATCGCTCGCGCAGGTAGCTTTCGCTTGAAGCTCCGCTCAACTGACTGTCCTCGCCCGCTCCAACGAAAGTCATTTTAGGCCGAGGCACGGCACCCACGTAGGTCGCGATCGCTTCACGTATGATTTCAGCTTGCGGCCGCTGCACACGGCGAGCGTGGTCGGCAAGCGCGCGCCGGAGCTCGGGCGGAAGATAGATCGTCGTCTTGTCCACCGTTCGATAGTACCATACGCCATATATGGTAGACAAGCAAAGCGACACTCGATACAAAAGACAAGCCCGCGTTTCGCGCGGGCCCTATCTCTCGGCAATCCGTTGCAGTATAAGAACTTCTCGTTAGTTCAGATGCTACCTTAACTTAACGAGTCGATCGCCCGTTAGAACGGGATCTCGTCCTCCAGCCCCTCGTCGTCGAAGCCGCCGCCTCCGGACGACGCGCCGGACGCGGCCGGACGCGAGCCGCCGTAGCCGGACTCGCCGTTAGAGCGCGGAGCGGTGCCGCCGCCCTTGGAATCGAGCATCTGCATGTCGCTGGCGACGACCTCGATCGCCTTGCGCTTCTCGCCTTCCTTCGTCTCATAGTTGCGGATGACGAGGCGGCCCTCGACGAGCGCGGACATGCCCTTCTTTAAATACTGGTTGCAAATCTCGCCGAGGCGATCCCAAGCGACGATGTCGATGAACATCGTTTCGTCGGCGCCCTTCGTCTTGCGGTTGATCGCGAGCGCGAATTTCGTGACGGCTTTGCCGCTGCCGCTGCCGTCAATGAAGCGGATCTCTGGGTCGCGGGTCAGATTGCCCACGAGAACGATGCGATTGTAGCTTCCGGCCATGCCGTGCCTCCCGAATTAGCCGTCTGTAAGATTGATCAGGAGCTGCCGCATGACGTCCTCGTTGAGGCGCAGCTGGCGCTCGAGTTCCTTGGCCTGGGCGGCTTCGCTCTTGAACTTCATGACGACGTAGTAACCTTCGCGGACATCGTTGATCTCGTAGGCTAAGCGCCGCTTGCCCAACTTTTCGATCTCGCCGACGATCTCGCCGCCGGTGTTCTTCAGGCCGGTGGCGATGGCTTCGACCCGCGCGTCGACCTCGGTCTCTTCCAAGTTCGGGCGGACGATGTACGTCACTTCGTAATCGGTCATTCGGATTCAATCCCTCTACGGACGTCGCCGGTTCTCGGCAGACGGCTCCCGGGTCGGGAGCAGTGGGTGTGTGCTTGGGTCGCCCCGCACGAGTCGCCCGGGCCGGGCTGGCCGGCCGGAAAACTCATCTATGTTATCACGCCCAACTGACCTGAAACAAGGGCAACAGCCTCCGTTTGGGAGCATTGGCACCCTGTTTCCTCGTGGTGAGCGCTTCCGGAGGATCATCGCATAGGTCTGTGCCCACTGCCTGGCACACCCGTTCTGTCAAGAGCGGATCGCGAACTGGACGCAAAAGATGGACCCCATCGAACCAAGCATCGCTGCCGCGTGGCGGCAGGACGCTGGAGCCCCGGGGCCGCGGCTTTCGGCACGCGGCGCCTCACCTGGACTGCGTGCTGAACTCCAATCCGGAATTGATGGCCTGGGGTGCCACGGAGCGGTGATGGAACGTCTCGCTCCGACGCGGCTTGGGCGCCGATGGTTTGGGCCTAGCCGCAGGCTTGGGCGTAGCCGGAGCTTGTGCTCCCGGCTCCGCGGGGCGTGGCGGGAAGCACCCGCACAGGCATGCGATCAGAGCCAGGGCGGCGAGCCTACGCGGCATCGGCCGCATCAGGGTGTCTCCGCGACGGCGCGTGAAATGGGCCCGTTGCCGGAAAGCTCGTCAAGGAAAGCAAGCTCCCGCGGTGAGCCGGGCGCGGGGCTCAGGGCGAGGCCTTCGGCGTCGGAATCCCGCGGCTGAACTCCAATTCAGGGCCGATCGCCTTGGGCGCCACCGGATGATGATGGAACGTCGCGCTCCGCCGCGGGGTGGGCGATGGTTTAGGCCTAGCCGCAGGCTTGGGCATCGACGAAGCTAGCGCTCCCGGCTCCGCGGGGCGGGGCGGGACGCACCCGCATAAACTCGCGACCAATAGCAGAGCGGCCAACCTACGCGGCATCGGCCGCCTTCACGGTTTCCTTGCGATGGCCGAATTCGCGATATTTCTCGAGCACCAGGTGCAGCATCAGCACGAAGAGCGGCAGCGCGAAATCGATCGAGCATTGCAAGTTCACGAACGCGACGTACGCGATCACGAACGGCGCCGCGAAGAGCGCGACGAGCCCCAGCTGGTCCGCCGGCGTCCGCGCGCGGGCGCTGACGATCACCATCGCGAGCCCGAGCGCGATGTCGACGACCCACGGCACCCACCACGGCACCGGAAGCTTGATGCGCTCGTCCAAAATCGCTTCGATCCGATTGGCGTGGATGTAGACGCCCGGCATCGAGCCCAGCGGCGTGTCGTGGAGGTCGACCCATCGGCCTTCCGCATCGTGACGAACTCCGCCGATCAGCACCACGCGATGGTTGAGCGCGGCGCGCGCCTGCGGCGCTCCGTTCAAGAGGTCGTTCGCCGACACGTGCAGGAACGCCGACTGCGGCAAGAACGTCCCGTACACGAACTCGCCGTCGGCAATCGCAGCGCGAGTCGGTGCCGTGTCGGAAGCGGTCGGCGCGATGTCCAGTGCGCTATCGTACGCGTCGGCCGTCCGTAGGCCGAGCGACCAGATGGGTTGAGGGGATCCGCCGCTTAGCGGTTTCGCATCGAACACCAGCGGCAATTGGCGTTGGTCGAGCGGAGAGTTCACGAAGCCGACCGGCGCGCGCGCGGGTAGGTCCGGCGCCGCATCGACGACCGGCAACGCCGAATCCGCAAAGATGTTGGCGACCTCGCTCCAGCCGCCTCCGTCGTCGGCTTTCAACGCGACCGCGAGGATGACCGGAATCGCAGGCTCGCGGCGCGCGGCCGTGCGGATCGCGTCGAGCAGATCGGCGTTCGCCCGCGCGCGGACCGTGTCGTCCTCGGGGTCGCGCACGAGGTCGATGTCGAGCGCCACCACCGCCGCGTTCGCTGTGACGGCATCGCGCACGAGCGCGGCGAGCAAATGCCGGTCGGTGCGATCGCCTTGCTTGCGCGCCCGGTACGTCGCATCGTCGATCTCGACGACCGTGACGTGATCGGCTCGACGCACGCGCGGATCGGCCCACGTCAACACGTTGAGCGCCTGAGATTCCCAGTCGATCAGGAAGGGCGCGACCTCGGCTTTGTGCTCGTCCATCGCATAGCCGGCCGCGGCCAACACGAACACGAGCGCGAGCGAGAACCATTGGTCGCCGACGAAACGCGCGACCTCGCCGGCCTTCGGCCAGCGTTCGCAGAGCGAGCGAGCCGTCCGAAGCAACGCATCTGGTAGAGGACGCAGTCTTACCTCCGGCGATGTCTGCTCGCGCGACGACGTGCAGGAAACTGTCTCGCCGCAATGCATTTCTCGCCTACGCTCGGACTTTATCCTCGAAAGCGTTCGCTCCTCGCGTGGGAGAGACTCGGTGCGAGAGCCCATCCGCCTCCGCGGCGCGCCGCGCCGCGGGCACATCCCGGCCGTCCCGGTCGCCGTCTTTGCATGCGCGCTGAATCTCGCCGGCTGCGCGCATGCGCCGCAGGCCGCGGGCCCGCCGGCATCCCCGATGTCGACGGCAGCGGGCGGCGCACCGGAACTCGTCGTCCAGCAGGGCACCGGTTCGATCGTGACCGCGCTCGCAACCGCTTCGAAGAGTCGTTTGCTCGCGAGCGTAAGCTTTGACGGCATTCGCTTGTGGGACCTCAACACCGGACGCATCTTGCGCGCTTTTCCGCCCTTGCATCCCGGCCAAATCGATGGCGGAAACGTCGAGTTCACGGCCGATGACGCCACGCTCGTGAATGCCTCGGAGGGCGGCGCCGCGCGCGCGTTCGACGTCCGCACGGGAACCGCGGTCGCTCCGCCGGCGCGACCTCGCGCGCGAGCCGACGCCCCGCAATGCCGGCGAGCCGGTATGGATTGCGTCGTGCTCTACGGCCCGGACAAGCGGTCCGAGGTGATCGCGACGCAGTCCTCCGCCGAGATGAAGCGCTGGTGGGCCGACACGAATCGCAGGTCGTTGCCGGCCACGCGCGTGGAGCTTCGCACGCTGCCCGACGGGAAGCTGATCGGCTCCTGGATCGCTTCGACGGGATACGTTTGCGAAACGGGCGTTCGGAAGTTCTTTTGCGAGCATGCCGCGCTCTATAGCCGCGATGCGAAGCACGTCGCCCTGATCCTGTCGAATCGCGCGCTCGTGATTGCCGACGTCCGCCCCGGCGCAAGGGCGCGGACCGTGATCCTGCCGGCGCGCGACGCGGACGGGAATCCGGTCGCGGGCGGCAAGCAAGGTGGAATGGATTTCGGCGAAATTGAAGCGCTGGCGATGACGCCGGACGATCGAATACTTGCAGCCGGCGACGACATCGGCGACATCGAACTCATCGACGTGCCTTCCGGCGCGGTGCGTCCGCTCTGGGACGTACGCGACAATCCAGGCCGATCCGGGGTTGCGGCGAGCCCGAACGGGCAATGGCTCGTGACGGGCGTCGGCAAGCACTCCGAACTCTGGGACCTCGCAACGGGTCAGCCGGCGCTCGATCTGCGCGGATCGTGCGCCGTCGCGTTCAGCCGCGACTCGCGCCGCTTAGCCTGCGTCGAGCCGCACACGCTGACGGTTTGGGACGTCGGCTCGGGCGCGCCGATCGCGCAGTGGACGTTGCCGCCGCGCTTCGACCACGGATATCAGCTGAGGATCGAAAACAAGGAGGCTTTCTTCTCGGCCGACGGATCCAAGCTGCTCGGAACGATGGACGCACAGCCCCGGCGTGGCGCGTGGACCTACCGCTATGCATACGTGTTCGATATCTCGACGAGACGGAGTGTGCGGGCCGGCGGAACGCTCGACGCCTCCGTTGCCGCCGGCCTCGATGCGGGCGGACGGTACGTCTCGTTCATGGAGTACGGCGGAGCCATCGAGCGCTACGATTTCGCGAGCGGCGCCGTCACACAAACCGGCCGGATTCCGGCGGCGGCGATGGCCGGCCCGAGCGGCGGTTTGGCGGGCTTCCTGTACGGAGGCCTCTCGCCGGACGGACGCTACGCGGTCATGCTTCCGGAACAAGCCGTCAACGACGTCAGCGTCGGGTATGAGTTTTTCGATACGGCGGCCGCGAAGGAACTCGCCGTGCCGCACCATGTGGCCGCGGCGCTCTTGGGTTTCGCGCCCGACGGAAAATCGGCGCTATTTGCAGATGAAGACGGTACGGCCGCCCTCGTCGAACTCGCCACGGGACGCACGACGCATCGCTACGCGGGTCACACCGACAAGATCTACGACGCCGCCTATTCGGGCGACGGCGGCACCTTGGTGACCGCCGCGTCGGATAACACCGTGCGCCTGTGGGACGCGCGGCGCGACCGGCAGCTCGGGCAGATTTTCCCCGGCGCGGGCGGCGCGGACGATTGGCTGATCGCGGCGACGAACGGAAGCTTCGACGGTTCGCCCGGCGGATGGGAATCGCTCCTGTGGCGGTTCGGAGGCCAGACCCTCGACGTCGCGGAACCCGAAACGTTCTTCAACGATTTTTTCAGTCCCGGACTATTGGCCGACCTCGTCGCTCGGCGCGAACCGTCGGCGGCCACGCTCGCGACGATCGACCGGCGCTCGCCGCGGGTCGCGCTCTCCGTGCTCGCGCGACCGCCGTACGGACGAACGATCCGCGTGCGGGTTTCGGTGGCCCAGGCACCGCCCGACGCGACCCACGAGCGGGGCAGCGGCGCCGGCGACGTCCGCCTTTTCCGCAATGGTTCACTCGTGTACCTCTGGCCGGGGGACGCGTTGCACGGAAGCCGGGCGGCGGTGTTGGAAGCCGCCGTCAAACTGACTGCCGGGACGAACCAACTCCAAGCGTACGCGTTCAACTCCGACGGCGTCCGCAGCGCGTCCGCCGAAACGGAACTGCTCGGGCCCCGTACGCTCGCGCGCCGCGCAAAGGCATACGTCCTCGCGATCGGCGTCAACAGCTACGCGAATCGTGAGTTCTCACTGCGCTACGCCGCGAGCGACGCCGGCGCGTTCGGCCGTGAACTGAGCGACCAGGAAGCGCGTCTCTACGGTTCGGCCGAGGTCGACGTCGTCACCCTCACGGACCGGCAGGCGACCAAAAGCGGCATTCGCGCGGCACTCGCCGCGCTCGCGCGCCGCGCCCAGCCCGAGGACGCCGTGTATATCTATTTTGCCGGTCACGGCGTCGCGTACGGCGATCGTTATTATCTGATCCCGCACGATCTGGGATATTCCGGCCCTGAAGCTTCGATCGACGCCGCCGGTTTCGACTCGATCCTACGGCACTCGCTCTCCGACCTCGATCTAGCCGCGGCGTTGCTACCCATCGATGCCCATCGCATCGTCTTGGTAATCGACGCTTGCGAATCGGGCCAAGCGCTCGGCGACGTCAAGAAGATCGGTCCGATGAACAATAAGGGCCTCGCGCAACTGGCGTACGAAAAAGGTATGTACGTGCTGGCGGCCTCGCAGGGCGATCAGGCCGCGCTCGAATCGTCGCGCTACCAGCACGGACTGCTGACGTACGCGTTGATCGAAGAAGCCCTCCGCGAGCGCGAAGCGGTCGCTCCGCAGTCGCCGGACTATCTCGTCCTGCGCCAGTGGCTCGCCTTCGCGCAACTGCGCGTTCCGCAGTTGCAACTCGCGATGATGCAATCCGCGCAGCGCGCGGGGCGCGCGATCGCGGTCGTCCCCGGCGAAGAGCGCACGATCGCTCGCGCTGCGGATCGCACGCTGCAGCGGCCGCGCGTCTTCGACCCGCCCTATGCGGATAGCGATGGTTTCGTGGTGGCGGTCTTTCCGCCAAGACCCGTCCCCGGCCTTAAATAAGCGACGTCAAACCGCGCTTTCGCCGGATCCGTGTCTGGCGGCCTCGGGTGCGCGAAACGTCACAGGCGCTCCGGCGAGGGCGTTCGTGACACATGAGGCGACGCGGGCGGCGTCGAACATCTCGTATTCGGAGGGTTGACCGTGCACCAGCATCTCAGCGCCGGCGAGCTCGAAACCATTCGCGGCGGAGGCCAAGCCGGCGGCGTCGCGATGCGCCACCTCGACGGGTGTATCGTCTGCCGGCGCGCCTTGGGGCAAGCCGTCAAGCCGCCGCGCGCGCGGACTCCGCAAGCCTGGATGATGGCGGCGGCGGCAGCGGTCGCCGGACTGATCTTCCTCGCGACGCCGCTGCGCACGCTCGCCGGCAGCTTCCTGGAAGTCTTCGAACCGCACACGGTTACCTTCGTTCCGATCACGCTCGACGATATGCGCGGCCTGAGCCGCATGCCCGATTTGAGCGACTACGGCACGGCTCGCGACCTGGTTCACGCACAAGAGACCAGCGCTCCCGACGCGCGGGCGGCTTCCGCGCTGGCGCGATTCGCCGTGCGCGTGCCGGCCGCCGGCGTGCGGCCGATCGACGACGCCACCGGACACGTCAGCTTGGTTCACGGGGACCCGCCGGCGACGGAGACCGCCTCGTTGAACGCGCTACGCGTCATCGGACCATCCTCGCAGCAGTTTATCTTCAGCGCGGCCCGCGCCCGCGCCGCCGCGGCCGCGAAGCACCTCGTCCTGCGCCCCATGCCGCCGGGCTTGGACGGCAGCGCGCTCGAGGTCGATCTCGGCAGCGCCGTGATCGCCACGTACCTGAGTACGGCACCGCCGTCGCACGCATTCTATCAGAAGACCGAAGCACAGCCGGGCGAACTGCGCCAGGGCGCGCCGGTGATCGTCGCGCAGATGCGCGCGCCGAAGATCTTCTCCACCGGCGTGTCGGTCTCGGTACTCGAGAATTATCTGCTCCAACAGCCGGGCTTCCCGCCGCGCTTGGCGGCGGCTTTCCGGGCGCTGGGCGATATGTCAACCACCTTACCGATTCCGATTCCCGTCGACAAGGCGTACGCGCAACCGCTCGTGGTCGACGGCGTGCGCGGCATCGGCATCGGCGATGAAACGGGCCTGGGCGCGGCGGTGATTTGGCAGAACCGGGGCATCCTCTACGCTGTGGCCGGGCCGCTCGCCGGCCGGGACGTGCTCGCGATCGCCGACTCGTTGCGTTGAGGGCGGCCGCCCTCGACACGCTCGCCGTCGCCAAGCGATTCGGTGAGAAGACCGCGCTCTACGATCTGACGATGACCGTCGGGCGCGGCGAAGCCTTCGGCTTTCTCGGCCCCAACGGCGCGGGGAAAACGACGGCGGTCAAAATTTTCCTCGGCCTCGTGCGTCCGACGTCGGGAGCGTGCGAGGTGCTCGGCGCGCCGCTGGGCGATCGCGAAGCGCGCCGCAAGATCGGCTATCTACCGGAACTCTTCCGCTATCAAGGTTGGCTGACGTCGGCGGAAGTGCTCGGTCTGCACGCCGACCTGCTCGGCTTGCCGCGCGCCGGCCGCGCGGCGGCGATCGCGGACACGCTCGAACTCGTCGGTCTCGGCGCGCGCGCGGCCGATCGCGTCGAGACCTACTCGAAGGGCATGCAACAGCGGCTGGGGCTCGGCGTCGCGCTGCTCGGCGAACCGGATCTCGTTTTCCTGGACGAACCGACGTCGGCGCTCGATCCCGTCGGCCGCAACGACGTGCGCGTTATCGTCGAATCGCTCAAAGCCCGCGGCGCCACGGTCTTCTTGAACTCGCATCTCCTGACCGAAGTCGAGCGCGTGTGCGATCGCGTGGCCGTCGTCGATAAGGGGCGGGTCGTCGCCAGCGGCTCGATCGACGAGATGCTCGGCGCGACGACCTCCGTGCGCTTGCACCTGAGCGGGGTCGATGCCGGCGCGATCGCGACCCTGCGCTCCTTCGGCAAGCTCGAGATCGACGCGCCGTGGTTCGTGGTGAGCGGTATTGGCGACGACGCCGTGCCCGGACTCGTGCGGCGTCTGGTCGCGGACGGCGCGGAGATCCACGCGGTCGAGCCGTCGCGCGCGACGCTCGAAGAACGCTTTCTGCAACTCCTAAAGGTTCCCGATGCCGCCGTTATTGACGATCGCGTTTCTCACCCTGCGTGAGGCGACGCGGCGCCGCGTCCTGTGGTTCCTCGGAGGCGCGAGCCTGATCGCGATCGGCCTCTCCACCTGGGGCTTCGCGAAGTTGGCGGGGTCGACGTCGGAGCCGGCGGCGCTCGTCGCCATCGAGAGCGTGCTGGTCGTGCTCTTGGCGTACGCGTTCAGCGTCTTGCTGGCGATTGCCGCGGCCTTCCTCGCGTCGTCGGCCATCGCGGCCGACGTCGACTCGGGCATCGCGCTCGCCCTTCTGCCGCGCCCGTTCAGCCGCGCCGAATACGTGCTCGGCAAATGGCTCGGCCTCGCGGTCCTGATGGTCGCCTTCGCCTTCGTCGTCGGCGGACTCGAATTCGCATCGATCGGGTTGGTCGCGGGCTACCAACCACCGCATCCGTTTGGCGCGCTGACGTATCTGTCCGCGGAAGCTCTGACGCTGCTGACGCTCGCGCTGCTCGCGAGCACCCGGCTCCCGGCGATCGCCGGCGGGATCGCCGTGGTCGCTGCGTTCGGCGCGTCCTGGATCGCCGGTATCGTCGGCTCGATCGCGGGTGCGCTGCAACGCGAAGACGTGCAGCACGGCGCGACGGCCGTGGGCCTGCTGTTACCGACCGACGGCCTCTGGCGCGGCGCCGCCTTCGAGTTGCAGCCGGTGGCGCTGCTGCTCGCGCAAGAAGCGAACCAGAACGCCCGCGCGCAAAACCCCTTCGCCTCGACCGCCCCGCCACCGGAAGCGTTCCTGCTGTGGAGCTTCTGCTGGATGATCGCGGTGCTCGCGGTGGCCTGCTACAGCTTCACCCGCCGCGAGATTTAAGCCGACACACACGCCGGCATCTTCACGTAGGCGCCGCTGAAGATCGGGCCACCCGAGCCGGCGCCTTAGCCCGCGTTCGGGCCGGGCTCGGCGGTGGAATCCGCGCGTCGTGGGAAGAAGCGCCACGTATGATTCACGTCGTCGCCGTCATCACCGCCAAGCCGGGTCAGCGCGAAGCGCTGCTCGCAGCCGTCAAAGAGAACCTCCCGGCCGTGCATGCCGAGGAGGGGTGCATCGAATACGGTCCGGTCGTCGATGCCGAAGGTTTCGGCCGCTTCCAAGCGCCGCTCGGACCCGACGCGTTCGTGATGCTCGAGCGCTGGGCGAGCGCGGACGCGCTCAAAGCCCACGCCCGCGCCCCGCACATGGCGGAGTACGCCGCCAAGACCGCCGACCTGGTTGCCGACCGCGCCATTCACATTCTCACCGCAGCTTGATCGTCGTCTGGTCCAAGCCGCCGAAACACGGCGCGCTGACGCCGCTGGTGCTCTTTTTGCACGGCCGCGGCGCCGACGAGCACGACTTGATCGAGCTCGCGGACGGCCTGCCGAACAGTTTCATCTACGCGAGCCTGCGCGCGCCGGTGCGGGCGGAGGGCGGCTACACGTGGTTCGAAAACCGCGGGGTCGCGCGTCCGGTCGCCGAGAGCCTGCGCGAGTCGGTCGTGCTCGTGCGTACGTGGCTCGACGACCCCGCGAACGACTGCGCGACGCGGCCGTGCTATCTCTTCGGCTTCAGCGCCGGCATGATGATGGCGGGCGCGCTCTTGCTGCACGACCCGCGGCGGTTCGCCGGCGCCGTCCTGCTCAGCGGCGCGTTCGCGATCGATGCGGCGCGGGAACCGGTGAACCAGCGGTTGTCGAATCTTCCGCTGTTCTACGGGCGCGGATCGTTCGACGACGTTATCCCGGCACATCTGGTCGCCGCAACCGAAAGCTACCTGCGCGAGCGCAGCGGCGCCGAGCTGACGTTTCGCGAATACCCGCACGCGCACAGCATTTCCAATCGCGAACTCGACGACATCGCCGACTGGTTCGCGGAACGCGCTTAACGCCGGAAGCATGGCTGCCCGCTCGGAACCGTCGGACGCGCGACGGCTCACCTCCACGATCTCGCAGGCGGAATGACGGAGCGCTCCGCGCCGAGCCATGCCGCGAACGCATCCAGGTCGGCGCGTAGCGGCTCGGCAAGCTCCGACGCGCGCACGCCCCTTTCGAGGTGCACCGAGTGCGCGCGCAAGGTGGCCGTCGCGCGGTCATGCTTGAGATCGAGACGGGCCGCCAACCGGCCGTCGATCAGATACGGCAAGACGTAGTAGCCGTGCACGCGCTTGTGGGCGGGCGTGTAGATTTCGATGCGGTAGTCGAAATCGAATAAGCGCTGCGCGCGCTGCCGGTTCCAGATCAGGCTGTCGAAGGGCGAGAGCAAAGCGCGGCCCACGTCTTTCCGCGGAATGCGCAGCGGCGGCACGGCGTAGGCGGGCGCGCGCCAACCCTCAACCGCGAGCGCGACCAACGCTCCGGCCTCGACCAGTTCCGCGACCGCCCGGCGCGCGTCGGCCAAGTCCAATCGGAAGTAATCGCGCAGATCGCTTTCGGTGGCAATGCCGAAGGCGCGCGCCGCGACCAGGATCAGTTCGCGTTGCGCTTCGGCTTCGCCGACGGTGCGGGCCAAAACGTCGGCCGGAATGACCCGCTCGACCAGATCGTACTCGCGCTCGAAACTCGTGCGCCGACGACGCGTCGTCACCTC
>Ga0116227_10014883_pt1 | contig 11692 bp, 15 predicted proteins | sample S1TSphgellanicum_FD_89693 | JGI IMG/M metagenome (GOLD analysis project Ga0116227, IMG submission 89693) | Host-associated microbial communities from peat moss isolated from Minnesota, USA - S1T2_Fb - Sphagnum magellanicum MG | ecosystem: Host-associated > Plants > Peat moss > Unclassified... | reverse complement strand
TTGATCTAATGATTAGATGAAGAGGATTGGATAAAATCAATGTACACAAAATATATAACTTACAATTTTTCAATGACCATAGGGCCTCATGTTTATGATTCATTAAAAATTACCAAACAAAAAAAAATGAAAAAAAATGTAATGCCCATCTATAAAATCTCCTACTCTTTAATATATAGTGGTTTTTTCCTAAAAATAGGATATTATTATGCATTTATTACTAAACAAATGCAAAAAAACATTTTTTTGAATGGAATTTCATCCAAAAACTTTAAATTTCTAAATTATTTTAAATTTAATTGATGTTTATCAATATCATACACCAAAAAAAATACACCCAAGAATTCCATCCACAACTCGAGTTTTGAAATATACATTCAAAATTTCAAATTCTGTGACAAGTATTATTTTGTCACAAATATACTCCATACGTTCAAAATCTTCAATGTTTATTGAATTTTTCAAAACAATTGATTAGATGAAGCCTAAAACTAGTCAAATATACTTAAAACAAACAAAAATAATTCAAAATGTGATGTTCATACATTACCAAAAAATTTAATTACAGAAAGATTATACATGTGACTACAATTTTGGGGGGGCTTAGTGTGCTTTCACCCCTCACAAGATCTACTTAAAGGTTAACACCTCATAATTCTTCACCAACTTTTTTGCTTTCTTCTGCATCTATAGGTACCAAATCCAACCCAATTGGTGAAGCTATGGATGTGTTAACAAGTGCAAACGCATCCTCTTCCTTCTATGGATGCTTTTATTCATGGTTATTGGGCCCTTCATTGGCCTCCCACACGAACGGAATTTCAAAATCAACATTTTTTATATTTTTCGCTCAAGAACAACCTTTCTTCCTCTACGCCTTACTCTCATTATTGGAAGCCTTTTTCTTATTTTTCCTTCTTATGACATAGCTATGTTTTTTTATCCACCTTGGGTGGATTTACCCATGGTCCAATTTACAACTAATTTTGATGTGCTCCTAAGTCCCTAATTAGACCCAAGACGGGTCTAAGTCATTCAAACAGCGGAATTGGGAGGAACTCGGGGCACATTCCCAGCTTTCAGCACTAGAAGGGGTAGAGGAGTGTGCTGAAGCTCCGAGATGGGACTAGGATGAGTGACAAGCTATTCACTTACTCGAACCTACATCAAACGAACCAACAAGTTGGTTAGTTCACCTTCTAGAGCGCCCTTGGTGCTAGGACGAGCCACGGGCGACTCTGGACTCATTTGAGTCACCACAGCCTGGACTCGGGGGAAGCCACCACCTTCCCCCATATAGTATATTTTGTTCCTCTCCGCAACACCCACATCCAAATGGCTTTTTGTCCCAGGACTCTCAAAGAGGAGTTTCGAAATTGTCCCGATTTAGACTCTTGGGACTTTGCAAGGTCATAACTCTTTGCTCAGACCTCCTATTGGGATGAAGTCTAAAGCAAACTTGTAGCTTTCCTTGAGAATTTTCCAACAGTGTGTTGCACTTCACCTACACGCATTGGGGTCAGGTCGATTCCTGACTTTTAGTGGTCGAAAGTCAAACTACTAGTTTGACTTTCGGCCTTTCTTTTTGCCATAACTTGTGCTACAAATGTCCAAATGGCCCATGGAAGCCCATTTTTTCGACATTTACACTTTGCTAACTTTCTAATGATATAAAGAACACCCTAATGCGAAGTGTTTTGACCCCTACAATTGAACTCTGAAGTTTCAGAAGTCCCAAAGGACTCCCAAGTCCCAATTTCGAGAGTGTGAATTTCGTCCTCATTCCCTCTAAGTAGGGTTGCAACACTCTCCCCCACTAGAAGAACATGTCAATGTCCTCATTGACACTTAGAATTTCTTTCAACAATTGCAATTGCTTTCTTTGGATCCTTAGCTATCAAATGTCGACTTTTTCGGCAAGACCTTGCTTCAAGCTAATTTAGGCATCCCCAAGTTTCCAACACTTTCTTGGCAAGTCCAAGGGTATCTCATAGAAAACCCTTAACCTTTGCTCCGTCAAAATACCTAAATTAGTCTAATTAACGGAGCCCGCATTTGGGAGGTCATTCTTTCAACCTTCCCCTCATGAGGAACTCAAGCCAAGTATAATCTTGACTTAAGCTACTTGACATGACTCCTTTCCCAACCTTGTGCCTTGATCAGAATAATCAAGCCTTGACTAAAAGGTTTGCTTATCAAGGTACGAGAAGCAACACTTAGGTTTTGCCAAAACTCGAATCCCAAATTACACGATTAAAGTATGCGAACAAGGTCATAACTTCTCGTGTTGGCCGCCACTACCAACCAACCCTTTGGGATGCACTTAAAGCTTGTGCATGTCCTCGCAAGTTCACCTTGCTTGCCTCTTCTTTTGGGGTCAAAGTTTCTTTCAACCCCAAGGTAGGAGTCTGATTTTGATTTGGGCCTACGCAAGGAAGTTCTAATTGTCATATGCCAACTTTGACAACCCTATTTGCACTTATACATTATTTTTGTGATATAATCTCTTGGAAGTTTTTAGCCTTTATTTCACTTGCAACTTGATGTGGTACATTTTATGTGACTCCCTGCCCCTCTAAAAGAAAGGTGATGTCCCATCACGTTCTATGTCTCTTCTTTGCCGGTCTAGTGTGGAATTCCTCAATGGCTTATTGGGCATGTTCCATATTGGATTCATTCACCCAAGATGCCTCTATTAGATGGTATCATTTCTACTTAACTAAGTATTCCCGCTCTTGTCCACTTAGTTGCTTTGACTTGAGCATGGCCTCCACTTCAAATTCTGGTTCATTATGAACCAAGTCTAGTGGGGCCTTGAGTTCTGCTTTCGATTAGGCCTTGAGGCATCGCAGGCGACCAGCTTCAGAAAAAGCACACATGAAATGTGGGGTAAACTCTAAGATTTTCCAGTAGTTATAACTTATAAGTGTCGAAAAATTTCTTTTCTAACACCTTGAATGGGCCCGCATATGGACCTAAGAACTTGTGACTCAAACTTTTTGGTAATTGAAAATTCTTGATGTTTAACCACACTTCATCCCCTTCTTGAAATTTCACCTCTCGTCGGGACTTGTCCGCAAAATCCTTGTACTTCTTGTGCGCCTTTTCCAAGTTGGCCTTTACCAACTCCCACAGGCGCCGCCTTCATCAAGTTGTGTGACCATTGGCACTTCTTCACTTGCATCACTTAAGGGTTGTCCATGTGCTGCCCAAATCATGGGCATAATTGGTGACTTGCCCGTCACCATTTGAAAGGGGGTGGATCTAGTTGTGGAATGTTCCGAATTGTTGTAACAAAATTCGGCTAATTCAAAGTGGTCCACCCAATCCTGTTGATCCACCGCCAGATGATTCCTTAAGAATTGTTGGATCGCCAAGTTCACCTTTTCGGTTTGTCCATCGGTTTGGGGGCGGAAGGAAATGCTCATCTTGAGCTCCAACCCCATTCGCTTCCACAGAGCTCGCCAAATCTTGCTTATGAACTTTGGGTCTCGATCCGAAACTATGTCCTTTGGGAGGCCATGATGTTTGAAAACTTGTGTGAAGAACAACCTTCCCATCTTTTGGGCTGTGGCATTATCCTTGGTGGGAATGAAATGTGCCATCTTGTTAAATCGATCCACCACCACCATGATGGCATCAAAAGCCCTTGATGGGGGGCAAGCTTACCATGAAATCCATGGACACACTTTCCCACGGCCCTTTAGGAATTGGCAAAGGTTGTAACAAGCCCGCTTGCTTCTTGTTGAAGGTCCGATTTTGTTAGCATGTCAAGCAAGTCTTCACATATTCCTTTGCATCGTCTTCCAAGTTGGGCCAATAGTAGGATTTCTTAAGGAATGTTGTGGTGTGCTTTGCACCACCATGGCTCGCAAGTGGCCCATCATGACATTCCTTCAAGAGCACATCCTTCATCCTCCTTTCCAGAACATAGAATCGATTTTGCTTGTACCACAATAGTCCATTTCGTACTTAGAAGTGTGACTTGGTTCCATTTTGAATGTTTTGCCTCACTTTCTTGGCAAATTCGTCACAACAGCTTGCTAGTTGAACTTCTTTTTGAAGTTCTGTTTCCCCACATGCACAACTTTAAGTTGGTGCTTTTGACTTAGTGCATCGGGCACCACATTTTCCTTCCCGGGCTTGTGTCGAATGTCTACATTGAATAAGGCCAATGTGTCCTGCCATCTCACTTGTTTTGAGGACAACTTGGGTTGAGTGGCAAAATACTTCAAGGTCACATTGTCGGTCCACACCACCACATCTTTGGAGCCTATGTAATGGCCCCAAGTTTTAAGACAATGTATGACCGCTCACATTTCCTTCTCATGTGTTGGCCACCTTCGTTTCATCTCATTCAACTTCTTGTTCTCAAATGCCACCGATCTTCCTTTTTGCACTAGGACTCCTCCAATTGCAAAGTCAGAGGCATCAAAGTGGATCTCAAAATCCTTGTGAAAGTCGGGTAACTTCAACACTGGCACTTTCACCAAAATGCCTTTCAAGGTCTCAAAGGCCTCGTTGCATGTTCCATCCCATTCATAAGTTATGATGGACTTTTTCAAGAGGTTTGTCAAAGGTGTGGCCATCTTTACAAAGTTCTTGATGAACTTGCGATAATAAGAGGTAATCCTAAAAAGGATTTCAAGGCCAGAACCGACTTAGCCGATTCCCAATCCAAAATTGCCTTCACCTTGTGCTCATCCATCTTCAAACCTTCTTGAGTGATCCTATGTCCAAGGAAGTCCACTTCTGTCACCCCAAATTTGCACTTCTCGAACTTGGCATACAACTTGTTTTCCCTCAGTCTTTGAAACACCTTCCAGAGGTGCTCCACATGCTCTTCCAAGGAGCCACTATAGATCAAAATGTCGTCTATGTAGATGACAACAAAATCATCGAGCCATTCCCGGAAAATGCCATTCATGAAAGTGCAAAATGTGGCGAATGCGTTGGTGAGCCCAAAAAACATCACCAAGAATTCGTATGAACCATACCTCGTGCGACAAGTAGTTTTTTCTTCGTCCCCTTTCGCAACTCGAATTTGGTAATACCCCGAATGTAGGTCAATCCTACTAAACATTTTAGCTCACGAGAGTCGGTCAAAAAGATCATCAATCCGAGGTAATGGGTATTGGTTCTTCATCGTCACCTTGTTGAGGGCTCTATAATCCACACACATCTTCAACGTCCCATCCTTCTTGTGAACAAAAAGGACGGGTGCCCCATATGGCGACTTACTAGGTTTAATATATCCCTTCATGAGGAATTTTTCGAATTAAACCTTAAGTTCTTTCAACTTCTCATGGCTCATTCGATATGGGGCCTTGACGAGAGGTGCCACTCCCAGCATCATCTCAATCACATGATCAACCCGTCTTCTCGGGGGCAAGTCTTCGGGCAAGTCTTTGGGCATCACATCCAGGAACTCATCCAAGACTTGCTTAATGCAATTCAGGGAAGTCACCAAATTGACGACTTCCTTGGGTTCATACTCATCTAACACCCACATCACACACAACATGCCATAGCTTCCCACACAATTTTTTCCCCAGGTTTTTCCTAACATAAAGTGGATGGTTGGTCCATCCACACAAGGCACTTCATGTGCCACCTGCACGATCCCACTTTTGGACGGGATTCTAACTAGTCTATTGTGCCCTTCTATGAGCACATTATTTCGAGTGATGAACTCCATTCCCAAAACACAATCCATTCCACCCAAGGTGTCGCAACCTTAGCTTTGGGCTCATAACCAAGGCAAAGGGGTTACAAGGTTGTGAGCCAAGAAGAAGCCCGGGAGTCACATCACATAATCCCGGGAATGTAAGAAAGTGTGAGGGAGTATGAGGGAATGAACCCTCACACGCCCAAGGCAACTCCCACTTTGGGAGATGGACTTTCGATGGACTTTCAAAGATTTAGAGAACAATTTCAGGGGTCAAAACTCAATGGCTTATGGCGTTCCTTATATCATCGAAAAGATCTTGGAACATAGATGTCTAAAATGGGTTTACATTACTCATTTGGACATCTGAAACACAAGTTATGGCCAAAAGAAGGGTAGGGAGTCAAACCGCCAGTTTGACTCCTGACTAGAAAAAGTCAGGAATCGATTCAATTTACTTGGCTGCAGAGGGCATGCGACATACCATTGAAAGCTCTCAACAAAAGCTACAATTTTGCTTCAGACCACATTTCGATCTAAGATTTACTCGCAAAGTTATGGGGCTCCAAAGTCACGGGAGTCCCAATTGGCACAATTTTGAAACTCTCACTCAAGAGTCCCGGGAGAGAAAAGCCATTTGGATGTGGGCTCTGTGGCCAGCCACATAATATACTATAAGGGGGAAGGTGATGGCTTCCCCTAAGTCCAGGTTGTGGTGAGTCTAGTGTGTCCGTGTTGCCCGTGGCTCGTCCTAGCACCAAAAGTGTTCCAACTATGCACTAACCATTTTGTGTGGGTTGTGTGCAAGCCCGTGTGAATGAGTGAAGCTTGTCAACTCTTCCTAATCCCATCCTGGAACTCCAACACACCTTTCTACCCCTCAAAGTGTTGTGAGCTAGGGAGTGTGCCTCGACTCCTCCCTCTTCCATTGTCTTCTACTTGGACTCACATTTGAGTCCTTCAAGGAGTTGGGGGGGTGCGTCACAGTGGAAACTAACAAATCCACCTTTCCTCTCCAATTTCCTAGTTGAAGAGGCACTTCCTTTACTTGTGACGTAATGGGATGGGGGACCCCATCCGCGAAGTGCACTTCGATGGGTGCCTTGAACTCCTCCAAGTGGAGCTCCATCCTTTCGGCACTTTCTTGGGTTATGAAGTTGTGAAAAGCCCTTGTGTCCAAAAGACATAACAGATCTCGCTTAGCAATCTTCCCCTTCAAGAAAATGAGTCAATTGCATTCAGCTTGGGCTAGGTTGGCATTAAAGGTAATTACCTTAGAGCCTCCATTCCCCGCTTTGGACTTGGGGCAATCTTTGGAGTAATGCCCCACTTCATTGCAGTTGAAGCATGCTACCTTAGACTTCCCACTAACATCTCCCTTGGGTTGGTTCCCTTGGGTTGGCTCCCTTTAAAGGGAGCCCCTTTCTTCACAAAATCTCCCTTGGGCTTAAACCCCGAGCCTTGGAATTGTTTAGGTTTTTCCTTCCTTGGGCTCCCTTGCCCTCGGTTCCATTCTCCCTCATGGCGTGGCTTTTTGTGAAAGAATTTATTGTCCCTCTTGAACCCAAATTTTTCACCCCGTCCCACATTCAAGAAGCCTTTCCCTTTCATGATGGCTTCGAATAATGAGGAGGGCCAATTTTCCTCAAGCTTTCACTTGGCCCAAGTTGGAAACCCCATCACAAATTGGCACACTCAATCCAGCTCATGCATGTGCCAGATCTCAAGCATGAGTTCGAAATAAGCCCTCACATATCATTTGTGGCATTCACAAAGTTGCGAAGTTTGCACCTCGAGATGTAATCGGAATTCCTTGGAACAAATTCAAATTCGACGCGTTCCTGAAAGAATTCCCAAATGTAGCCATGGTTCTTCCCCTCCTCTTGTCTCACTATCTTCCACCATGTGGCGGCATAACCTTTCAAGTAAGATTGGGCAAGTTCCACGGCCGAATGTTGTCCAACCTTGGCGGCATGCAAATAATCCTCCATTTTGGCAAGCCAAGCATTCACAACCTTTCGGTCGTGGGCACCATTGAAGTTTCCCGCGTTTGACCGGTTGAAATCTCGCATCCTTGGATACTCCTCCTTTGAGGGTTATAACCAATTCACTAAAATCAGACCTATTCATGTTGAGGAGGACTTCAGGCTGTTCCTGGGTGAATAGGACCAAGCTCCATTGCTCCTCTTCACTTTTGGGCTCATCTTGGTCCTCCCGGGTTCTTGGTTCCTCCTCCCTAATTGATTCCGGCAGGACTACTTAATTTTCAATGGGTTCTTTCAACATGGTCTTTTGTGTTTACTTACGGTTCTTCTTGGGTGCCATTCGAAATTCCCAAGAAGTGAATCGAGCTCAACCGGAGCTCTAATACCACGTGACGCACTCCCAAGTCCCTAGTCAAACCCAAGATGGGTCTAAGTCACTCAAACAATGGAATTGGTAGGAACTCGAGGCACGTTCCCAACTTTCAACATTAGAAGGGGTAGAGGGGCGTGCTGAAGCTCCGGGATGCAACTAGGACGAGTGACAAGCTATTCACTTACTTGAACCTACATCAAACCAACGAACAAGTTGGTTAGTTCACCTTCTGGAGCACCATTGGTGCTAGGATAAGCCATAGGCGACTTTGGACTCACTTGACTCACCACGACCTGGATTCGGGGGAAGCCACCACCTTCCCCCATATAATATACTTTGTGCCTTTCCATAGCACCCACATCCGAATGGCTTTTTGTCCCAGGACTCCCAAGGAGGAGTCTCGAAACTATCCCGGTTTGGACTCCCGACATTTTGCGAGGTCATAACTGTTTGCTCAGACCTTCGATTGGGATGAGGTCTAAAGCAAACTTGTAGCTCTCCTCAAAAGCTTTCCAATGGTGTGTCGCACTGAACCTGCATGCACCGGGGTCAGGTCGATTCCCGACTTTTAATGGTCGGGACTTAAACTGCTAGTTTGATTCTCGGCCCTTCTTTTTGCCATAACTTGTGCTGCAGATGTCCAAATGGCCCATGTGAGCCCATTTTCGACATTTACATTTTGCTAGCTTTCCAATGATATAAAGAACACCCCAATGCAAGGTGTTTTGACCCTTGCAATCGAACTCTGAAGTTTTGGGAGTCCTGAAGGACTCGCAAGTCCCAATTTTGGGAATGTGAGTTTCATCCTCACACTCCCTTTAAGTAGGGTTGCGACAAATTTGCTCTTCCTTCTTTGATAGGTATAATAACTATTTCTTCTTCTTCATCCCCACCAATAGTTTATGGGCTTTCCATGATCATTCAAATCCTTTCAAGTGGTTGAGTTTTTGTGTTATTCATTGTGACATGCATTAACATGTGAAAACATATTAAAGCCATCATCCCACATCAATTTCCTTCAAAACATGAGGAATGATTTCCAGCACTTTATATTTATTTTCTCAAGAAATAAAATGACCCATTAAAAAAAAATCCTATTAAATATTTTTTTTAAGACAATTTGAAATCACAAAGTTGATAACCATAAGTTAGATTTACTAAACAAACATACGTCACAACGCCTGCACTGAAGATACCTAGATAAACCATCTCACTTGAAATGATCAACATTAAGAGTTTACAAAATTGTTTCCGGATAAACTCGTGTTGATATAGCTATTGATCTTTTGTAAATGAAGAGGTTTAGCTTTCAACTAATGTTAATAATTTTTTGTTTCCTAGAATACTTAAGCACACATTTGTTCGAATTTTACAAGGGAACAAATACACAAACAAAAGCATAGGAATGTTCAATAATGTCATCAACAAACTTGAGACCTTTACTTATTGTGCCATGTGTTGCCCAAATTCAAATCAAATCTTGGTGGTAAAAGTCAATTTGGTCACGATAGTCAGTAGGCTCTTGAAGGACTCATGGTTATAGATGGAAACAATGACCTTGAAATTGGCCTTAGCATTGAAGGACTCATGGTTATAGATGGAAACAACGACCTTGAAGTTGGCCTTAACATTGAAGGGCTCATGGTTATAGATGTAAGCAACAACCTTGAAGTTGGCCTTAACATTGAGGAGCCTTATAAGAAAGGACTTCCAATTAGGGCCTTCCAAATTGTCAGAACATCCTTCATATTGTGTGTTGTTTAGATGTTGACGATGGTTCTTGTTACATCATCCTCGAAGAATAATGCCAAAAATTCCTTGTCGATAACATCCAATAGGTTGGCCATATTATCAACTTTGTTGAACTTGTAAGGAATGTCCAACAAAATTGTCTTTGTTACATCGTCCTCTAAAGTTCCACTTTGGATCTATTTTTCCAAAAAACATTCGAACATGGCCTCTAATAAGGACCCCATATTTGATGCGTATGTGCAAGATTCTCCCTATATAAAAATGTTTTGTGCTCATGTCACAACCCTTGTTGTTAAGTATTTTCAAGACGTTGCATATTTTCACAAAGTCGATGTCCAAAAACCTTCATAGAATTCCCTATTTAAAAAAAGGGGAACCAAGACTTTGTCAAAAAGATTCCCATCCACATAAGATGGGTTCATGAGTTGAAGGTTGTATTCATGTTCAAGGACCCACGCAAGAAGTAAGAAATAGGTTTCGTTTACCTAATAAATCAAATAAGCAATGAGCTCACCCTAATGACCATTGACGAAAGATTTCTAGTGAGTGATATGAAAGATAAAATCGCATTGGACATTCTTGAACACTAAAATGAATTCTTTGAACTTCTGCAGATTGAAAAGGATGAATCCACACAAGACTCTCAAAGGGGTTTTGACCGCACACTCATGAACTTCAAGGGCTTTAGTGGCCCATGACTAGGAAAACAAACAACAAAAAGAGAAAACTAAGGCTAGAACAAAAATTTTCTTTTTAACAAAACTAGTTGTGGGAAGGGAAGATAAAAGATTTGATGTGGTAGAGCGCCAATTCATCAATGACACACTAGGCAACAAGTTTTTGGGTTTTTTCCCTTTTGGAAGTGACCCACTTTCGGGTGTTACCATCAAATTTCATCATTTAAAGAAAGCACCCACAAACATTGTATACCATCCTTTCTTGGATATACATAAAGATGATATTAAAAAGAGGATTATGCAATATAACAAATTTTGACACTGAAAAGCCAATTTTTGCTTTTCTTGAAAATCACAATTCCAAACTTGAATTGTTTGAGCCCATTCCAAAATAAATAGGCATGGAAAGGTGTATTTTTGGATTTGTGTCATTTTAAAGGTTTTTGTTTCAACACCATATTCACAAACATATTTTACAATATCTTTTCCACCAATTTGCATCTCATTTTTTTTCAATTGAAGTTTAATTCAATTTAATGAATTTTTAATTTAATTGTTGAATTGGAATTCAATTCAAATTTCATTCAATGTATTTGAATTCAATTCAAGATTTGAAATCAATTGAATTAATTTGATTCAAAATGCATTAATGTCATTCAAATGGAACTTAATTTTCACAAAATACATTCATTGTTTCATCAATGGATTAGTTGATTCTCATTAGTAATGCACAACAATGCAAAGGCCAAGTTCAAATTGACGTAAATAATGATCAACCATTGCAAACCATATGGGAACATATGAGCGAAATAAAAAGTGGGGGGAGATATTATTAAATTGATAAACCTCAATCTCTTTACCCATTATTCTCACCTCTTTCTCACATTTTCAAGGTGAAGCTTAAATTTAAATTTGAAGATTTATTTAACTATTAAAGTACATTCCATGAATCCAAAGGTTTTCTCCCTGGCCATAATAGTTCATTTCAAAAATTCAAAAATAATGTTTTGAATTTCAATCAGGCTACAAATTCAAATAAATTCATTTAAATTGCATCTATTTATTTATTTTGTTAACATCACTTAATTTTATTTATTTTCATTTCATAATATTAAAAAAAGTAGTATTTTCATTTGGGCCATAAATTCAAATACAATATGCTTTCATAATGAAATAAATTTTACATGTGAAAATTTGTGATCAATTTCAAATCTATATAATTTTGTAATTACATTTC
>Ga0116227_10014879_pt1 | contig 11697 bp, 7 predicted proteins | sample S1TSphgellanicum_FD_89693 | JGI IMG/M metagenome (GOLD analysis project Ga0116227, IMG submission 89693) | Host-associated microbial communities from peat moss isolated from Minnesota, USA - S1T2_Fb - Sphagnum magellanicum MG | ecosystem: Host-associated > Plants > Peat moss > Unclassified... | reverse complement strand
GGAGAGGGGACAACAACTTCGGCCCGGCAACCGGACGCGGCAGGTCGATGGCGTGCGTGGCCAGTTCGCCCGCGTCCAGGTGCACCACGCCGTCTTCCAGCTTTACCGCGAACTTCGGCGTGCAGCCTTCATCGGGCGACTTCGCGCAGCCGTCGTCCAGCCCGATGGCCCAGTTGTGCAGCGGGCAGGCCACGCTGCTGCCGAACACGATGCCCTGGCTCAGCGGGCCGCCCTTGTGCGGGCAGCGGTCGAGCAGCGCGAACACTTCGTCGTCGGCGTTGCGGAACACCGCGACGTCCACGCCCACCGGCCTCGCCACGCGGCGCGAGCCGAGCACGGGGATGTCGTCGATGCGGCAGATGACTTTCCAATCGCTCATGGCGTCTCCTTTCAGGCGGTCTGGCGGGTGTCGATCGGCGCCGTCAGCGGCGTGAACTGCCGCACGTCGACCGAGGCCTGCGCCGATTCGAACCACGGGTCGGGTTCGCCGTCGAGCGCGAACTGCAGCCGCTCCCACAGCACCTTGCGGCCCTCGGCGTCTTCCAGGATCTTCTTCTTCACGTAGTCCAGGCCCACGCGGCCGATGTAGTGCACCGTGCGCTCCAGGTACCAGCCTTCCTCGCGGTACAGCTGCAGGAAGGCGCCCGAATACTCCATCACTTCTTCGGACGTCTTCACCTTCACGAGGAACTGCGCCACCTCGGTCTTGATGCCGCCGTTGCCGCCCACGTAGAGTTCCCAGCCCGAGTCGACGCCGATCACGCCCACATCCTTGATGCCGGCCTCCGCGCAGTTGCGCGGGCAGCCCGACACCGCCAGCTTGACCTTGTGCGGCGAGTACATCGCCCACAGCGCACGCTCCAGGTCCTTGCCCATCTGCGTGGAGTCTTGCGTGCCGAAGCGGCACCACTCGCTGCCCACGCAGGTCTTCACCGTGCGCAGCGACTTGGCATAAGCAAAGCCGCTGGGCATGCCGATGTCCTTCCAGACGTTTTCCAGGTCTTCCTTCTTCACGCCCAGCAGGTCGATGCGCTGGCCGCCCGTGACCTTGACGGTCGGTATCTTGTACTTGTCGGCCGCGTCGGCAATGCGGCGCAGTTCGTCGGGCGTGGTGTGGCCGCCCCACATGCGCGGAATGACGGAATAGGTGCCATCCTTCTGGATGTTGGCGTGGCTGCGCTCGTTGATGAAGCGGCTCTGCGGATCGTCCCTGGCCTCCTTCGGCCAGGTGCTGATCAGGTAGTAGTTGATGGCCGGGCGGCAGGTGGCGCAGCCGTTGGGCGTGCGCCAGCCGAGGTTGCGATACACCTCGTCATGCGTCAGGTAGTGCTCCTTGCGGATCGCGTCGCGCACGTCCTGGTGGCTCGCGTCGGTGCAGCCGCACACGGCCTTCTTCTTGGGCGTGGCGGAGTAGTCGCCGCCCGCGGTGAACATCAATATCTGCTCGACCAGCCCGGTGCACGAGCCGCAGCTCGCGCTGGCCTTGGTGTGCTTCTTCACCTCGTCGAGCGTGAACAGGCCCTTGTCCTTGATGGCCTTGCAGATGGTGCCCTTGCTCACGCCATTGCAGCCGCAGACCTCGGCGTCGTCGGGCATGCTCGCGGCCTTGTTGTGGCCCTCGTGGCCGGTGTCACCGATGTTCGATTCGCCGAACATCAGCTTGTCGCGGATGTCGTGCACGCTGCGGCCGTCGCGCAAGAGCTTGAAGTACCAGCTGCCGTCCACCGTGTCGCCGTAGAGGCAGGCTCCCACCAGCTTGTCGTCCTTGATCACCAGCTTCTTGTAGACGCCGCCGAAGGGGTCGCTCATGACGATTTCCTCGGTGCCTTCGCCGCCCTGGAAGTCGCCCGCGCTGAACAGGTCGATGCCCGTCACCTTGAGCTTGGTCGAGGTGAGCGAGCCCATGTAGCGGCCGATGCCGAACATGGCGAGATGGTTGGCCGCCACCTTGGCCTGCTCGAACAGCGGCGCGACCAGGCCGTAGGCAATGCCCCGGTGCGCCGCGCATTCGCCGACCGAGTAGATGCGCGCGTCGGTCACTGTCTGCATGGTGTCGGTGACCACGATGCCGCGGTTCACGTGCAGCCGCATGCTCTCGGCCAGCGCGGTGTTGGGGCGGATGCCGACCGCCATCACGACGAGGTCGGTCGGCACTTCGAGGCCGTCCTTGAAGCGGATGGATTTGACGCGGCCGTCTTCACCGCCCACCAGTTCCTGCGTCTGCGCGCCCATCAGGAACTTCATGCCCCGGTCTTCCAGCGACTTCTGCAGCAGCTTGCCGGCCACCTCGTCGAGCTGGCGCTCCATGAGCCAGGGCATGACGTGCACCACCGTCACCTGCATGCCGCGCTTCATGAGGCCGTTGGCCGCCTCCAGGCCCAGCAGGCCGCCACCGATGACCACCGCATGCCTGTGCGTCTTCGCGGTCTCGATCATCAGGTTGGTGTCGGCGATGTCGCGGTAGGCGATCACGCCTTCGAGCTTTGCCCCGGGCACGGGCAGCATGAAGGGGTTGGAGCCGGTGCACAGCAGCAGGCGGTCGTAGGCGGCTTCGGTGCCGTCCTCGGCGCGCACGATGCGCTTGACGCGGTCGACCGACGCCACCTTCTTGCCGGCGTGCAGTGTGATGTTGTTTTCCTCGTACCAGCTCCACGGGTTGAGGATGATCTCGTCCACCGTCTGCTCGCCCGCCAGCACGGGCGACAGCAGGATGCGGTTGTAGTTGGGGTGCGGCTCGGCGCCGAACACCGTGATGTCGTAGAGCCCGGGCGCCACCTTGAGCAGCTCTTCCAGGGTGCGCACGCCCGCCATGCCGTTGCCGACCATCACGAGCTTCTGTTTGCGCGCGCGCATGTCCATGATCTGTCCTCCAGCGTCCGGGCCTCAGGCGACCAGCTTCTCGACATGCGCCTGGCGCGTGTACAGGAAGTCGATCACCGCCTTGCGGCAATGCAGGTAGCGCACGTCCTCGGCCAGCGCCACGCGGCTGCGCGGGCGCGGCAGGTCCACCGTCAGAATCTCGCCGATGGTGGCGGCCGGGCCGTTGGTCATCATCACGATGCGGTCGCTCAGCAGCACGGCCTCATCCACGTCGTGCGTGACCATGACCACCGTGCTGCGGGTCTTGGCCACGATGGCCAGCAGCTCGTCCTGCAGCTTGGCGCGGGTGAGGGCGTCGAGCGCGCCGAAGGGCTCGTCCATCAGCAGCACCTGGGGCTCCATCGACAGCGCGCGCGCGATGCCCACGCGCTGCTTCATGCCGCCGGAGATCTCGCCCGGGCGCTTGTGGGCCGCCGCGCTCAGGCCCACCAGCGCGAGCGCGGCGTCGGTGCGCGCCCGCAGCTGGGCCTTGTTCTCGGCCGGCACGCCGGTCACGCGGCTGGAGGCGCCGAACACCCGCTCCACGGCCAGGTAGACGTTCTCGAAGCAGGTGAGCCAGGGCAGCAGCGAATGGTTCTGGAACACCACCGCGCGCTCCGGGCCGGGACCCTTGATCTCGCGGTTGGCGCAGATCAGCGTGCCCCGCGTCGGCGTGGTCAGGCCGGCGAGCAGGTTCAGCAGCGTGGACTTGCCGCAGCCCGAGTGGCCGATCAGCGCCACGAATTCGCCCTTGGCGACCGTGAGCTGGATGTCGCGCAGCGCGGGGAAGGGGCCCTTCTGGGTCTTGAAGGTCTGCTCGATGCCCTGGACCTCGATGTACTTGTCGTTGTTCATGACTTGACCTCTTCGAACGTGAATGCCGTGGCCAGCTTGATCAGCGCGTACTCCAGCACCAGGCCGACGATGCCGATCACGAAGATCGCGATGATGATGTTCTTGACGTTGAGGTTGTTCCACTCGTCCCAGACCCAGAAGCCGATGCCGACGCCGCCGGTGAGCATTTCGGCCGCCACGATCACCAGCCAGGCCGTGCCCACGGCCAGGCGCACGCCGGTGAGGGTGTAGGGCAGCACCGCGGGCAGAAGGATCCTGGTGGCGATCTTCCATTCGGACAGGTTCAGCACACGCGCCACGTTCATGTAGTCGCTGGGCACGCGCTGCACGCCCACGGCGGTGTTGATCACCATGGGCCAGATCGAGCAGATGAAGATGGTCCAGATGGCGGCCGGGTTGGCGCCCTTGAACACCAAGAGGCCGATGGGCAGCCAGGCCAGCGGCGAGACCGGGCGCAGCAGGCTGATCAGCGGGTTGAACATGCGGCTCAGAAAGGTGAAGCGCCCGATCAGGAAGCCGGCCGGGATGCCCACCAGCGCCGCCAGCCCGAAGCCCATGCCCACGCGCTTGAGGGAGGACAGCACGTTCCAGCCCACGCCCTGGTCGTTCGGGCCATTGCTGTAGAACGGGTTGCCGAACACCGTGAGCGCCTGCTTCCAGGTCTCCAGCGGCGAGGGAAAACCGTTGGTGCTGCGCAGCGCGACCAGTTCCCAGACCAGCACCAGCAGGCCGATGCCCAGCACCGGCGGCAGCACGCGCAGCCACAGGCCGCGCCAGTCCAGGCGGGGCCGCGACGGCGGGTGCGGCGCCGGGGCCTCGGCGGGGGGCGCCGCGGCGGCGGCGTTGTCGGTGATCGTTGTCATGGCGGTCCTGGCGGGCAGGGGGTTCGTGGCGGCGGGCTTGAGCGGGCTGTGGAAGACGGCGCTGACCATGGCGTTCTCCTTCAGGCCTTGATCTTGAAACCGTCGGCGTACTTGGCCGGGTTCCTGCCGTCCCACACAGTGCCGTCGATCAGCTTGCTGCTGCGCATCGGGTCCTTGGGCACGCTGACCTTCATGGCGCCGGCCACGTCCTTGTACAGGTCGATCTGGTTGATCTGCCTGGCCACGGCCAGGTAGTCCGGGTGCTCCTTCAGGAGGCCCCAGCGCTTGTGCTGCGTGAGGAACCACATGCCGTCCGACAGGTAGGGGAAATTGACCGCGCCGTCGTCGAAGAACTTCATGTGGTTGGGGTCGTCCCAGGTCTTGCCCATGCCGTTCTCGTAGCGGCCCAGGATGCGCTGGTTGATGGCGTCGACGCCGGTGTTGATGTAGGACTTCTCGGCAACCGTGTCGGCCATCTTCATCTTGTTCTGCAGGCTGGCGTCGATCCACTTGCCGGCTTCCATCACCGCCATCATCACGGCGCGGCAGGTGTTGGGATTGGCCTTGACGAACTCGGCGCGGGTGCCCAGCACCTTCTCGGGGTGGTCGCGCCAGATGTCCTGGGTGGTGATGGCGGTGACGCCGATCCTGTCCATGATCGCGCGCTGGCCCCAGGGCTCGCCGACGCAGAAGCCGTCCATGTTGCCCACGCGCATGTTGGCCACCATCTGCGGCGGCGGCACCACGATGACCTTGGCGTCCTTGACCGGGCTGATGTCGGCCGTGGCCAGCCAGTAGTTCAGCCACATCGTGTGGGTGCTGGTGGGGAAGGTGCCGGCAAAGGTGTATTCGCGCTTGTCCTTGGCCATCACCTTGGCGAGCGAGGCCGCGTCGACCGCGCCCTTGTCGGCCAGCGCCTTCGACAGCGTGATGGCCTGGCCGTTGCGGTTCAGGCCCATGAGCACGGCCATGTCCTTCCTGGGGCCGCCCACGCCCACGTGCACGCCGTAGACCAGGCCGTACAGCACATGCGACATGTCGAGCTCGCCATTGACCAGCTTGTCGCGCACGCCGGCCCAGCTGGCCTCCTTGGACGGGATGATCTTGACGCCGTACTTCTGGTCGAAGCCCAGCACCGAGGCCATGACCACGCTGGCGCAGTCGGTCAGCGGGATGAAGCCGATCCTGACTTCCTTCTTCTCCGGCGCGTCGGAGCCGGCGGCCCAGGCGCCACGGGCGCCCAGCCCGGAAAACAGGGCGGCGGCGCCGGCCTTTCTGATGAAGTCGCGGCGGGCTGGTGCCGAGGGACCCGAAGACGGCTGTGTCATGTTCAACTCCTGGTGTGATGCGAATTGCCTGGAAAAACAAAAACGGCGCCCACTCCTCACCCGCGCGTGGCAGATGGAAAGTGGACGCCGTTGTCCGTTGAAGTCTTGGAAGACTTGCCGCCGAACCGCCGTTGGTTCAGCTATGGCTACGTTGAAGCAGAAAGCGTGCCAGGGTTAACCCGCAGAGCCTCCGCACCGGCATTCCCTCTGGCGACGTGGGGCGCGCGCGGATGGCGGCCTCAGCGCCCGGGGGCGGCGCCCTGTCCATCGTGGTGCGCCCTGACGCTGCGGGCACGGGCCGCGCACGGATTTCGTGCGGCCCGGCGCCCGCGCCGCGCTACAGGTAGTCGGCCATCGCCAGCACCGCCTCGGCCACATCCACCAGCCGGCGGTTCTGGTTCATCGCGGTCTGTCGCAGCATCTTGTAGGCATCGTCCTCGCTGAGCTTGCGCGTGGCCATGAGCAGGCCCTTGGCCCGCTCCACCAGCTTGCGCTCATTGAGCGCCGCGCGCACGGTTTCCAGCTCGTCGCTCATGGCCTGCAGCCGGCGCGACTGCTCCTGCACCATGCCGAGGATCGAGCGCTCGAGCTGCGGGCCGTAGGGTGCCGGGGCATCGGGCGCGGCCGCGCCGGGCTGGCGTGCCAGCGCGTCCAGGAACACCTGCTGGTCGCGCAGTTCGCCGCGGGCCTGGGCGATCTTGCGCTCGCACAGGCCGCGCAGGCGGCTGGCCAGCAGGTCCTCCACCGTCTTCATGGCGTCGATGCGGCGGGTGCAGCCCTCGTACCAGACCTGGCTCAGGTTGGGATCCAGCGTGCCGTCGCCGTGCGGCGCGCAGCCGATGCGGCGCAGCCGCTCCAGCTGTGCCCCGGTGGCACCCGGCTGGCTGGCGCGCCAGGCCTCGAGCACGGCCGCGTCCGAGAAGTCGCAGAACACCTGGAAGCAGCGCTCCTGCGACTCGATCAGGTGCAGCCATTGCTGCTGGCGCGCGGGATCGGTCCGCCCCGAGGCGAAGGTGGCCGCGCCGAAGGCGCGTTCCTGGCCCGCGAACTCCTTGCCCTGCATGAAATTGAACAGGGCGACGAGGGCGCGCGAGATCTCCGGATCGGTGGCGCTGTCCGCCGCCTCGAACACCACCGTGAGCAGCCCGTTGATCAGGCGGATGAAGACCGCCGTGGATTCCTCCGCCGTCAGCGCCTGGGCGGCGATGCGCCCGCGCAGGCCGGGCAGATCGTCCAGCGCGTGCAGCACGAAGGCGATGCGGCTGAACAGGCGCGCGCCGTTGCGCACGCGGCTGGCATCGGTGTCCAGCGCGTCGAAGTGCGCGCGCACCTGCTGCGCCACCTGATCGCACTCGGCCACCTGCTGCTGGCGCTGCCCGGCGAAGCGCGCGCCCTGCGAGCCCAGGAACACGTTGGAGATGCCGCGCTCCTTCTGCAGCGCGTGGATCAGCCGCCCGATGACGCTGACCAGCTCGCTGGTCAGCGCGAGCTGCTCGAGCTCGCCGATTTCGCACTGGCGGGCGGCAACGAGAAAACTGAGTCCGGATTTCATCTTGGGGTCAGGTAGGCCAGCAACATCCATGCCGCGCGGCCCTGCGGCCCGTGGGGCCTGCGGGCGCACTTTACACTTGCCGCCATGCTGGTATTGGGAATTGAATCGTCGTGCGACGAAACCGGGGTGGCGCTGGTGGACCTGGCGGGCGCGGAGATGCCGCGCCTGCTGGCGCACGGGCTGCACAGCCAGATCCAGATGCACCAGGCCTATGGCGGCGTGGTGCCCGAGCTGGCCAGCCGCGACCACATCCGCCGCGTGCTGCCGCTGACCGCGCAGGTGCTGGGCGAGGCCGGCCGCCAACTCGCCGACGTGGACGTGGTGGCCTACACCCGCGGCCCCGGCCTGGCCGGGGCGCTGCTGGTGGGAGCCGGCGTGGCCTGCGCCCTGGGGGCCGCGCTGGGCCGGCCGGTGCTGGGCGTGCATCACCTGGAAGGGCACCTGCTCTCGCCCTTCCTCAGCGCGGACCCGCCGCAGTTCCCGTTCGTGGCGCTGCTGGTGTCCGGCGGCCACACGCAACTGATGCGGGTGGACGGCGTGGGGCGCTATGAACTGCTGGGCGAGACCATCGACGACGCGGCCGGCGAAGCCTTCGACAAGTCAGCCAAGCTCATGGGCCTGGGCTACCCCGGCGGGCCGGCGCTGTCGCGGCTGGCGCAGCAGGGCGATGCCACGGCATTCAAGCTGCCGCGGCCGCTGCTGCACAGCGGCGACCTGGACTTCTCGTTCGCCGGCCTCAAGACCGCGGTGCTGACCCAGGCGCGCAAGCTGGGCGACGGCCTCGAGGCCCGCAAGGCCGACCTCGCGGCCTCCACCGAGGCGGCCATCGTCGAGGTGCTGGTGAAGAAATCGCTGGCCGCGCTGCAGGCCACCGGCCTCACGCGCATGGTGGTGGCCGGCGGCGTGGGGGCCAACCGGCTGCTGCGCGAGCAGCTGAACGCCGCCTGCGCACGGCGCGGCGTGCGGGTGCACTACCCCGAGCTGCACCTGTGCACCGACAACGGCGCCATGATCGCGATGGCCGCAGCCATGCGGCTGCAGGGCGGGCAGGCCCAGGCCACGCGGACCTATGCCTTCGACGTGAAGCCGCGCTGGGAGCTGGCGGCACTCTAGACGCAAGCCTGCCGGCCCAAAAAAAAGCCGCCCCGGAGGGCGGCTGGCTGGTTCATGCGAAGGCCGGGCGCTCAGAGCTGGCTCTGATCCGGCTTGCTGTAGTCACACACGCCTTCCGGGAAGATGGTGTTGAGCTTCTGGATCTCCGTCAGGTTCGGCGTCCAGCTTCCGTAGGTGCCATCGGTCAGCGCCTTGCTCACCGGCTTGAGGGCGCACTTGAAGTTGCCGCCCTCGATCGGGCCGCCGGAGACGATGCGCGAGGTCGAGTACATCGGGAAGGCCTGGGTGCAGGCGCCCTTGGGCTTGGTGTCGAGCACGCCGTCCCAGACGCCGGAGCCCTTGGCCATCAGCACGCCGTCCTTGTCGAAGCAGCTGTCCACGCCACGGGCGGGCCGGTTGGCGGCCACGCTGCGGCCCGGGTTGGCGCGGATGTTGGACATCCATTCGTCGATGACCTCCAGCGCCATCGGCACCTGGTCGAAATCGCTGGCGGCGCCGCGCGTCTCGGTGAACCAGATGGCCTGGTGGTCGGCATTGCCCATCCGGGCCTGGATGCGCTTGCGGATCGCGAAGGACTGGTGCACGTTGTGCATGTTGAGCTTGTGCTCCAGGTAGGGGTGCCAGTCGATCGTCGGAATGTCGGTCTTGCCCTTGAACACCAGCCCCGAGTTGTACATGGCCTTGATCGCGTCCATGTCGCCATGGGTGCGCGGCGCGGGCGTGTTGGGCGCGGCCGGGTTCCAGCGGTTCATGTTGCGGCTGCCCCAGGGGTCGAAGTAGCTGGCGTCGGCCGCGACCTTGGCGATTTCGCTGTTGCCCGTGCCGTTGTAGGGGAAGCCCTCGGCCACCATCTCGCTCATCTGCTTCCAGCCGCCGACCTTGAAGTTGAGGTCCAGGAACTCCGCCGGCGTGATCTTGCCGTCCTTCATGGACTGCAGGCCGTACTGCACGCCCACGTTGTCCCAGGTGGAGCGGGGGTAGCCGTCGGGGCCGATGCCGTAGATGTTGCGCACGTCGTCGAAATGGCTGAAGGGCACGGTGCCGAAGCCGGCCAGGCTGTTCATGCGCGCCGCGGCGCGGTCCACGATGCCGTCGGCGTCGAACTTGGGGTTCATCGCGCCAGCGGTCAGGCCCATCCAGGCCTTGCGGCACTCGGTGGAGCCGTTGGCCATCTTGACGTTGGGCAGCAGGCCCTGCAGCCCGATGAACGGGTTGGCGACACTGTCCTCGGCGTTCAGCCCCACCAGCCAGCTGCGGTTCTTGATGTTGCTGGTCCACTTGGTGTTGGCACGGTCGGTCACGTCCATGTAGTACTCGAGCAGCTCGCAGTCGCCCACGTGCGGGATCTGGCCCACCATGTCGGGGTAGGGCTGCTGCGCGATGGCCGCGTCGATCAGGCCCGGGTGGTTCTGCGGGTACAGGTACTGCTGGATGCCGCCGCCCGAGGCGCCCAGCCCCACGGTGTAGCTGGGCACGCCGTAGCGCTTGATGAAGCCTTCCTTGGTCATCATCGCGGTCTCGCCGCCCACGATCATGTCGTAGTGCTCGCCCGTGCGGTTGCCGGTGGAGTAGGCGATGGCATAGCCCTTGCCGATCACGTAGGGCAGGCCGGCGCGCTTGTCCGGGCCGCCCTGGTAGTGGCCGAAGCCCACGCCGCCCTGGAAGTGGTAGACCAGGCGCTTGTTCCACAGACCCAGATTCGGCTTCTTCGGGTCCTCGCCGAAGGGCGCCAGCATCACGTACTGGTAGATGAAGCGGTTGATGGTGCCGCGCTCCCAGCGCACGATGAAGTCCACATCGCGGCCGTCGGTCAGCTTGGTCTTGGCGATGTTGAGCGGGCGCGAACCATCGGTGGGCAGGGGCAGGTAGTGGTCCTGCGTGGTCCCGCCCACCGGCATGTAGTAGTACTGCACGTAGGAGTCGATGGAGCAGTTCTTGCTGTAGCCGACGATGTTGCCGTTGCCGTCCTTGACGGCGTAGTACTTGTTGTCGGTGGTGTCGACCAGCGGCTCCTTGCCCAGGTCGGTGAGCACCGAGCAGACGAAGGGCTCCTGCTTGGGGCCGGCGAACATCGGGCCGGTGATGGGGTAGTTGGTCAGCGTGAGCGTGGCCACCTTGCCGCGCGTGGCGTGGCGCACCTCCAGGCTGTTGCTGCCGACCTTGAGGCCGGTGACCAGGCCTTCCAGGCCGGTGTCGCTGGCGGTCAGCGCGGGCGAGACCTTGGCGCCGTTGAGCCACAGCTCCAGCTGCGGCTGCTCCGCCTTGGGCGCGCTGACCGCGATGCGCGCGTCGCCGCCGGACACGTACTGCGCGGGGCTGGAGAGCACCTGCAGCGCAATGGCGGCCGGGGTCACGGGCGTGGCGGGCTGTTGCGGGCCGAAGGCGGCCGGGCCGTCGCTGCCGCCGCAGGCCGCGATCAGCGCCGCGCCGGCCGCGCAGGCGCCGAGATATTTCCAGGGTTTCATGGCGATGTGTCTCCTCGTTGATGTTGTCAATGGGCTGCCGCAGGCAGGCCCCTGGATGCTAGGGACAGCACCCTGGCGCAACAAGTCGGAAAAGCGGATGCGCGGTGTCAGAAATGGATGACGGGGCGGGGCCGGCTGTGTGTCGAAATGCAGCAGACGGTCAAGGATGGGTTCCTATCTGTTTGGACAAAGACCGATTTAGGCTATGAGCTGCCGGTCGTCTCTGCAGCCCAAGGGGCGGCTTTCCCACTCCCTACATTCGAAGTTGGTCAAACCGGACGCTGAATATCTATCTCGCTCCGCCCGTGCGCAGCGGCGTCATATGCGCAAAGGCAAAAGATCCAGTCGCGCTGCAAGGCGAGCCCCGATGACAAGTCACTGCCAGCAAGTTCCGGAGGGCGCCAATTGCAGCGAGTCGCCCGGCTCATGCTCAATCTTCAGCCTTGCCGACATAATCTCGCCCAAGTGGTGGATCTGGGCCATATCGGCCCCGAACATGTCGTTACCCGTTTCAGCCGCGTTCACTAGCGCCGAGACTATCACTCGGCTCGCATCGACACGATGGCCGATGTCGACGCGTGGCTTGAAGCGTTAAAATTGCATGAGCGCGTGGCCAAGATGTGCCGGCGACCATGCAAAAAAATCGGAGAAAACAGGCAAAG
>Ga0116227_10014878_pt1 | contig 11698 bp, 6 predicted proteins | sample S1TSphgellanicum_FD_89693 | JGI IMG/M metagenome (GOLD analysis project Ga0116227, IMG submission 89693) | Host-associated microbial communities from peat moss isolated from Minnesota, USA - S1T2_Fb - Sphagnum magellanicum MG | ecosystem: Host-associated > Plants > Peat moss > Unclassified... | reverse complement strand
GCCTGATCCGCGATAAGATTGCCATCCAGAATCAAGCAAAGAACCTTACGGTGCCGCTGCTCAAGCGGCAGTATAAGCATCGTCTGGCCCAGATCGACCGGCATATCGGGCAGGTTGATGCAGAAATTGCGGCAGGTATCGCGGCTGACCCGGCGCTGGCGCGCCGCCACCAAATTATCTCCAGCATTGCTGGCGTAGGCATACGTACCGCTGATCAACTGGTTGCCACTATGCCCGAACTGGGCGCGCTCGATCCCAAGCAAGCTGCTTCCCTGGCTGGCCTTGCTCCTGTCGCTCGACAATCGGGACAATGGAAAGGGCGCAGCTTCATCCAGGGTGGAACGGCCAATGTTCGACGTGCGCTTTACATGCCGGCCCTTGTCGCTGCCCGCTACAACCCAGACCTCAAAGCCAAATATCAAAGCCTCATCGACGCAGGAAAGCCCCCAAAGGTTGCCGTCGTCACCTTGATGCGCAAGCTCATCGTGATGGCAAACGCCCTCATCAAAGCAGATAGATTATGGGTCGCTGATCGTGCTTGCGCATGACGGAAACTAATTGATTTTTGCATGCCTATTCCTTTTCCCGGTACCAATGGTTGTCTTCGAGGTCATCGGATGGCTTTGTGATGGCCGAATATCCGAGCCTTCATGATCGCGGCCGGGCAGTTATGGGTTGGACGTCTCTGGGTCCGCTAACGAGGTTTATCCTCTACGATCCGGGCGAGATCGTCCTGGGCATGGCTGACCGGGATGAAGATCGCTGATGTCATGCCCAGCGAAATTCCGTCTCGTTCAGCCAAAGCGAATGGAGCAAGACGGCCAGCTTGCGGGCAACCGCAACCCTGGCACGCCGATTACCTTTGGCTTCTGCGATCCGTTGCCCCCATTGCTGGAGAGCAAATGGCCGTTGCACGCGGCATAGTATGATATTGGCAGCTTCGTAGAGTGATTTGCGCAGCATCGAATCTCCCGCCTTGGAGATATGCCCCAGCACATCGCGTTCGCCGGATTGACTGCGGCGCGGGACTAAACCGGCATAGGCGCCGATATCTTCGCTGCGGGCGAAGCGGCGGGGGTCTTCGACGCTGGCTGTAAACGTGAGGGCGGTGATCGGGCCGACGCCCGGCACGCTCATTAGTCGACTGCAAACCGGGTCGGCTGCAGCCCGACCCTCCAGCAAGCGGTTCGACGCCCGCAACTGATTTTCGATCGCTTCCATGGAGGCGACAAGCGGCGCGAACAGCGGCTCGAGATCTGGCCGCTGCTGATACAGGGCAACGAGCCGTTCATGGCGTTTGCCGGGTGTATTGGCGGCCCCCATGCGAAGGCCAAACAACTTCAAGAGACCGCGCAACTGATTGGCCATGGCGACGCGCGCCGTGATCAGCTGGCTGCGGATCCGCAAGGCCGCCCGGTCAATATGCGTGGCGGAGGCCTTCATGTGGACACGTTTGAACCAGCCGGTACGGGCGAGCTGCGCCAATCCCTCGGCGTCGTGTACGTCACTTTTGTTTACCCGCGCTGCCAACACGCCCTTGGCATGTCGGGCGCAAATGCATTCAACCGGCACTTCGCGTTCCGCGAGCCCATGGTACAAGAAGGTCGAAAGAGGGCCGGTTTCCAGAACCACGCGCGCCAGCTTTAGGCAATGTTTGCTGAGCCACTTGGACAGCACCTCAGGGTCGCTGGCCACGACGTCGCGCTTCAGAACCGCGCCTTCGGCGTCAACAACGCAAATGTGCGTGGTCTTGTCGCTCACATCCAATCCTGCATATATCGACATTGGTCACCTTCCTGCATTGAAGCGTTCACGCGACTTCGTACCATCCAGGAGGGTGACTGCATCAATTACGCGGTGTCCCCAAACCCAGCCAGAGTCTTTGAAACGAGGCATTCCGGATCGGACAGGCTGGAAGAAACTACGGAAAGGGACCTCTCAAAATTTTTCCGTACGCGAACTTCACGCCCTGGAAGAATTTCGCCGACATGGTCGCTGTGCGAATTTGGAACACTGTTCAGCTCGCCTTCGAGTCCTCAACCCAAACGCAGCCCCTTCGTATCGCTCGACCAAATCATTTGTGTTTGAAAGCCACTCTTAGACCAAAGTAAAATCTGCCATGATTTCTGCGAAGATGAGGGGAGCGGTGGGCTGCATCATCAACCGCTGCCCAACGCCCAGCCAACGGCTGCATCGAACAGGCGCAGCCCGGCCGGTGACAGATTGGCGAAAGTATCATTGTTGAGGAACATCATCACCCGCCGGGCGGGCGCCAGCGCCTCGTAATCCATCGTTGCGCCTTTTTCATAGCCGAAGATCGCGGCCTTTTCGGGCTGGCCATAGAGTGCGGCGATGGTCGTGGCGCCAAGGCCGGGCTTGCCCCAGCTCATCGGTGCCTGCTTCACATAAACATTGGCCAGCCCCGCCGGAAGCCCGCCCGCCATGGGGTGCGGCGCATTGACGATCCAGAGATAGCGCTCCTTCTCGGCCTCCCCGAAATCGGCATCGTGGCGCTTGCCGGTCATGGCCAGATCGTCGAGGCAGTCATTTTCCCAGGTCAGCAGCGGCACCGGGGACTGGCGCCAGCCCGGATCGACATCCTTGGCTGAAACGGTGGAGGAGAGGATCACCAGATCGAAGCCCTTGGCCGTGCCGGGCGCGGCGCGCTGGTCGGCCATCTCCACCACGTGACCGGCGGCTTGCAGATGGTCGCGCACCTTCTGGTCGACGGGCAGATTCGGCCCGCTCTGCTGCACCACCAGCAGGACGCGTTTGGCTGCTCCCGCCGCGAAAGCGGGCGAGGCGGCCAGCGCCGCCGATGCGGCGAGGCCAAGAGTGAAATGACGACGGTCCATGGTCAGGCTCCGCTTACAGGGCGACAGACGCGGTGAGCGAGACCCGACGCGGATCGCCAACCGAGATGAAATAGAGATTGACCGCCGACTGGTAGTAGGTGCGATCGAACAGGTTCTTCACATTGAGCTGGAAGCTGGTCTTCTTGCCCATGATCGGCACGTCATAGGTCACGAAAGCATCGGCCACGACGTAGCTGGGCAGGAAGAAGCTGTTGGCCGAATCCCCCGCGCGGCGTCCGACATAACGCGGCCCCCCGCCAATGCGTAGACGGCGCCCGCCCGCGATCCGCCCCAGATCATAGACCGCCGAGAGCGAGGCGGTGTTCTTCGCCACATTGGCCAGCTGGTTCCCGGCATAGAGCGGGTCTTCCGTGGTCTTGGCATCGGTGTAGGCATAGCTGGCGATGGTGCTGAGGTGGTCGGTGATCTGCCCGGCCAGATCCAGTTCCACCCCGCGCGACCGGGCAAGGCCCGCCGTGCGGTAATCGGTCAGCCCCGTCGCGGCATTGTATTGCGAGACGATCACATTGCGCTTGTCGATATCATAGACCGCCAGCGTGCCGGTGATGCGATGCGGAATTTCCACCTTCAGGCCGCCCTCGAACTGACGCCCACGCTCGGGCTGGAAGCTGGAATCGAGCACAAGGCCCGAGGACAGCGGCGCGATTGTCGAGGCCGGTTTGAGCGACTGGCTATAGCTGAAATAGGCCGACATGAAGTCGGTCGCCTTATAGACCAGCCCGGCGCGCGGCAGGAACTTGTCACCCTCGATGTTGGTGTTGGCCACGAAGGGGCGGCCCTTGCCCGCCACCTGGCGGTAATGGAGGAAGCGGCCACCGGCCACCACGATCCATTTGTCGCCCAGATGCACCGTGTCCTGCCCGAAGAAGGAATAGTCGTGCAGATTGTCGGTCTGGTCGCTGTCGCTGGCCGAGACCGTGGTCGAGATCGGGTTGAGACCATAGACGGGGTTCAGATAGTTGAAGCCCGCACTCGGCGTCTGGCGCAACAGATCGCGGCGGTAGATGCGGCGGTGTTCGTCCTCCACGCCGATCTGGATGTCGTTCTTGAGGCCGGCAATCATCACCGAACCATCGACATAGGCCGTGCCATAAAGATCGGTGCTCAGCGCGCCATTTGTGCCGTCATTGCTGCGCGTCACAGCCCCGGTGGTGGTGTTGACGCCCGCCACGCGGAACTGGCCCGCATCGTAGAATTCGGCGTTGTAGCTGCCGCTGAAATGAGCCGCCCAACCATGGCCAAGCTGGTGATCGATGGATATCTGGCCCAGATGGGTCTGGCCGATCATCATGTTGCTGGGTTCATCCAGACGCTCACGCCGGTCGATGAGCAAAGGCGCGCCGGTCTTGCTGTCGATCGACGTGCCGCGGTCGAACGGCGCATTGTAGCGGCGGAATTCATACCACAGCACCACTTGCGTCTTTTGCCCGTACCAGGCGAGCGAAGGCGCCACCAGCGTCTCATGCCGGGCGCCGAAGTTGCGCCAATAGGCCTCGTCATCCTGATCGACCACCAGACGATAGGCCAGATTGCCCTTGATGGCCCCGGTGGTGTCGAGCATTTCCTCGGCGCCGTTGCGGCCACCGGCATAGGTGTCTCCGCTCACCGACAGCATGGTGGCCGATTTGGTCAGTGGCTTCTTGCTGACCACATTGATGACGCCGCCCGGGTCCATGATGCCATAGAGCAGCGACGAAGGGCCTTTGAGCACCTCGACGCTTTCGGCCGCCGCATTGAAGCCGCGCCCCTGCACCAGCGGCATGCCATTGTGCATGATCGAGCCGTCGCGATTGCCGCCAAAGCCGCGCTTCATGATCGTGTCCTGCGTGGAGGCGAGCGTGTTGCCCTGCGTGATGCCGCTGACATTGGTCAGCACATCGTCGAGATAGCGCGGGCGCTGGTCGCGGATGACCTGCGCCGCCACGATGTTCACCACCTGAGGCACATCGAGCGCATGGGCGGTGGAGCGCAGGGTGGAGGCGTCGGGCGTGGGTTGATAGCGGTCATCTGCGCCGATTTGCACCTGCGACGCGCGGCCCGTCACGACGATCGTGTCCTGAGGTGTGGGCGGCGTATCCGCATGAGCGGACACGGCTTGGGCCACCAGGGCCGATGAGGCGAAGAGGACGGATTTGATGGACACGAAGGAGGCTCGCTTGATGACTGTGGCTGCAAGGGATTAGGTAATGCGAAGCGTTTGCATTATCAGATGCGCGTAGCGGGCTCGCGGGGACGCGTAAAGTGGGCAAGGCCAGGTTGGGAATTTTTAACAATGCCCGACCGTCACCCGCTTCCGCCACGTCGCCGCCGTCTCGGGGTTGATGCCCGTTTCCCGGCTCAGCCTCGCGAGCGCCGCTTGCGAACGCTGTGTTCCCGCTCGGATGGAGTGGGTGGTCGTGGCGCACCCGTGACGTACTTGTCCCATATGGCAACCTGGTGTTCCAACGAAAGGAAGCCGCCATCGAACCATGGGATCAAACACCAAAGGGGTCGCGCAGGATCAATCCGCAGAACATAGTGACGACCACTGTGGAGCCAGCAATTTGCCGACGAAATCTCCACGTTCTGCCAGTGGGCAGAACTTCAATCGCGAGCCCTGTGCGGGCAAGACCTGACCATCGCCGCTTTGCGCCGCTGGCTGGTCGAGGAGGCTGAACGACGTTTCGGGCGCCTGATCAGACGCACAAAGGGCGGCATGAACGAACACCAGGCTTCACGCCGTCACCGATGCCAATGGCCGCCCTTTGAGCTTCTTCATCACGGTCGGCCAGATCAGTGATGCACCGGTGCGGCAACCCTGCTCGACGAACTGCCCAAGGCGCAGTGGATGCTTGCCGACCGGGGCCATGACGCCGAATGGTTCAGGGATGAGCTCGAGCCAAAAGGGTCTTCCACCCTGCATTCCGGGCTGAAAATCCCGATCGCTGCCCGGCCATGTTCTTCTTCGCACTCGCCCCTCGCTGCCACCGTGCTTTGAAGGCACCACAGGGTGGTGGAGAGGAAGGATGAATGACCGTTCTGACGGCCATAATTCCTGTTGCCGCATCATTCTCGCTGTAACGATCCCGCCAGGGGTTCCGCCAGCCCATGCGGCAGCACAAGGTTGAGCACCACCGCGATCACTGCGGCTGGAATAACGCCTGACGTCAGCAGGATGCGCATGGTCTCGGGCAGATGCGACAGGGCTGTGGGCTCCAGCTGCAAACCAAGGCTGAGCGAGAGTGCCACGCCGAAGATCAGCATGTTTCGCTGGTTCCACACCACCGCCGAGAGCATCGACAGAGCGCTGGAGGCGACCATACCGAACATCACGATCACCCCACCGCCCAGCACTTCGATGGGGATGGTGGTGATGATCGCGCCGATGCGCGGCAGCAGGCCGCAGATCACCAGAATGACCGCGCCCAGCGTCACCACATGGCGGCTCATCATGCCGGTCATGGCGATCAGGCCGACATTCTGGCTGAAGGTGGTGTTGGGCATCGCCCCGAACACAGCCGCCAGCGCGGTACCCACACCATCCGCCGCGACCGAGCCTTCCAGCTCGCGGTCGGTGGCGCGGCGACCGGCGGCGTTCTCGCAGATCACCTCCACATCGCCGATGGTTTCGATCGAGGAGACAAAGCCCGTCAGGCAGAAGCCCACAATGGCAGAGGCAGAAAGTTCAAAGCCGAAATGGAAGGGCATGGGCACCATCACCAGCCCGGCCTGAGCCACAGGCGCAAAATCCACCCGCCCCATCGCCATGGCCAGAGCATAGCCCGCCAACAGCCCCAGCAGCACCGAGGCCGTGGACCAGATACCGCGCGCAAAGAACTTGAGGCCCAGTGTGACGATCACCACCGTGCCCGCCAGCAGCCAGCTTTCGCCCGCGCCAAAGGCCGGCGTGCCGATGGCGGTGACCCCGCCCGCCGAATATTCCACCCCGATCCGCATCAGCGAAAGGCCGATCATCAGCACCACAAGGCCTGTCACCAGCGGCGGCAGGGCAAAGCGGATGCGCCCGACAAAACGGCTGAGCAGGGCATGAAACAGGCCTCCACACAGCGCCGCTGTGGTCAGCGCGGCCATGCCCGCCGGGCCCTTGCCCGCGACGATGGGCACCATCACCGAAATATAGGCAAAGCTGGTGCCCTGAACCAGCGGCAGGCGCGCGCCGACGGGGCCAAGGCCGATGGTCTGCAACAGCGTGGCGATACCGGCAAACAGCATCGACATCTGGATCATATAGATCATCTGCGAAGTATCGGGCGAGCCGAAGCCAAAGCCCGCCGCCCCCGCCACGATGATCGGCGGGGTGAGGTTCGAGACGAACATCGCCAGAATATGCTGGATGCCCAGAGGCAGTGCCATCGCCATACCCGGAAAGTAATCGGGATCGCGCGCCTGAGCGGCGGTCAGGGCGCTGGGGCGCGGAGGCGGTGGGGTCTGGATCAGGGCATCTGGCGTCATGACAGGCTCATCAATCGGGTCAGGGAGGAGCGGGCTTGTGTCAGGATCTCTGCGCGGCTGGCCTGAACCAGCTCGCCCTCGCGCACCACGGCGCGGCCTTCGACAAAGACGTCGCGCGCGGCGAGCGGAGGGGCCAGCGCCAGAGCGGCCACCTTGTCCCAACTACCAGCGCTGGCGATGTCGTCGATGGGCCATATGACGAGGTCGGCGCGTTTGCCGGGCGTCAACTGGCCGCAATCATGACGGCCAAGGATTTGCGCGCCGCCTCTGGTGGCGAGGCGCAGCGCCTCGCGCGGGGTCATGGCCTCGGCGCCCAATGCCACACGTTGCAGCAGCATGGCTTGACGCGCTTCCGCGAGCAAATGACCCGCATCACTGGAGGCCGAGCCATCGACGCCCAGCCCCACCGGCACGCCCGCATCCACCATGGCGCGCACCGGGGCAATGCCCGAACCGAGGCGACAGTTGGAGCAGGGGCAATGGGCCACGCCGGTCTTGCTGGCGGAAAACAGCGCGATTTCGGTGGCATCCAGTTGGACGCAATGGGCGTGCCATACATCCGGGCCGGTCCAGCCCAGATCTTGGGCATATTGGCCGGGGCGGCAGCCGAAGCGCTCCAGCGAATAGGCGACATCGTCCTTGTCCTCGGCCAGATGAGTGTGGAGCATCACCTTCTTGTCGCGCGCCAGTAGAGCGGCATCGCGCATCAGATCCTGGCTGACCGAAAAGGGCGAACAGGGCGCCACGCCGACGCGCACCATGGCGCCATCGCGCGGGTCGTGGAAGCGGTCGATCACGCGGATCGTGTCGGCCAGAATGGCGTCCTCGCGCTCGACGAGGCTGTCGGGCGGCAGGCCTCCGGCGCTTTCGCCCACACTCATGCTGCCGCGCGTGGGGTGGAAGCGCAGGCCGACCGAGGCGGCGGCGGCAATCGTATCGTCCAGCGTTACGCCATTGGGGAAGAGGTAGAGGTGGTCGGAGCTGAGCGTGCAGCCCGATAGCGCCAGCTCGGCCAGCCCCAGCCGGGTGGCAGCGTAGACATCCTTAGGCGTGTAACGCGCCCAGATCGGATAGAGCGTCTTGAGCCAGCCGAACAAGGACGTGCTGGCCCCGCCCGGCACGGCGCGGGTCAGCGTCTGGTAGAGATGATGGTGGGTGTTGACGAGGCCGGGGGTGATCACGCAGCCCTGCGCCTCGATCACCTCCGCACCCTCGGCCAGCGGGGCCAGATCGGCGCTGGTGCCGATGGCGGTGATCACGCCATCCTCGAAGGCCACGGCGCCATCGGTGATCTCCCGGCCCTCATCATCCATGGTGACCAGAACATCGGCGTGGCGGATAAGAACTCGGCGGGACACGTTTTCAAAACTCCTTGGGCATTTTAGGAAAGGAGGGGCCGCAGGCGCAGCCCCTCCCCCATCATCAGAACTTGTACTTGAGCGAAGCCTGCCAGCTGCGCGGCATCTGGGGCAGCACGATATCGGCGCCGAACAGGTCCTGACCGCCCGCGCGGAAGTAACGCGCATTGTTCACGTTCTTCATGCCAACACGCAGCATCCACGGCCCCGTGGTGTAGGAGGCGCCAAGGTTGAGCAGCCAATAGGCCGGCAGCTTGACCGTGTTCGAATAGCTCAGGAACACCGAGTCCACATGCGTCACGTCGCCGGTGAAGGCGATGCCATTGTCGAAGGCATAGGTTGCGGTGGCCGAGACGACATTCTTGGGCTCACCGGGGCGGTTGGCATTGGCCTTGGTGATCGGCACCAGACCGAATTGCGACCCGCCAAAGGTCAACGCAGGATTGACGCCGGGGAAATCGGCGGCGCCAAAATAGTTAAAGTAGGAACCGGCGGTCAGCGCGCCGATGTTGATGACGTTCATATGGGTGTAGGACCCCGTCACCAGCAAATGCTTGTCCACCGACCAGCGCACCTCGGCCTCGACGCCCTTGGTCTGCAGGATCTGGTTGGTCAGCGAGCTTTCGGCGCCCGCCTGCGTGCGCTTCTGCTTGTAGACCGAGACGGCGGCATAGAGCTTTTTGTTGAGGAACTCACCCTTCACGCCGCCTTCCAGCAGGTTGGACTCGCCCAGAACATTCCCGCTCAGGATGTTGGAGAGATAGAGTTCGGAACCCTCGCCCGCGACCACCGTCTGCTGCTGCGAAACCGTGATGTAAGGGATCAGGCCGATGGGCGACTTGTAGGAAAGGCTGGTGTTCCACGACCAGCCGCCCTGCGTGCCCTTGGCCGTCGCCGTGCCGGTGGAGCCGTAACCGGCGCCGACATTGCCGGCGATGTTGGTGGGGTCATATTTGCCCAGCAGCGCGGTCGAGACGGCATGCACGCTGTCGTAACGCGCGCCCGCGATCAGATCGAGACCAACCTTGGAGTCGATATCGACCAGCCCGGCCATGCCGATGTCGCTGTAATGGCCGCGCACATAGTCCGAATAGTCGTTGCCGCTCTGGGTGGAGAGCAGGCGGGTGGACTGGGCGTTGAAGCCCACGGTGATGTCAGGCCGGTTCCACAGCTCCACCCCGTAATCGTCGGCGAAATCGAAGTGGGTGTAACGGAAGGAGGGCGAGAGCTGCAGCGAGATCTTGGCAAAGGGCGTGTCGAAGCTGTCGGAGGCGACGATCTTGTCCTCGATCACATAGGAGTTGAAGGCCTGCGCAAAGCCATAGGCATTCTCGTTGAGGTTGATGCCGCCGTCGTAGAACAGCTGGTTCTTGATCTTCAGATCACCGCCGCCCTTCCAGGTCAGGTCGAAATAGGCGGTCTTCTGGGTGTTGTTGAGCTTGTCGTTGGGCCCGGTCAGCGTGTCGCGCATGCTCAGATGGGTGGTGCCGGGGTTGACCAGATTGAAGTCCTTCGCCCCGCGGAAGCAGGCCGCGGTGTAGCCCGCGGCCGTGGCCGTGCCACCGCCGCAGTTGAAGCTGCCGAACCAGCCAAGGCCGTTCCCGCCATTGGCGGCATAGGCTTCCTCGCGCGAGATCTTGCCGTCGCCATTGGTGTCGAGGCTGGTGCCCTGACCGGTGATGTAGGTGCCGTTGTCGATCAGATCCTGCGTGACGCGGTTCCAGCCGCTGTTCTGCACGCTGTGATATTGCTGGAAGGTGCCGCCGAATTCGGCCAGCAGATTGGGGGTGATGTCAGTGTCGAAGGCCGCCGAGAACAGCGCATTATGCGTGAAGACATTGCGGTAATAGCTGCCCGAATCCTCCAGTTCGCCATAGAGGCTGTAGCCGAATTCATGGCCGCCGACCTTGCCCGGACCGGTCACGCTGGCTTTCAGCACCTTGCGGCCCCAGCTGCCCAGATCGAGCTGGATATCGCCCTTGGCCTCGGGCGCATAGGTGCCGTTGGCCGCGCGCGCCGTCTTGGGTACGAAGTTCATATAGCCGCCGATCTTCGACGGGCCATAGATCACGCTGGCGGGCCCGCGCACGATGTCGATGCGGTCGGCCGCACCGATCGGGGTGGAATAGTTGCCCGGATTGTCGAGCCGCAGCATGCCGCGATAATAGACATCGGACGGTGCGCCACGGATATCCAGCGCGCCGCCGGTGCCGAAGAAGGATGAGGTGAACGTGCCCGGCGCCTGCGACACCAGATCGTAAATCTGGGTGATGCCGAAACGCTCCATCTGCTCCTTGGAGACGGTTGAGGCCGAACGCGGCGTTTCCACCAGCGTCTTGTTGAAGCCGAAGACCGAGCCGACATCCTTGAGCGGCAAGGCTCCCAGCGAGCCCTGCACCACGATGTCGGGCTTCTGTTCGCCAGCAGGATCAGGCTCTGGCGCGGGCGCCGGAGCCGGTGCGGGCGCATCGGCGGCAAAGGCGGGCATGCTCAGCGAGACGCAGCCCAGCATGCTGGCCAGCATCAGCGCGCGGCGCGCCCTCTGGCCGATAACGGTCGATGTGCGATGTTCAAGACGCGGCATGATTGCCCCCATGTTTGCGGCCAGGCGGGGCTCTACCCTCACCTCGCCAAGATTGCTGAACCTCCAATCCCAGGCATTTCATTTATGTTTTTGAATGGTTTGTGCGCCGTTACACCGTTTCGTCAGGCGCTCTTGTTCTCCTCGATGGCGCGTCGTTCGAAGGCGGCGAGCTGGTCTTCCAAAGCCAGTTGCATCCGCGCCTTTTCACTGCCCGCAGCCAGCACGCGGCAGGCGGCGGCCTCGAAACCGGAAGCGCAGGCCGCCACGGGCAGGCCGACATGGCGCGCCTGCCAAAGGCTGGCACCGGGGATAAAGCTGTACTCCAGCCCATTGCGCGAGATCTGCTTGAGATCGCGATAGGTCAGCCCCTGCTCGCGCATCCCCCGCAGATATTCATTGGTCATATCGGTGCGCAGCACGCCCTGATC
>Ga0116227_10014876_pt1 | contig 11698 bp, 11 predicted proteins | sample S1TSphgellanicum_FD_89693 | JGI IMG/M metagenome (GOLD analysis project Ga0116227, IMG submission 89693) | Host-associated microbial communities from peat moss isolated from Minnesota, USA - S1T2_Fb - Sphagnum magellanicum MG | ecosystem: Host-associated > Plants > Peat moss > Unclassified... | reverse complement strand
TTTTTTTAATTTTTAATTTTATTTTATTTTTTTTTTTTTTATTATTTTTTTTTTTTTAATTTAATAAAATCCCCCCCCCTCCCACCCCCGGAAATTGCATGGCAAGGGAATGTGTTGTTCTTTTAACAATTAGGAATTTTTATTTTATCAATACTAAATTATGAAAGAAGAATTTTTTAAATAAGTTTTGAAACTCCAAGCTTTTACTTTTTATCTAATCTTTTGCAAAGAAAAGGTCTTTTGTTTCCAACTTTGGGTGACAATACTATATGGGGAAATGAACCCTGACCCATAAAGCCTTTACCCATTGTAGCATAAAACCAATAGCGAACATTTGATTTTTAAAAAGTACTTTTGAATTAAAAAATTGTTTACATTGGGGTTTTGAATGCTTTGAACATGCAAAAAGACTCTTGAAACTTCATCAATTTACATCAAATTTTGATTATTGAGATGTTGCTAGTAATGGAGTTTACTCCAAAAGACAAAATGACAATCCAAATTATTATGTTTGTGTGAAGATTTTTCAAAGATGTAATGATATAATTTCATGCACTAGTATCTACACCCCTTTGTGATACATATTGCTCCAATTGCACTTGAAGGGCTTAAGGACTTATTAGTAACTACACAAAGTTCCTAAAGCTTAAATGTTGAGCCACCACCATACTACCTCACCTACAACATTAAGCCACAACTCGATTTGAAAGCAATAACTCTAAAAAAAATTTGTGCAATGTGCCTTAAGGAATGAACATCACTTTGAAGTTGGCTACAATGTGAACCTTGCTACGTGTGCACATTGCACAAAATTCAACAAAATTCAAAATAATTCAATTTATGCCAAAGTTGTCAATGTCATATGGTATCCTACATGTTACCAATCAACTTTGAGAGATTTTAAAACACAAGTAGCAACATGTTACCAATGTTTATCACATCCAACTTAGAGTGTTAATTGTTTGCCTAGCTTCATTCATAAACATGAAAATTTGGACAACATAAGTTGGGAGATTGTTTAACTATTCCCACCTAGGCCTTTCATTATGAGAGGAAGCTATATACTCCTTAACAAACTTCACAAGCATCAACTTGGCAAGGCATCTAATTTTGTGTTGTTTATTGCATATTGTGACTTCGTAAAACACACGTCGTGTTTTGTAAAGAAAAATAATTAAAATAATACTCTTCTATTGACTATCAAATTCAAACCTAGCACCTCATTGTTGCAAGACAAATTAGTTACCAATAGCCTATCAAATTAAAAAAAGGCTATTGATATTTATCAAATCCAACATGGTGTATAATTGTTTTTGATCCACCTCATAAAAATGAAAAATGAGACAATATAAGTGAAAAAAACTATTAAATTCAACCATTTGAGCCAATCATTATAATCAACTAATCAAGAATAATCACTATATTGTGCAAGCATTGGATCTTGTGCAAATTTATTAGGCCGAATAATAATTTTTGACCCAAACCATTATATAAATGTTTCATCTACCTATGAAGGAAGGTTGTTTGTTTGTTTTGTTTCACATTGAGATCTCCCAAAGCACAACACCTCTTATCATGCCTAGTACCATTGAAAAGCTCTTAATGAATAGGGGCGCATTAAGTTAGTTTCGCGATGTTTTGACTTAAATTGGAGAAGTTATTGAATTTTTATATTTTTCACTGAAAATTCATTTAAATCAAACCCCAAAATTATAGGGAAATCTGGGCGTGCTCTTGATATTGTTGGAAAGCGCTCAATGAGTAGGATTTAATGAAGATAATTTTTAAATTCTTAGAACTAGGATGCAAGAAATATAGAGTTTAGAGTAGTTTTTATCATTAGAGATTTAATTAAATTACAAAAATGTGGTTTTGGAAGGAAAAACTAATTGGGTAAACCAGTTCACACTTGACTAAACTAGTTTCATTGAAAATGTATTGTGCAAGCCACTGATGGAGCTGCTCTAACCATTCATGTTCACTTCCCCACCCACATGCATTGGTGATAAGTAAAATCTCTTAATATTTGTGAGACTTTGCCTCTTTCATTAAGTTGATAAAAACTCCGTTCACAAGCAAGATAAGCCAGAGGAAAATCCTTCACCTTGGACCTTGAAATCATGGATGTACAAACAAATTAGTCATAGACCTCAACTGTTAGATGTGTGTGAAGCATTGATTTATTTTTTTCAGGGTGAATTTTTTGCTTTTTGCAACCTGAGAAAAATATGATTCTGACCTATTCAAAGGACATTTCATGTTTTTTAAAAGGTCAAAATTAGCCATATTTTGAGGGGGGGAAAAAAACCCAATTGCCATATTTTTTTGATGGATTCCAAAAGGTAACCAAGAATACACAAGGGTCCTTGTATTTATATTTACTTTTTATGTCTGGTTTATAGCAGAATTTGGCCAAATTTTCTTTTGGATGGTCAGTCACAAGTTGTCTACATTACAAAATCTTATTTTAATTTTAATCTAAAATTTAAAAACATGGTGTGAACAGAAGCTGAGCACTGATATGCACACCTGAAGAAATAGCAGTCATCAAGTTCTTTGTTGCATAGCATTTGTGTTTTCAGCAACAGGATTCAAGGATCTCAGGAAACCAAGTGAAGCACAAAGGGAATTGCTGCATGCATTACAATAATTTTGTCACTGTCTACAGTAATAAGAAAGCATGCACCATGAACTTTTCCTGCTATTCTTTTGCACAAAAGGTGCATGGCAAGCACCTAAGTCTTTTACCTGTACACCATTCTTTTCATTGGAAAAAAGGGCTTTTAGGGGGCCTTCATGTCCCTGTGCATTTGTTCAACAAACAGTCATAGAAGTCATGGATATGGATCTGCATGATCAAGCTCACTGAACATATATAATTGCCAGAATGTCTTCCAGGTGGGGTCAGAGTGCCAAATTTTAGTGTGTCAACAAGTCATGTCAGGACCCAGTCGTGCAAGATTAGCATCCCCAAAGCTCTACAGGTGGTCAGCTCTACAGGTGATAGAAGCTGGACTAACAGGTGCAAGATTAGCATCCCCAAAGCTCTACAGGTGGTCAGCTCTACAGGTGATAGAAGCTGGACTAACAGGATGACCACAGCATTAGGCAGCGATACTGAGAAAATCTCCAAGCTGGTGAAGAAGTACTGGGACAGACCAACTCCAGATCTAAATATCACTCAGCTCAAACGGCATATTGCAGATTGTCTAGATTTTACGAATCTGGATCCTACAACAGAAAATGATGTGTTCCTTGTAGCTGAAAAAGATGGAAGTTACCACCAGTGTAGGTGCTGCAGGTTCACCCTTAGATACTACCCTTCTCTTCTACTTTGGTTTCGAACTCCCTGCATCCTGTCTTGACAGTCATAAAGGGTTACAGAATTTGACAGGCATCCAATGCTTAATTCACTGTCCTCTTCATTAGCAATAACCAACCTCCATTTCTACCATTTTTCAGCAATTGTCTTTTCTCTCTTTCAGACCCTTTTGAGCCTGAAACTTGTCTTCAGAAGTCCCAGGAATACTCATTTCCCTTCCTTCAAATTGCCGACGATACCTTATTGACAGAGTCTGAAATTTCAGGCCCTCTATGCTCTGATGGACATTCATGAACTCATATTTCCTCACAGGAAAAGCATTAGAACATCAGTGCAGTCTCTCCCTCATTGACTACATCTGGGACAGATTACAAAGAAAGATCAATCATGTTTTTTCTGTCAACCAAGCTACAATTCATTTCCATCAGTAACAAACTCTCTTGAAGCCATTTGAGTCCCAGATGTTCTCATGGGCAGAAATCAAACTCTATTGCAACAACCCTCCAGCTTCTTGAGGAAGATTTGAATCCCTGGAAACAGCAGCCTCTTGAAGCTGAGACCTCTTTGGACCAGAGAATGAATGTCTTGTTCCTCTAACCCTTTTCTTGGGCTAGAGAGTTGGTTCTGTTTCTCTACTACTGCCAAATTTCTCTGTGGTAGATGTTCTCATTTGAACCGTAGGTCCAAGCAGAATAATTTGACAATGTCGATTGACTCAATGCAGCACATGTTTCGAATACATCATCCACTGCTACAAACTCCTCCTCAACTGCAATGAAAGATGTCTCTGTTGTCAGAGGACCTGCTAGTGTGATGTTATTGTGGTTGGATCTCTGAAACCCCTGTTTCAGCTTCCTTCAATATTATTGACAGAGATTCTTGATCTCACAGCCTTCTCCTTTCCCCGCACAGATTGACAGCATCTTTGTGTTATCTTCCACAACAGGATACACAGTGCATCTGTTCACATCCGCTACATAGGCAGTCCTACATGATCATGGGCCCTTTGTGGATGATAACAACAACATCCCAATCAATTCACAGGCCCAGAACTGGCCTCACAGTATTTGGCTGATCTCCTTGGAAATCTCGGGTCACTAGTAAGTAATTTCAAATGCACATCATAAAGAAGGTGCAGACACTTCTGGTAGTCGATGGGAATGCCCCCAGTCACTATGGAGCTTACAAGGGCAACAATTCATGATCATCAAGCAGCTGCCAGAACCCAAGTGAAGAGATACAGTCCAAAGGCTTTCCAAAGCATGTGTAAATAAGATACTTGCTTTCTCAAATGTGCTGAACAGTATGCCAGAAGTTCTTGCATTTATTACATGTGGTAAAATTTTGCTCCAGGCAAGAACTTTGAAGTAACTGTTGGGACGAGCTCCAAAGAAACAGATGTTTCATAATTGGAGCAGTGAGAATGTTGCTACTAATACCAGCACAACAAAGTGATTGAAACTCACTCTCACAAACATTTGGTATCCATTGTACTACTGCATACTCACATATAAGGTAGAACTCAAGAACCTTAACATGATTAGCCCCTCCAGCTATAAAGAATGTCTGTTAATAGCCATCTTGCCTCATTCCATCAGCAAGGCCTGATAGCTGCTGCTGCCTTGCTTCACCCCATCAGAGCCTTTTTCCACAAGTCTCTTGACTCTCCATTGACAATTAGCTTGTTTGGACGCTTTTTGACCTGTGGCCTCATCAGTCCTTTCTGTATCTGCAGTTTAATTGCTCTCTCCTGCAATTGATACATACACAACCATGCTTAGACACAGGCCAGCAGAAAAATTCAACCTGAACCCTCACAAAACTTGGGACCAAGACATCGTACTTTCATGATTTTGATGCTTACATGTGCAAAAGATCCATCTGCATTTGCTGGAAACAAAATGCTACACACTTGGCATGATTCCTGTAGTAGTTTTAGGATATTCGCAAGAAGTTGACTGATTGGTGCACAGCAAACAAAGGCTGAACACATAAGATATTTCTCGAGTTCTTCAAATATGATGCAAGTCTTAAGGGTTGACAGTGTTAGGTTCATGATGAATTTCTCAGAAGTCATGACTTCTTACCATAAAGTGGAAGCCTTCCTCAAACTTCTCCAGGAAGCCACTGACCCAACGGTCAGCATTCTCCACCCACTCACTGTGGTGAAGCCCTGCCGTCTTAGCCACTGTGTTAAGCTGAAAGACAAAAGGCACCACAAGCTACATTGAATTTATTACATACAATCACAGGAGCATTCAAAACTCAAATTAGGAAAGTTGAGTTGTTTGCAAGGCATCTTCACAAGAAAATATCCATCGCACAAACCTTCTGACCAACAAACTCTTGATGCTCTTTGACCTTTTCACGTAGTTTACTAATGCCCATGTTCACCCTAAGCTGCTTCTCCTGCAATCAGAAAGAACATCCAATCAGCTCACTGTGACTGGAAATGAGATCCTGTAAATAGCAGCTCTCATCTTGTGATGAGCGATGAAAGCAGATAAGCCAATGGAACAAGAAAGAAGACATGATACACATACTACATGATTCAAATTAATAAGACAGACTTGCAACCCTTGGCTATGCTGCTCAAAAGGTTGATTCCTAAAAATAGAACAATAGTCTAAAAACTGAAGAGTGGAAGTGATATGTCAAATACCGAAGATACACGTCTAAAGGTAGTCATCAGAAACTTAAGCAAGGGCAAACCATAACCTTGGTGAACAGAAAAGATGTACATTATCTGAAAATTAAACCAAATCCATTTGGATAGATAAGAAGAGTTATCAGACATGTAGGATGTTGTATATGCAGAACCACAATTTAAAGGAAAGTGTTGAAAAGTTGCCAACCTTTACATAACTGACACCAAGTTGCTTGCGAGTGTAGCCACGTGCAAGGTTACGCATCACATATTGATTGTAATCCTTCACTATCCGCATTATTAAGTCAGAGGTTGACACCCCATCTGTTCGCTTTGTCTCTTTGAACCTTCCAGCTGCTTTCACCTGAAGATCTCCAAAATCCAGGAATCAGCACCTGGAAAGATGAACAGTACAGTGTAATTCCAAGACATCTCAACAGTAAGCAAATGGAATATCACAGCTCAGCAAGATGTGGTTCACAATTACTTCCATCAATTCTGGTAGGAAACTGCACCATTAAATCCTGCCATATAAACAACACAGAACAAAACCTGCAGGTTGAGAGACTTACAAACTCATATACATCCTTGCCATTTGCATCAACATATCTGCAGGCAAGTAAAATTATACACAGTTAATGGCACTTATGAATGCCATTGATCCTTTGCACATTTTGATTTCCTCCTCATAACTGCAGGAGTCAGCTGGGCATGAGGAATCCTTTGTGAAAGACAGAAATTTCACCAACATGCATCACAAAAGCCATCACAACACAATGAAGCAATGAGATCAAGGCACCAAGAAAGTGACACAGCCCAATACAAACAAGATGAACTGTTAACACCTGGACCAAGAGAAAGCAAAAGAACAGGACATTCCACCAGAGTCTTCTTAAAACTTGTCATGGCTGCAAAAAGATACGGCCCACAAAAGCATAATAAGTTCACGACAAAACCATGGCAGAGGGAAAAAGTGCAAGCATCATACGGGATGGCATCATGTGCAACATAGTCAATCCGATGCTTATCAAGAAACTCCTTGGTGATTGTCCATGGTGCATCTTCAATCACCTCATCCACCCACCTGCGATGTTCTCCAACATGTAGTTCAGGCTTCAAATCAGGCAAATCACATTTTCAACTGTTTTGATACCAATCTCCAGATGTACTCAACACAAACCTTTGAAGAACTAATGAATGATGTATGACCTTCTAAGGTCTGAGAACAGGTCTTTACTGCAACAGAACACAAAAACCATAAACCTTCAGTTCACCACATTCTCTGAATCATTCGTGAAGCATGAGAAACCACAACCCTATTTCTTCACTGACAGCTTGTATCCTCTTGAACCGACTCATGCTCTATAGTACCAGCAACTACTCCAATGTGAGGGGACAATGGCACCACTTCAGAAGAAGAAGACACGTGGAAAGAAACTGACTTGCAATGCCGCAACGACTCGTATCGCTCAGCCTCGTTCATCACAGTCTTGCCCTTGTATTTCTGAGTGAGTGCATCACTGCAACAACCTACTAGCAGATATGTGTTCGGAAATCTGCACGGCCCCAGCAAATTTCACCTTGTAAGACACAAGCATCTCTACTCTCGTAATACAAAGGCATCTCGGATACAAGAAAGAGAAGATATTAAGAGAACCCGAGCACAGGCGTTTGTTTCTCTCACAACGAAAAGCATCAGAGAAACATGCACGGGGTAAGAAACCGCATCATCCGAGAAACAAACGCACAGGGGACTCCAGTACCAAAGAAACACGTACAATTTTTTGGCCTGCTCCAAAGATCTTTGATGGCCAAAATGGAAAAGGTCGTAGATCCCGTCCGCATAAACACGAACAGCTCGCTCTTGCCCACTATTTTCTTGCGCAACAGGGGACGGAAGCGGTTCATACCGTGGTGGAGGAGATGCTTCTCCGTCATCAGCTGCTACTGCACCCTGCGACTCCGGAAGACGTTGTTGGCCGACAAACCTCTTTTTCGGCTTGCGAGCCATAACCACAAAAACACACGCACGCGCGCCCCTTGTCCTTTCTTCTGGACTCTCCCCTCTCTCAACGTAATCTCACAGAAGAGTCTAGAGCTCCAAAGAGGTTATCCTCTCACTTCCTATTTCTCAATTGCTCGTCAAACTTGCGCCTACCGCTCAAACTAGAACAAGATCCGGAAAACACGCTCACAAATTTGTCGAGAACCTCAGGAGCTATGTATATCCGGAGATGTCTCTCTCTCTCTCCCGCACGGCAACGATTGCGTTCACGTGCGGTCAAGTCTGCAAAACAAGACCTCGAAACAGATGCAGAGGGAAAATAAAGAGTGGTGGGCAGCGGAGACCGAACTTCTTCTTCTTCTTCTTCTAGGAAAAATCTTGCTCAATACAGCACCATTTCCTGCAAGAAAAAGGAGGCAATTCTTGACTCGGGATTGAGGGGCCCTCTAAAACCACCTGTTGTACTCGAGCTCCTCAACTGCGAGTCAAGAGATGACAATAAAACGCAACAGTATGCGGGAGACGCACAATGCAAGAAACTACAACAACAACCATAGTGCACAAACGCACAATGCCGCGCTTCACATGTGCTTGCTTGAACCTGCGCTGCGGCGCGCCGGTTGTATTTTAATTGTCTATTTTTTCGTCTTGCCATAATTGGCATTTGCCTCATTGAGCGTCTCCTCGGAATCGTGTTTTTTCTTTTTTGCGGGCGAATTGTTTTTCAAATTGGCGATATTTTAAATTCATTTGAGTTTTTTAGTCGCCAGATTCTATCTTAAGTTCCAGCAGATAGCCAAAAATATACTACTTTTTTCTTTTTGCTTTCATTTTTAAAATCTCCATATGTGGCTAAATCTTCTTATGGATGATCTCTGCCTGAGCAACATCACAAAATTGGGGGGCAAAAAAAATATTTTAAAACACTGTTTGAGTGTTTTAGCAGTGTTTTTTTTTTCCAATTTTGTGAGGTAGCCAAAGTGACGATCATCCATAAGACAATTTAGCCAGATTTGGCTAAAAGAAAATATGAAAATAAAAAAAGGCCAGAATCCTTCTATATTTTTTACTAGCTGCTGGTAGAATCTGGCGAATTTTTACATTTTCTTGATTAAAATATTCCGGAATTTAGCGACTAAACTCAGAAAAAACTCTAAATTTCTGCCAATTTGAAAAAAAATTCACCATTTGGCGAAATCTCGCCCCCAAAAAAAAAGCGTTGCGAGTCCTGAGTCCTTTTTCTTCCCTCGCTTTCACGTTCTTCTGTTTCGCCATAACCGTAGGCGTCGACACGATCGCTCACCGTCCAGATGGGACAATGATGGGCATTGGACGGTATCCGAAGGACGATCTACTTACCCTTCCAAAAATCAAGTTTAAATTTAGTAAAAAAAAATGAAGGTGTAGGTTAGGTAATCTTTGGCGCCGAATTCAAAGTCTATTCTTTTTGCCCTTTTTCGTTCAAAAATTATTTTTTTTTGTTTTTTTTTTTTCATTTTCGTGGCCCCTAGCCAAGGGGAATCCACTTTTGACCTGCTTTTTTTTAATTAAAAATTTTCTTGAAACTTTCGCTGGCTAGCCTATTGAATTAAAAATTAACTAATTCTAACTACCAATATCACCCACGTTCGGCCAATCAGATGTCTGGGGGCCATCCTCGGAGTCGATGGATTCACAATTCCGCAACCTAAATTTCCTAGTCATTTCCTGTGCAGCATGTTCAACTAATCCAAAGGCCACAGTGAACCAGCACCCACCAGCGCACCATGCATGAATGAATGAATGAAGGATGAATGGTAAGTGGTCAGGAAACAGTTTTCTGTTGGGTTCCAGTTCCCTAGCTAAACCATGGTGGTTACCTCAGTTGCTTTTATTTTTCCTACTTACTTACTAACTAACTACCCACAAACCCTTACCTACGTATTAACCATCTACTTCTCTAGTAATCACTTATTTTCCTACCTATGTACCCATATATGAGACCTATTTCCTACAGAATTGGTTATCAAGGTGAAACCTAAACCCTAAACCCTGAACCAAATACCTTACCCTAAGGTCAGTTTCGTCATCAAATAATCCTCAAAATAGTGAAATGAATTTTTGTGAAAACATGAAGTTGACATTCAATTTCCCCCCCCCTTTCTTTGATTTTTTTTCCATGGTACCTGGCAAGAAATGTTCACCAGAGCTGGTCTCTAACTTCGGTTCTGTCAAGAGACTGTGGGGCTTAACCAGAATTGAGCTCTCTCTCTCTCTCTCACACACACACACACACCTCATTAGAAACACATCTACAGCGTTGCTCTTTATGTGATCCTGCACAGTAAAATTGGATGAAGAAAATCCAACGTCTGCCAGTTTGGCTCAAGAAAATGGTCCCCATGATTGCACAGGTCGCCGTGGCTGGTGAAAAGGCGCAGCATCGCTGTGCACCTGCAGAAAAGAGTGTAATAGATACGATGTAACTGCTGCTCAGTGAGTGTCTCTGATTGGCCCGTCATAATGATTCGTCCAGGTGGTTTGCTATTAATAGTCCCCCATCAATTTGCGGTCCGAGTTTCAGTTGTATGGATGGGGTTGCAAAAAAGTACATAACTAAACTTGGATGTGAAAGGCGAGCTGTTTAACTTTTCAAAAGAGTTGAGAGAACGAAGGTTCTAGACTTTATACCAAAACTGATTTTTTTGATTTTTTTTCACCCTCACCAATGAAGTGAGTGTATTACCTGGAATTGATAACTGGAGAGTATCTGGAGCTGATTCTAACACTGGCACAACACTGGCAAAAGACCTTGGTGGAGGGCTCACCCTACACAGAAAATAATAACTAAATTTAGACCAAAGAAAATAAGATGCTCTACAGTATCCCTTTGTAGTAGCACCTTTCCATCCAAAAAGAGATTCCCCCAACTGGCATTGACTTGTATCTGATCTCTTTTAAAGTCCTAGAAATGATGAAACCCCTGACAAGCGCCATTAAACAAAGCACCCAGCAAAGCTTTGTAAGCAAAGGAAGAACAAAGAGAGAGGACCCCAAGTCCAAGCCAATGAGCAAAACCCAAAGTTGAGTCACAAAGGGTGGGGGGGGCAAAGGAACAACAAATTCATTCTAGAATCTCTTAACAATTTCTTTCTTTTTTCACACACTTGGCAAAGCAACCCTAAAACTACCTAGGCTACCCTTCTTCAAGAAGTTCCTCTGAAAAATGTCCTAATGTATTTAGATGTATTAATATGTTGTGTACAAGAAGAGGCCATCATTTCAAAGAATGAAAAGGAGGTAGCATCTTGTATATTATGAACATTTCCAAGATATGTATGGTGTGATGATTTCCCCAAGTCTTGTTCGGTGTGCAGTCAAGAAATTCATCTGTCCAAAGAGCTGTCAAGAGCTGGAGCTGATTTTCCTTCACTGGTTCTGGGCCAGAGTGAATTAACAGCCACCAATGCACCACTTGGCCGTTCTGTCCACTGGATGGGTTGCGTTTTTTCATTTGGCGCCGGATGGGGTTCATGACAGTCCATTTCTTTTTGCTGCTGACCATTGTACTTCTTTTTTTTGGTTCCTGCTCGTTTTTCCCTGGACCTGACCTCACACATAGCTACCCTGTTCACTTTTCTGCCCTGTTCACTTTTCTACCTAGCTACTGCACTCACCACCTACCCTACTAACCTAGCTACTGTACTTACCACCTACCCTATTAACCTAGCTACTGTACTCATCA
>Ga0116227_10014873_pt1 | contig 11701 bp, 8 predicted proteins | sample S1TSphgellanicum_FD_89693 | JGI IMG/M metagenome (GOLD analysis project Ga0116227, IMG submission 89693) | Host-associated microbial communities from peat moss isolated from Minnesota, USA - S1T2_Fb - Sphagnum magellanicum MG | ecosystem: Host-associated > Plants > Peat moss > Unclassified... | reverse complement strand
GCGGAAGTCGCGCCAAAGCCCGAATGTTCAGCGACAACGGCAACCGCGATCTGCGGATCGTCCAGCGGTGCGAAGGCGATGAACAGCGCGTGATCGCGCAGATGTTTCGGCACGTTATCCACTTTCGGCGCGTAGGTTTCGTCCTGCTTCAAACCGGCAACCTGCGCGGTTCCGGTTTTGCCCGCGCAGGTATAAGGCGCATCGGCGAACACTGCGCGCGCGGTACCGAGCGGCGGCTGCATCACCATCGTCATGCCCTTGATGACGCGCTGATAAATGCTGTCGTCGATGCCCTTGATCGGCTCCAGCGGTTCCGGCGCCACTTCGGACGTATCGCCATTCGCATCGCGCATTGCGTGCACCATGTGCGGCTTGAAGCCGGCGCCGTGCATCGCCATCCGCGCCGCGGCCTGCGCGAGTTCCACCGGCGTGACGGTGAAGTAGCCCTGGCCAACGCCCATGTTCACGGTTGCGCCCATGTACCAGTTCTGCTTGTACACGCGCCGCTTCCATTCGCGCGATGGCAGAATGCCGGCTTTCTCGTTCGGAATGTCGATGCCGGTGACGTGGCCGAAGCCGAATGCAGACAGAATTTCATCGATATGGTCGATGCCGAGATTCAGCGCGGCCTCGTAAAAATAGACATCGCAGGATTGTGCGATCGCCTGATCCAGCGCGATCCAGCCGTGACCGGTGCGTTTGTCGCAACGATATTTGCGCTCGATATTCGGCAGCTGAAAATAGCCCGGATCGAACACCGCTTTTTCCGGATTGAGAGTGCCGTAGCGCAAACCGCCGAGCGCCAGAAAAGGCTTCACTGTCGAGCCGGAAGGATAAGTGCCGAGCAGCGCGCGGTTGTACAGCGGACGATCCGGATCGTCCAGCAGCGCGTGGTAACTATTGTTGTCGATGCCTTCCACAAAAGGCGCTGGCGCGAATCCGGGCTTGCTGACCATCGCCAGCACTTCACCGTTCCTGGGGTTGATCGCCACGGCGGCGCCATTCAAATCGCCGAATGCGTTTTCGGCAACAGTTTGCAGTTTGGCATCAATCGAAAGATACAGATCCTCGCCCGCCTTGCCGGCGTGATAATCCAGCTCGCGCACTGGCCGCCCACCCGCCCTGGCTTCGACGATCTTGTTGCCGGGCGTGCCGCGCAGATCGTTTTCATGGCTGCGCTCGATGCCGGATTTTCCGATCTGCGTAAGGCCCTGATAATCGCTCTCGATTAACGTCGCATAGTCGGCATCCGAAATGCCGCCGACATAACCGATCAAATGCGAAGTGACCTCTCCCATCGGATAGTCGCGTTCGAGCTGCGCGCTGACATCGACCCCGGTGAAGTCGTAACGATTGATCTCGTAACGCGCGACTTCTTCCATCGAAAGATTCGTGCGCAAGGGCACTGCGCGATAACGCTGCGTGCGCCGCATGCGCTCCTTGAAGCGTGCGATATCGCCATCGGTGAGGCGCACCACTTCGGCCAGACGCGCCAGCGTGTCATCGAGGCCGTCGACATTTTCCGGCGTGATTTCAAGCACGTAATTCGGCTGGTTCTGCGCCAGCAAAACGCCGTTACGATCGAAGATCAAACCGCGCACGGGCGCCACCGGCACCAGACGCATGCGGTTTTCGTTGGCGCGCGTCAGATAGTAGTCGTGCTGAAATAGCTGAATCTGCGTCAGCCGCGCGACCAGCAGACCGATCAACACCAGCACCAGCACCGCCGCAAACCAGACGCGATGCGTGAAGGATTTCTTCTCCTCGAAAATGTCCTTCACCGAATCGAAGGTGTTCGCCGCACCCAAGCCACGCGGCACCGGCCACAGCAAAGCCGTGCGACTACGCCGCCGCGATTTACGCGAAGTCATTCAGCGCAGCCTTCTTCACGCTTTGGGCGCGATGCGAAATCGGAATCATCGACCCGACTGATCGGCCGGATACATTGGCTGGATGCAGACATCGGCAAAATTCGTTGCCGGCAAGCATCAAACAGCGAGCCGTTCAAGGCTTGGCAAACGGCACGACTGAAATCGCGTTCATCGGCGAGCCATCAACGATCTTGGTGGAATAGCCGAGATAAATCAGCACGCCCTGTTTGCGATCGACCATGCGGCGCACGGTGGTTTTCTTGAAGATCAGCGAGGTTCGCTCGCTGAACACATCGGCACTGTCCGGCAGATCGGCCGGCAGCGAAATCGGCTGCGACGCGGTGCAAGCCAGCGCGAACCGCGACGGATCCTGCGCCAGCCCGACTGCACCTTTGTAGCCACCCGTGCGCGCCTGGCTCAGGTAACAGGTCACCCCCGGTACCAGCGGATCGTTGTAAGCAGTGACGCAAATCTTGTCGTTCGGGCTGGCCAGCCGAAACGTCGTGCTGATGCAGCCGATTTCATCCGAATCGGAAGCCAGCGCAGCTTGGCCGGGCAGTAATGGCAAGGAAATGCCAACAGCCAACAGCGCGGCGTTGACCCAACAGCGCAGCCGCGAACGAGTGCTTGAATCGATAGTTTTCAGGGGAATGCTCCAACGCATGCGAAATAAAATCCGTAAATGAAACTCGGGCGATCAGTATGCCTTGATGCGCTGGTTAACAGACGATTTTACGATCGATGCCAGCCGCGGCACAGGCCTGCGATGAGCACGCGGCAGCTCAGCGAATTTAGCCGCTAAAATCGACTGCTCATCCTTCGTATCGCTTTGAGCGCTTTTATTTTTGAACGATAGCTATCATCGAGTGACCTCCGATTTTGCGGCGGCCACACGATCTGCCGAAAAAATCCTGGCAATTGAAATCGCCGGTCTTGGCGATCTCATACATTCGCTGCCGGCGCTGTGGGCGCTGCGACAGGCGTACTCGAATGCGCAGCTGCATTGTCTGGTGCAGGCAGGCAACGCGAGCCTGCTGCAGCTGACGCCGTGGATCGATCGCGTGATCCCCTATCGGCGCGGCACCGCCGGTTCGCTCTCGCATCATTTGAACGTCGCCCGCCGGCTGCGCGCGGAACATTACGATATCGCCATCGACTTCATGGGCGCTGACTATTCGGCGATTGTCGCCAGAATCAGCGGCGCGCGGCATCGGCTGTTGCGAAAATCCGGGCATGCCCAAGGCCATCACGGCTGGCGCCTGCTCAACACTGCGGTGATGGAAGCTTCGTTTGAAGATGCACCGATGTATCAGCAGCGTTTGCGTTGCGTCGAGCAGGCCGGTTTCACTCTGCCGCAGGCCTTGTTCAAGCTGAACGATGCCGCAATTGCCAGCATCAATAACGGTCACGAGATCTACATTCACGTGAGTCCGTACGCCAAACTCACACGCAAGGAATTGCCACCGGAGCAGATGCGGCAACTGCTCGTCCGCTTGCAGCAGGATTTCCCGCAAGCGCGGCTGGTGCTGACGTGCTCGAACAAGCCACGCGAGCGTTCCGCGCTGACGCAACTGCTGGCCGCGCTGCCGTTCGCGCCTTGGAAAGTGTTCGCCGGCACGCTCGATATTCCGCAGTTGTTCGCATGGATCAAAAGCGCGTCACTGCATCTCGGCGGCGACAGCGGCGCCATGCATCTGGCCTGGCTTGCGGGCACGCCTTCGGTGAGCTGGTTCCGGCATTTCGGCGTTTTCAACGCCTGGGTCGCGCAAGGTCCGCAGCATGCGGTGGTGAGTTCGGATTCCGCAGCCGGGGCGCATGAGGATTATTTGCACGGCATCGATATCGACGACATCATCAATCACGCCGGAAAGTTTTTGCAGACGCCGCGCGCACTGCTTCAGGCGGGCCCTTTAGGAAAAGCAATCGGCAACCGCGTTGGATGATCGCCGGCGCCCGATGAACGCGATTCAAGTCAGCATCATTTTTCCGGTGTTCAATGCGCAAGCGCATCTGCTGTCGTCGCTGACATCCTTGCTGAATCAGACCGAGACTTCGCTGGAAATCATTGCGGTCGACGACGGTTCCACCGATCGCAGCCTCGAACTGTTGCAACAAGCCGCGCAGCAAGATTCGCGTATCGTCATTGTGAGCCAGACCAATCGCGGACTTTCGGCGGCCAGAAATCGCGGCATCGAACAGGCGCGCGGACGATGGATTGCGTTTGTGGACAGCGACGACTGGCTCGATCCTCAAGCGCTGAAAACCTGGCTTGAGCAGGCCGAACAACAGCAACTGGATTTCTTGATCGGCAACGGATTCGTGTTTTCTGCCGATCCCGCTGTGCAATTCCCAGGCCGCGCAAAGCCTCTTTTGCAGCGTCAGATCTGGGGCAAAGTGCTGAGCGGCAGGGACTGGATCGTGCGCAGCATTGCCATCGGCGAATGGCGGCATTTCGCCTGGCTGCAATTCATCAGCCGGGAATTTCTGGATCGCAGCAAAACCCGGTTCATCAAAGGCATTGTCCACGAAGACATCCTGTGGACCTTGCAACTGGCATTGCCGGCGCAGCGCATCGGATTTTGCGCCGTGGCTTTTTACGGCTATCGCACCAACCCGCAGTCGATCACCAACGATTCGTCTTTGATCGCGCATGTCAGGCGTGCGCAAAGCTATCTGCTCATCATGGATCGCTTGGCGAAAACCGCGAATTCGCAATCTGCAGACTGCGTTTTGCGTAGCGCCTTGCAGCGGCACAATAACCAGCAGAGCAAGAATTTTCTCAAGCTGATGAACCAGAAAATCGACGACGCAGCGATCACGCGCGAGTTGTGGCAGGAATTTTTGCAGCGGCGGCTTGCGCCCGAAATTTTCAAGGGCGCCAGCAATCCGGCGGCGCTTTGGCGCGCGCTGCGTTGCTGGCACTCGGCGCGCAGATTGGCTGGAAATTGAGCTTGGATCCAATCCGGCGGCGGCTAAAAATCCCGTGCGTTTCTCCCCGGATATCTGATCGGTTTAAGCCGATCGTCTTGTGGACTTAATGGAATTAACAGCGCGGAAATCAGCTCATCGCGGCGAACACGTCAGCTTGGGCAATCAGTTCTACGCCGCCCTGGCAAACTCAACGCGATTGATGCGGCTTTCAATCTCATCGAGCTTTTCCAGCAACGCGCGATTGTCATGCTGCCAAGGATGAAACGACGGCCGGAAATAATCGAGCCAAGCCGGAAATCCGCTGCGCACCAAGCCGCCTCGACCCAGCAGAAACCCCAGTAATTGCAGGTAACCGCGGCGTTTTCCTTGCAGCACGGGATCGCTTTCGATCATCTCAAGGCTGAACACGGCGATCATCGAAACAAAAAATGCGCCGGTGACGACCATGCCGCCAGCACGCAAAATATAGGCGCCAGCGCCGCCGCCAACGGTCTGCTGCCAGACATCGTAGGCCACCGCTTTATGCTCGGTTTCCTCGATCGAATGCCACAACCACAGATCGCGGAACGGCTCTACAGAACCGCGCAGCAGGTCATCATCGGCGAGCAGGCGATCGGCCAAGATCGCGGTGAAATGTTCGAGCGCGATGGTCGAGGCCAGCTGCCAGCTGGCGGGCGTGATCCGCTGGGTGAACTCGAGCAAGCGGGCGACGCGACGTTCGAGTTTTTGCGCAGGAAAACCCGCCTGCGCCAGCAGACGGTTGTAATCTTCATGCTCGCGGCCGTGCATCGCTTCCTGGCCGATGAAGGCGCGGATTTCGGCATCGAGCGTTTTGTCCCTGATCCTGCCGCGATGGGCGCGAACGCTGGCGATGAAGTAACGCTCGCCAACCGGAAAAAACACCGACATCGCATTGAAAAAATGGCTGACATGCGCGCCGCGGCCGTGCCAGTTACCCGCGCGCGCAAGCGGCAGGCCGAAGCGGAAATCACGCTGGATGGGAAGCATTGGAGTCGATCTCCGTGGAAATGGATTGCTGTGTTTCAATGTCTGACTCGGCATCGCCGCGAGCGTTCAGATTTTTCTGAAGTTGGCTTCAACACCCGTGCCCAGCCCGATGATCTGCGGGTGCGTTGCGCAAAGCGCTGTGGTGCTGGTCTAATTTCGCGCTCTGCCATTTCTGACTCACCCATCCATTCCCGGCGGACAAAGGCAGCAGGAGCGGCTGTTGGAAGGTTCGCACACGCCCGGCAAAAATCTGGGTTTTCTGTTCAATCACGATCATGTGCATCAGGTTGCGCATAGCGCGCCGATCGCGTTTGAATTGTCGCGTGCGTTCCCGCAGATTCTGGTGACGCTGATCGTCAGCAGCGCGGCCCAACGCGAAATGCTGGACGTGATCGCGGCGCGATTTCCCGGCCATCGCTGCGCGTTTCATCTGCTGGCCGATCGCCGTGGCTGGGCTTGGGCGAATGCCGCGCTTGATCGTCTCGCACCGGTGCGAAAATTGTGGCTGCTGAAAGACAACGTCGAATTTTTCCGGCCGTTCGATGCGCTCGTCGTGCCGGAAAAAACCAGCCTGATGCTGCGCTCAAAATTCGGGCTGAAACATCTGCGGATGATCCACACGCGGCACGGCGCCGGCGATCGCGCGGTCGGCTTCGACAGCCACAGCGGCGAATTCGATCTGGTGCTGCTGGCGGGTGAAAAAATACGTCAGCGTTTGCAGGCTTCGGGCGCGCTCGCGGCCACGCGCGCTGCGGTGGTCGGTTACCCGAAGTTCGACGCTGTCGGTGCGCTCGATGCAAGCCCGCGCAAGCTGTTCGACAACGATCGCCCGACCGTGCTGTACAACCCGCACTGCGCGCCGCATCTGTCGTCGTGGTATCGCATGGGCCGCGAGATCATGGAATTTTTCTATCGCTCGCAGGACTACAACCTGATCGTTGCACCGCACGTGATGCTGTACCGGCGCCGGCTGCAAATCACCATCGATCGCTTCAGCCTGGCCTGGGCGCGCAGCATTCCGCGGCGCTACCGCGAATGCCGGCACATGCTGATCGATACCGGAAGTACGGCTTGCACGGACATGACCTACACCATCGCCGCCGATATTTATCTCGGCGATGTCAGCAGCCAGATCTGCGAATTCCTGGTGCGGCCGCGGCCCTGCATTTTTGCCAATGCGCATGGCGTCAAATGGCGCAACGATCCTTCGTACATGGCATGGAGTCTTGGCAAGGTGATCGAGCGCGCGAACGAGTTAGAGACTCAACTACCGCTGGCGCTGGCCTCGCAAGAACATTACCGGCCAATGCAGGAAGCTTACGTTCGTGAGACTTTCGACTTGACGCCGGAGCCTTCTTCGCATCGGGCGGCCGTGGCGATTGCGGAGTTTCTGTCGGAATGATCGCGGAGTCGTCGGTCTAGGATCGTTCAACCGGCGGCAATGAGTCTGTCGATTCGTACTGTTTATGAGGGCTCAGCGCGCAGGATCAGCCGAATCAACCTCTACCACTGCCTGACGCCGTAAATACCAGCGCGCTTGCAGCCAGCAGCTCAGCGCACGGCCGAAATTCCGGATGCCGCCATCGCGGCGGAACATCACCGGCATCAGGCCGGCAGCGATGAATTTCTGCGCGATTTCGGCGCGCAGAACCGGATCGCGCAGCTGACTCCTGAGCATACTGAAAAGATCGTTTCCACGACGATTCACATCGCGCAACAAGGCCTGCGCCAGCGTTGATTCTGCGGGTTCGCGCGCGGCGGTTGCTACTAGCAATTGCGCGATCTGGATATGGCTGCGCGCCCGTGCATGGCGCACGACGTTACGACCATCTTTTATCAAAGAACCGGGCCGGCGCCGATAACCATAAAGCGGCGCTTGCACGAAACCGACGCGCTGCGCAGCCAGCGCCAGTTGCAACGTCCACGGCGTATCTTCATGCAGCATGCCTTCAACGAATCGCGCACTGGTTTGCCGAATCAAGTCGTGCCGGATCAATTGCAGCCAGACCCAATTCGGCCATTCGCGCGCAGCGACGGCCTGAATGATCCACTCCTTGCCTGTAAGAATCGAATCCCAAGGCTGCTTTTTCAGCACGGGTTTATGGGCCTTGGTGGGCACCTTGCGGAAGCGGAAACAATTGCCGATCAGCAGATCGAGTGCATCGTGCTCGGCGCGTTCGCGCCACACTTGCAGCGTCTGCGGCGCCAGCCAATCGTCGCTATCGACGAACGCGATCCAGCGGCCACACGCGTGTTCGAGCGCAAGATTGCGTGCGGCTGATAGTCCCCTGTTGGCCTGCGCCAGCACGGTGATCCGCGAATCGGCACGCGCAGCAGTTTTCAGCAGGGCAAGGCTGCCATCGGTCGATCCATCATCGACCGCAATGATTTCGAGATCAGATTCGGACTGATTCAACAACGCCGTCAGCACCGACGGCAAATAAGCTTCGGTGTTGTAAACCGGCAGAATAACGCTGATGGCAGGTGCGGGCATGATTGATTTTTTTGTCCATAAGGATTGCGATCAGAATTTGCCCTTAAGATTTGTTTGGCCGGAACCGCCCTCACGGCTCACGGCAATCTGCTGTTTGGGGCGCATTGGAATACTGCGTGTGCGGAATGGTTTCTTCGCTCTTCGGCGCGGGAATGATAGCGGAGCTTGCTGATACTTTCGATGCTCGATCTCGCATCCAGCATTGGATTCTTCATCCGGTCATGCGGTGATTATCAGGCTTGCAGAGACCCGATCCTTGCAATCCAATAAACTGCGCAGCAGGCATCATTTTTTGCCGCTCTCAAATCCCGATGGCTTCGCTAAGCGCTGATTCGATTATCAAGAGCAACCGCCGTCCGATCTGGCACATCGCTCTGGCGATTCCGATGCGGCGCAATTTGCTGGTGTTCGGCAGCATTGTGTTTGCGGGTCTGGCGGAAGGCATCGGCATCGCTGCACTACTGCCGCTGATCGCGGTGCTGGGTGATGAAGGCTCGAAGACCAATGCCTTGAGCCGCATCATTTTGCACGGCCTCGACGAACTCCATCTGCCGCACGATCCAGCCGTGCTGCTGGCGATCATCGCTGGCGGTATGCTGCTCAAATCCGGCCTGACTTTGCTCGCCTTGCGCCAGGTCGGCGGTGCTGTTGCCGATGTCGGTGCCTCGATGCGCTTGAACCTGATCGATGAACTGCTGGCGGCGCGCTGGGGCTTTTATGTGCGGCAACCAGTCGGGCGTTTTTCGCATGCCTTGAGCGACGAAGCCAGCCGCGCCAGCAGCGCTTACGAGGCGCTGGCGCAGATGCTGTCGCAAGGCACGCAGGCGCTGATTTACCTAACCATCGCTGCAATCGCCGCCTGGCAACTCGCGCTGCTCTCGATTGTCGTCAGCACCATCATGCTCGGCACACTGAGCCGTCTATTGACCAGCGCCCGACGCAGCGCGGACAAGCACGGCCATCGCTTGCAGACCATGCTCGGCCGCCTCACCGATGTGCTGGTCGGCATCAAGCCGATGAAGGCGATGGCACGGCATGCGCGCTTCAATGTGCTATTTCTCGAAGACCTCAAGATCATCAAGCGCGCCGCACGACGGCAGGTATTCAGCCATCACACCAATCGCGCGTTGCAGGAACCGATCCTCGCGCTGTGTCTTGCGCTCGGCATTTACATCGCGCTGAAAGTGCTGAAGCTGCCGGTCGGCGAAGTGATGGTGCTGAGTCTGCTGCTGGCAAAAACGGTGGCCACCGTCGGCAAGACGCAGCAGGAATTGCAGAACATTTATCGCAACGAGAGCGGCTACTGGTCGCTGCACGACACCATCGCCGAAGCGCGTGCGCAGCGCGAAATAGACCACGGCACGCGCACACCGGGTTTCAGCCGAGACGTGGAATTTCGTCAGGTCAATTTCGCTTTCGATAACCATGCCGTGCTGCGCGAAGCCTCACTGCGCTTCGCCGCGGGCGACATCGTCGCACTTACCGGTTCGTCCGGCGCCGGCAAGACCACGCTGGTTGATCTGCTGCTCGGTCTGCACACGCCGAACTCGGGCCAGATATTGATCGACGGCGTGCCGCTCGCCGAGATCGACGTCAAACGCTGGCGCGCGATGACCGGCTATGTGCCGCAGGAATTGATGCTGTTTCATGATTCGGTGCTGATGAATGTGACCCTCGGCGAAAGCCAGTTCACGCGCGACGATGTGGAGCACGCGCTGCGTCAGGCTGGTGCCTGGGATTTCGTGCGCAGCCTGCCGCAAGGCATGGATACGATTGCCGGAGAACGCGGCACCTTGTTTTCCGGCGGCCAGCGCCAGCGCATCGCGGTGGCGCGCGCGCTGGTGCACCGGCCGCGGCTACTGATTCTCGACGAAGCCACCAGCGCGCTCGATCCGGCCACCGAAGCGCTGATCGTCAAGAACGTCTGCGAACTGGCGCGCGATCATGGCTTGACGGTGCTGTCGATCTCGCATCATCCGGCGTGGATGAAAGCGGCCGATCGCGTTATCAGTCTGAAGGGCGGCCAGCTGACTGAAACTCTGCAAACGCAAGCCGAGCCGAGCAATCAAGCCGCTTCAGCGATTTAGTTGTCCCAGCCCAGGCTTGGCCGCGCGGAGCTCTCAGCTGCTTGATTCCAAGCTGGGAATCTCCGGCGGAACTCGTTTTCCTGCTGTTTTTATCGAGACACTTTCAAATCCGCAGCATCAGTCTCAGCGTGCGGCGCCTGCCCAGCGGTTTTGCCGTGACGCTCGCTCAACGCAGACCACACCGTCAATCCCAAACCCGCCAGCGCGACCACCGCGCCGGCTACCGGCACCAGACTCAATGCCTTGCTGCCGCCGTGCGCGATCACAACACCGCCGAGCCAGGCGCCGCCAGCGTTGCCGATGTTGAATGCGCCGATGTTCAGCGTCGAGGCCAGATTCGGCGCATCTCTCGCCTGATCGACAATGCGCACCTGCAAGGGTGGCACCGTTGCGAACGCCGCCGCGCCCCACAACACGAAAACGATCACCGCCGGCACTTTGGCTTGCATCGCAAACGCAAACAGAAATAGCAGCACACTCAAGGTGGCGAGAATGCCGATCAAGCCCGGCATCAACTTCCAGTCCGCCACACGGCCGCCAAACCAGTTGCCGAACGTGATACCGACACCGAACAGCAATAGCAGCCAGGTCACCGCGTGTGGCGTGAAATGCGTCACCTGCTCAAAGATCGGCGCGATATAGGTGAAAACAGTGAAGGTGCCGCCGAAGCCGAGCACGCTCATGCCGAGACCCATCCACACCTGCGGCTGGCGCAGCACGCGGAATTCGCCGAGCAGGCTCGACTTCGGCATTTCCAGTTTGGCCGGCACCCACGCGGCGATGGCGATGGCGGCGATCACGCCGATGCCGGTAACGCCCCAGAAGGTCGCGCGCCAGCCGAGCGCCTGACCGACACCGGTGCCGAACGGCACGCCGAGCACGTTGGCGAGCGTCAGGCCGGTGAACATCAACGCCACTGCACCCGCGCGTTTGTTCGGCGGCACTAGGCTCGCCGCGACCACCGAGCCGATCCCGAAGAACGCGCCGTGACTGAAAGCGGTAAGCACGCGCGCCGCCATCAGCACCGCATAGTTCGGCGCAATCGCGCACAGCATATTGCCGACAATGAAGATGGCCGCGAGCCCCAGCAGTGCCGCCTTGCGCGGCAGCCGCGCCGTGGCGATTGCCAGAATCGGCGCGCCGGCGGCCACGCCCAGGGCATAGCCGGTAACCAGCAAACCGGCGCTGGGAATCGACACCGAAAGATCCTTCGCCACTTCGGGCAGTAAACCCATGATGACGAACTCGGTGGTGCCGATGCCAAATGCAGCAAGGGCCAGCGCAATGATCGGCAGCGGCATGATTTTCCT
>Ga0116227_10014872_pt1 | contig 11702 bp, 10 predicted proteins | sample S1TSphgellanicum_FD_89693 | JGI IMG/M metagenome (GOLD analysis project Ga0116227, IMG submission 89693) | Host-associated microbial communities from peat moss isolated from Minnesota, USA - S1T2_Fb - Sphagnum magellanicum MG | ecosystem: Host-associated > Plants > Peat moss > Unclassified... | reverse complement strand
TTTAAATTTTAAACTTCAAAATTCAAATATCAAATTTCAAGTTGAAATAAAAATATTTGAAATCAGGTTGCCAATTTTTAGAGTCAATAAAGTTTTTAAAATTGAAATAATAATTTAGAATTCAAATATCAGTTTTTAGATCAAATAAGTTTTTTGAATTTAAATAAAAAATTTCAAAATTGAAATGTTAATTTTCATATTCAAATATTCAAAATTGAAATGTCCATTTTTAGACTCAATTACTAATTTTCAGACTTGAAGTATTAATCTTGAAAATCTAAAATAATAATTTGGAATCTAAATTTCAGGTTCGAATTAAATGATTATTTAAAATATAAATGTAAAATTGATGCAACCAATAGGATGAAATTTTCTAATAGTTGCATCATAGTTGTGAAAATGACCAAAATAGTTGAAAGTTGGTCTTGTAGTTGCAAATATTCTCAAATCTAGTCGTAAACGACTATAAGTCGCATGTAGTCGTAAATTGAATGGTTACATTTTGGCTGATTTCTACTAGTGGTGAAATGCAAACCATGTGCAAGGACAAAGGAAGTAAAATTATAGAAACCAAACCTATTGCTAAGGTAAAAATTGCTAGTGCTTTAGTTAACATGGTTGATGTTCATGTGACCATTCAAAGTAAAGCTAGTGAAGAATATGTGTTCAAAGATTAAGAATAAAAATTTTAAAAATTATAGTTGATTAGGAAGCAGAAGAAAAGTTGAAGAAGTCTATGGTGGAAACCATACAACAAATGTAAGTAGCTGGTCCACCACTTGACATACCTACCACTATAGTAGGAGAATGCACTATTACTTGGGCTAGGATGTTAAGTTCAATAGAACCTATAGGACCAACATTAGCACAAGAAGTATTTTTTACAAGTCTCCAAGCAAACTTGTATCTATTGAAAAGATTTTTAAGGATCATATTAATAAACAAATGTTGGAAACTAATTATACTATCACGGGCATGAAAATAACCAAGTTTACATGATTTTGTAAACCAAGACAAGAACAAAGGCATGTTTTATTACAAGTCTAGATTGTGAAACAATAAAGACAAGAACAAGAACACAACATGTGTAAAACAAGAATCTAACATGATTTTATTGAAAAACGAAACAAAAACAGAACAAGTCTGTGACAAGAAAACATACGCTAGAAGAAATCTTCAAATATATGACTAAGTTTATGACTAGAATTTCAATCATAAAAAACAAAAATGATTAAGAACCTTAAAGTCAAATTGGACAAGTCATTGATGACAATAGTTGTTTAAGACATGACGTGGCACATATCATCTATTAGTCATAAAGGACATATGTGAAGTCATTAAAATAGTTTAGTCATTGAATATTTATCATTTACTATTATAATTGAATTTTATGTATTTTTAAATAATATGTATTTTTAATATTTATAGTAATATATTTTTACATTCATACTTTTTATTGCATTATTTTTTTATCCTATCAATTATTGACATGTGTCATTATTTAAACTAGGCTAAAAACCTAGTTTAAATAACTAAGTAGGACACCTAGGTAACCTATGTAAGTAAAGAATCTTTAGTCAACACTTCATCATTGACCACAACTCATGTCATTTTTAAGGTTTGATATTTGAACCTCAAGGATCGAGTCCAACTCACTTACTATCAAACCACCCCACTTATTGTAAAAATAATTTAGTGTGCATTCAATTTACACCATACTTCATTTAAACATTATGCAAAATTTCAAATAATTCATATATTATTGATAAATTTTCCAAATGAGAACATTGAAAATTTATTCTTGATTTTTTTAATAACGTATATACATAAAAATATTATAAATTATTTGAATTCAATTTCTTTTTGAATATCGTTATTGAATACATTTCATTGACCATTGTTTGAAAAAACAATTCAAGTTCACATGATTTATAAATGAAAATTTCTTTGTGGTTAATATAATAAGAAAAAATCCATAAATCAAAAATTCATTTGATTCAGGAATTTATAAATTATATTATTTACATTTCAATAGATCATAATTTTTCTAATATTTTTGAATTTAAACATATATGATATGTAATTTATCAACATGAAAGATTTATAATTGGATTGTGTGTATATATATGAAATTATAATTTTGTGCATTTTTACACACATAATTTAATATAAATGAATAGAAATATAATTTTAAATTATATCTTGAAAATGAATAAATTTATTTTATACATATGTTATTGAAATTGATCTCAATTTTTTAATAAAAATTTAATGTACAAATAGTTATATACTTCCCATATTTTATATTTCTATCATTAATTGTTTTACTTATAAATCTAAAAATAGATCATATATCAAGTTTATTCTATAAAATTTAACTATTTTTTAATATTACCTATATGTACATTATTATTATATTTGTCAGAATATTAATTATTAATTATAAAAATATTATGCAATGTGTTATAATTTCATATTATGAATTATTATCAATGTTTTAATCATATTGTAGTCATTTAAATGCCATGTCATTATTTTGAAATCTCTCTACAGTTTGCATGAAACATGTGGACATGTAACATCATTTGGTGAAACCCACATAAAACTGGAATCCAAAATCATGAAGGTCATTTTTTAGTCATGGAAAAAACCACATGAGCATGATAATGCAATTGTTTTGTTTATGGGACCCAAGCCGAAAATAAAATACAATTTGACCAAAAATATTTACACGTCATTATAAAACACCTAACGTCATTTTTTTACTCATCAAATTGTCATATTTGTTGTGAGCACTAATTGAAAACTATGACTTCCACATCATCTAATTTCATGTTCATATAACTAATTATTACGATAATGGATGGAAGATGGTAAACCAAATACACATGTCTGATAGGAGTTCATCCATGTAGGATTATTCCAATAGGTAAATGACTTATGGACTTTACATGTAAGAAATGAAAGCATATAATATGACTATAATCATTGATACAATCATGTATGACACCTAGTCATTGTTTGACTAGTTGTATAGGACACAATTTTTTCTAGCGATACTCAAAACTAATGTTGAACAAACTAAAAGTAATGGGGAATTCTAATTCTATATATACCCATTGGGCACCTAACTCAAGGAAGTTTCTCAAAAAACTTTCAATTTACATGTGGCCCATGTTCACCCATGTGCGCCCATGTACACCCATGTGTGAATTATGAGTGAACTAAAAGTTAACTAAAAATGAACTAGAAATGAATTAAAACTTAATTAGAAGTTAACTAAAAGTGAATTGAAACTAAATTGGGTACAAGTTCACTACAAGTCATGGATGAACATTCATATGAATGAATTCCATAACATTAGCATTTGTGACATATATAATGAACCTTGGGTAGTTACTCAAAATAACACTAGACCTAAGAAAATATCTATGGCAAAATTTGAAATTGGATAAACCATAGATTTACAATAAACTTACGACCAACAAAATAACCTAGCCTATAATTTCTAACAGTAGCACAATAGTAGTTGTTATAAATAATCATATGGCCATTATTCAAGTACAAGTAGGAAAAAACACTATTGGTGATGTACTTTTGGATGGAACGTCAAAGGTGAATATAATCATAGAACAATTGAAGGTTAAGTTAGGACTACCTAAACCTAAGCCTACACCTTACAATTTGCGGATTGTAACTCAAACAATAACAAAACTAGTAGGATTGATCAAAAACCTAAAGATGTATGTGCATGGTATACCATACATAGCCACCTTTATAGTCTTACAAAACATTGTTATTCCATGTTGTTCAGTGGACCATGGGTCAAGGATGCCAAAGTGGCACATGACTAAAGTTTGAATAACATGATTACAATACAAGGGAATGGTATCATTAGAATTATAACAATGATTAAACATTTGGGTACTAACTTGAAAAGACCATAAATATTTACATTATGCTTTGATTATCAGAATGTCATCACAGATGAGGAAGAAGACTCGATGTTTGTAAATGAACTTGAGTTATTTTCTACTAATACAATTAGTTTACCTTTAGAGGCTGTGAGTCTAGTTGTAATGAACATAGTCCAGATTGAGAGAATAACAAAAATATTAATTTTTGTTATAGAGCCTACCCCAAACCACAGAGGTAATGTAGAAATAGTCATCATTAAAGAACTTAAAATAAATATTGAAAACAAGGTGTATCTTAAGACTTATTATCACCATAGACTCAATCAAGTATAGATTAATGAAACATTAACAAATGTCAAAGTACAAGAATTATAGATTGTAGGCTCAACATTAACCAAAGACCAACAACTATTGAAGATCGACCTTGGAATAATGGACAATCCATAGACAATTAAGGTGAATGCCCAACTGGTTGAGGAAAACATGAGTTTTTTAAAAAAATTGTTGTTGGAGTACAAGGATGTCATTCCATGGACTTATAAAGACCTAAAAGGCATACCTTTATAATTGGCACAACATCATATGGAGTTGGACACATCAATTCCACCAACACATTAAACTAGGTACAAAATGAATCCCAACTATGTTGCAGTTGTTAAACATGACATAGACAAATTGTTAACACCCAAATTTATACACCCTGTAGAGGAAGCAACTTGGTTATCACCAATAATGGTAGTTCCCAAGAAGAATGGAAAACTTAAAATTTGTGTAGACTACAAAAAATTAAATGCAGCCCCAAAGAAAGATCCATACCCATTACCTTTTATAGATGAGGTTGTAAACACAATTGTAGGGCATGCTGCTTATTCCTTCTTAGATGGATACTTTGGATATACCATAATACAAATACAAAATAACCTTTGTAACAAATTGAGGAGCTTTTACTTGGGTAATGATGCCTTTTGGAGCGAAACATGGACCTCTTACTTACCAAAACGTTATTTGAATAGGACCTTCAGAAATTATTTAGATAATCATAAAGATTTTTCTAGATGATTTCAATATTTATAGTGACATGGGTATTCATCTACATAAACTCAAATTGTGCTTCTAAAAATGTAGAGAATTTGGGATTAGTTTGAACCTAGATAAATGTGTTTTTATGATATTTTCAGGGACGATATTAAGGTTTATACTATCAACAAAAGGTAAACTACCAGATCCTAAGAAAATCCAAGCCATAAATCAAATGCTTACAACCACAAATCCACAATAGATTCACGTATTCAATGGAATGGCTTAGTTCTATAGATGCTTCATTAAAAAATTCACATTCATTATGGTCCTAATTACTAAACTTATGAAGAAGACAAAACAATTTATGTGGACCTAAAGTGCTAGGCAATTTGGGAGTTGATAAAGCAGAAGTATACAAAAACATTTATTCTTATATTTTCAAATTGGGATATAGAGTTTCATGTTCATGCAGATGCATCATTGTTAGCCATAGGTGTTATGCTAGCATAGAATATGACAAAGAAACATGATTAGCCTATTGTTTATGCTTTTAGATTAGATGAACATAGTAGAGAGAAACTACAATACCACAAAGCGTGAAGCTTTAGTAATGGTATTCACACTTCATAAGTTCAAACATTACCTACTTGATAATAAGTTTGTGTTTTATGTTGATCATATGGTTTTGGTCTATCTATTGAACAAACTACAAGTTTTAGGTTGTATTGTTAAATGACTATTTTTGTTTCTAGATTATGAATTCATAGTAGTACACAAGCCAAGACATACACATGTAGTGGTAGACACATTATGTAGGCTAAAAAAAAGTTGTCCACTTCTTGTCCAAATCTTGTTTTTTGGCTAAATTCAATCCCTTGGGCAATGAAACTTGTTGACAGGTTTGAGTGTTGTTATTTGTGGATCTATTAAGACCCTTTATGCTATTTGTAGGGGGGTGAAAATTTGAGCCCCTTCCATTTGAGATGTCGAAGCAAATTTTTCATCCATTGAAGGATTTGACATTTCAATGGCCACGTTCTTTGTTCATCCATCTGGGATATGGGTTGGTACTTCCATGTCATTTAGTGGTGGAAGGACAAGCCCACCACATCGGGGAAATAAGGCCTTCACTCATGGATGTGCCTTTGAACACATTACAATTCCAACTCGCCCATTGCCATCATATCAATAGCCCAAATGGAAGAGCATTCTATCTTTGTGGTATGAAATAACATTATTGTAAAATTTACATTCCACTTTCCCTAACTTGTCCTTTGGTATCAAATACCATGGATTCCACACGTTTTGCTTGCCCTCCATCAATAAAACACTATACACAAGAACAATAGGCTTGATTAATATAATTAGGTATTCAACAATAAGATTGGACTTCACCTTCAAAGTTACAATTGAAATTTAGCACCAATTGCAAATACAATAGGACGATCTGAAATTCAAACACCCATAAAGGTTTCACCCTTCCTTCCTAATGTATATGACAATGGTTGGTGTTAAACAACACAAGGCCCACACACCCCAAAGGAGAAAGTGAATATTAACATGCAAGGTTTACATTTTATTACAAGGCAAGACCAAATTTTGTTACCAAATCAATGGTGGAAATCAATCCACTATCAATCGAACAACCAACATCCAAAAACATGTAGCATGATTGAAAAAAATTCAGTCACCACATGATTGGCGATGGAATGCTTTTAGTTGCCATTCTTGTAGTGACGAAAAACTTTTGGTCATCACATGCTTGGCAATCAAAAGCACTTTGTTGCCAATCATGTGGTGACTGAATTTTTTTCAATTGCCACACGATTGATGATTGAAAATTTTCAATTGTCGTAGGGTTGATGATAAAAAAATTTCGATCATCACAAGCTTGGCAATTGAAATATTTTGGTTGCCACAAGGTTTACAACAACCAAAACAAATGCATTTGCATTTACCGATAAGTGTACCTTGGGTACCCTAAGAGTGCTTTTGACTTAGATTGACCCTATATTGACATGCATAGGGGTGCATCTACATCAAGATGCGTTCGCTGCATCATGACGAATGCATAGATGTAATGACAACCCTACCTAAAAGGACTAATTTGAATTTGTTTTTGTTTTTGCTTGTAAATTTCAAATGAACTTGAGTTCAAACACATTGTAAGGACTAGAATCTTACCTTTTTTTTTTGTATTCTTGACAAATTTTGGCTCCATCTCCCAATGAAAAGCAATAAGGGCTTTCACATCATAATTCTTCCAATTTTTTTTACTTTCTTCATCTCCATTTGCTTCACCTTCTTTCAACCTTCACCATTTTTTTTTTGGATGTAACCTTTTTCCGAGATTGTTTTTTTTTGGCTTCAAATGGTGTCACAGCTTGAACATTCTTCTCTTGGGTGTCTTGAAAATTGTGAACTTCTTCATTGATTGATTTTTTCTTGCGCACAAATTTTTCTAATCTTTCCAAACCCACTCTATTTGAAAAAATGATTTGAGGTTAAGATGGGCAAATTAACTCTTGTAGCTATGGGCATTTGAAGAGATGAATTAAAAGGCTGAAATGAATGAGGACCCACATTTGACACCCCATTTTCATGAAACACTCCAACATCGTCCATATCCCAAGTAGAAAACTCAAAACCTTCTTTCATCATTCACAAACAAACACAAAAGTTCAACAAGAAGAAAGTAAAATGAAAAAAGATGAAATAGAAAAGGAGAAAATATAGGGTTTGATCTAAGGTTTAGTTTGATCCTACAATGTGAATTTCATCAAAATAATAATATTTCATTGTTGTAACATTGGCCCTGAGGGTTGCAAATTGACCTCTCAACTTGATAGGTATCCATTTTCAGCCGTGGGGCCAAGCTGGGGCCATAAAGTGGTAGATTAAAATCATTTTCAGCCTTGACTCCTAGTGTAAAGCCCTCGGGGCTGATTTCAGTGAATGCACTAATAGGAATGTTCGATTTGATTTGAGCTGAACTTTGGCCTCGACTCCTGATGCAAAGTGGGCCTCAGTATCAGGATGAGAAATCTCACCTCATCCAGTGGACAGAACAGCCAACTGGTGCACTGCTGGGTGCTGGTTCATGCTGGCCCAAATGATGCCCTATTGGTAGATGAAGGGGCCTACATTTTTATGTCGATAAATTGTGCACATTTCATGTTCATAAGTGAAATCCTAAAATCAAATGAAAGTCAAGTATATAGATTGAATGTAAAAATATTACTTGCACAATGGGCAATATGGGAACTTCCATAAAAGATTCTGTGATCTCTCCCACCTCCCCCCTCTTAAATCTGTCCTAAAAGGTCTTGTAAAGGTTTATCCCAAACCTAGGTCTAGGTTTAGGCCTTAGGCCAGTTCCAATTTATTCTTGAGGTGGTTCAAAATTGATTTTTCTTATTTTGGTGTTCCCATTGGTTTTTCCTTATTAACTTCTCAATGTGTTTTCAAGTTCTCAAAGAGTTTCCCAACAAGGTCTGAAAAGTGACAATAGGGAACAACTAGCAACAATGGTCTCCTCTCACACATGGGCCTATTTGGGATTTTATCCAGCATAAGGAACAACCTAAAAAACATCACAACATATTTGTGTGATGATCATTTTAGTGCTACCATTGGAGATGCTTTTATATATTAAAGCTTAGGGTTATGACCTAGGTCCTTACAACTTAGACATAAGACCTTAAAACTTAGAAACTGTAAAATTATCAAAATCTAGGACTCTTACTTAACCTTGTAAAAAAAACCTAGAACCTGTAAAACAAACCCCTTATTCCCTAAATGTCAAGGTGAACCAATTTAGTCTTTTCACTGTTATTTTGTCTTCGTTTAATGTTTAAGGGTTAAAACTTACGACTGACTGGATCCAATCTAGATCCATGTAAACTCATCAAGTCCAGTTCTAAGGTTAGGTACAGGTCCATGTGGAACCATTGGGTCCAGTTCTTGACCAGTTCCAAGTCCATGTCGACATGCTGGGTCTGGTTCTTAAACTTGCATCTAGATCTTGACCAAGACCCTGATAGAACTTGAAACCTTGAAACCAGCCAACACTGGTAACAATCCCAAAGGTCAATTGCCAACTTACCATAGTCTTTTTGTTTGTCAAAATGTGAGGCAAAAGATCAGAATCTAGAGTTTCTTGAACACATCTAGTTAAGATGATCCTTCAACCAAAGATATTAGACAATTCTTTTATTGGCCTTGACCACCAGGGCAAGGATATTGTGTTCAAATTCATTATAGAGTATAGTAGCTTAAAGGATTTTGGCCCCCAGTTAGTAGGTCTATTTTTATACGAGGATTTTTGAAACATGATATTTTGGCTTGTGTTGAAACTTGAGATCAGTTATAGAGTTATGATGTCTTGAAAGATTTTGATTTCTTTTAGAGGATTTTTTTGAAGATTATATTTTTTCATGGTGAAATATTTGAATTTCCATAATTCTTCTTTTGCCTTAAGATGGTTTTCAACTTAAATAGCAAGGCCACAGTGTGACACACCCCTTGTTGAAGTAGAGTGTAATTACATTGCTAGGTACACACTATTGTTCTTGGATTAACTTTCTAGTATCTACAATCTAAAATGGATAAATTAATAAATCAATAGTTTGCATCATTCACACTTGGTGTTAGGGACTCTAGTGTTGAGTCATACTAGTACTTTAAGACTTAAACTTACTTATCATGAAGATTTTATGTTAAACTAACATTCCCTTAACATTAAGGTATCACCCATTTAACATTGGGGGCCACCTAGGATGCCACCTAGATTTTCATTTAACATTGATTTAACATCAAGTGTGAATGCACCTTAAATAGTATTAAGGACCATCCCCTATCATTTCATTTGTTGCAAAACTGTACAACAAAGGTTGAAATTGAAAAAGTAACTTTCCCCTTATTAAAATTTGATGTGGGCATTTGTCCTTCAATCCAACTATGTATTTCTAGCATATTTGCTAGGTGTTTTTACATAAAAACATCAATTTGTTACAATATATCTTGTGAAGATTTTACATGTGGGACAAATTATTCAAAATTTGTAAAAAAATCATTAAATGGTTCTATAAATACTTTAATGTTGCTTTAAAATGAGGCAACTATATAATTGAGAAATATTTTCAAAATAATAAATAAATTAAGACCATGGGAAAATCAAAATATATTAGACAAAGTAAAAAAGCACAAGTGTTTCATAATCAAACAATGAAACATAAATGTTATGATGTTGTATGCAGTTGTCACATTTTCTGCAAATTAATTCTGAATAATTAATTTTTACAACATATGTATTACACAATTCAACTTTTGTTTGAGCTTCTTGAGTAATTCCAACATGAAGACCGATGAATTTCATTTCAAAAAAAAATTACTTGAATTGAAAATTAAAATTTCATAACACCATCAATTGAAAAGTTGGAATATTTTGCAAACTTTCAAACCTCTGTTTCAACTTGTAAAGATTTTCCAAGAAAATTGCTCTGCAATATTTCACAACGTGTTATTTATTTATTTATTTATATTCGTTGCATTCAAAATATTGAATTCATAAATAATAAATTTGCTTGGTTGAAACATATAAAATGTCAACCAAACTATTTGCAACAAAATAAATATTCCCTTTTTATTTTTATTTTTTGCATTTAGATGAAATTTTGCACAGAAAAAACATGATGTCAAAGTTTTGATGCCATGGTTGTTTGTCATTTTATATCAGGTTTTTTTTAAAAAAAATTGTCAAGGAGGAGGACTGGGCCACAGTGAACCAGCAACTACCAGTGCACCATCCACTGGATGTCCATTACTACTTAGTTGTGGATGAACCTCAACTGAGTTGATATTTGGTTTCACCTTGGTAACCAACTCTGTAGGAAATAGGTCTCATATATATAGGCAGATAGGTAGGAAAATAGGCAACTTCCAGGTAAGTAGATGGTTTATACTTTATACATAGCTAAGGGCTGTTCTAACTACGTACCTACTAACAACCTCCTTGTGGGAAGTTAGTAGGTAGGTAGAAAAAAAAAGTAACTGAGCTAACCACCATGGTTAGCTAGGGAACTGAAACCCAACAGAAAATTGTTTTCTGACTATTTACCATTCATCCTTCATGGTCCGCTGCTGGGTGCTGGTTCACTGTGGCTGGAGAACTGGGAATCATCCACAAGAAGAATGACCCAAATTTTGGCTAGAGGTCACACAAGAAAAATAAAAATATTTTTAGATTCTTGCCTAGTTCTGGCAATCACTAGGAACTCATTGCCTAAATATGAAGACATGTGACTTTTTTTTCCCTCCAAATATGGCGAATTTCGCAGTTGTTTTTCTTTTCTTTTCTTTTCGAAAAAGCTCTTGAAAAATTCACACTGGGTTTTAATTTATTGCTACAGTGTGAAAATCGCCATAATAAAAAAACACTGATTTACAGAAAATCTAAATTTCCTTTTGAAGAAAATGATCATAAAAGGGTTATTTTATTATGATGGATTTTGGAGTCTAATTTCTGAGACCATATATGTATATAAATTTGGGCTCTGCGTTGCTTTGCACTATCAATGATGACGATTAAATTTTTTTTATGGACATAATAATTTTGCTGTAGTTAATTTTTTTCTTTTCAAGAGATAAATTTTTATAAATTTCACTATATGTCATTTTGTTTCATTAATTTTTTTTTCACATTCTTGATTTGATAAGGAAAATGCCAACGAAAGTCCAATTCATTAGATAAGTTTACAACAAGAT
>Ga0116227_10014871_pt1 | contig 11705 bp, 10 predicted proteins | sample S1TSphgellanicum_FD_89693 | JGI IMG/M metagenome (GOLD analysis project Ga0116227, IMG submission 89693) | Host-associated microbial communities from peat moss isolated from Minnesota, USA - S1T2_Fb - Sphagnum magellanicum MG | ecosystem: Host-associated > Plants > Peat moss > Unclassified... | reverse complement strand
ATCAGATTTTGAAAAGTAATTAAATATTTTTAAATATTTTATTATTTATGAGTTATGTATTAATAACTTGTGAGTAACTAGATAGCTAGTTTGTCAAATATGAAGAAGGTATTACTTATTTAAATAATTGATAATGAATACTGAATATTTGTAATGTATAGTTTATAATTTGAATATATGTAAATTTCATCATTATGAATTAAATGATTATTTAATTATCTAGTACTTGAATTGTTTAAAAGTCTAAAAACCGTAGAAAATAAGGGATGAAGAAAGTTTTGGAATTACAACTTAGTTTGTAAGGAAGTTACAACTTTAAAACTTATCCCATATTGTTTGTTCTCCATTCCTATTTTGAACACTATATAAACAAAAGGGTGTGCCTATGCAATTTCACATTAAGAAGTTTGTGCACATGGGATGAGCTAATCAAAAGGTTCAACCCAAAACAAAAAAACAATTAATGCACAATTCTAAAATACATACCTCCTCAACCTACTTATCTATCTAGCTAGGTAGGTACCTAGTTTGACCTACCCATCTAGGTCAGCCTATGTACCTACCTACTTAAGTACCTATTTATATGAATAGGTATTTAGCCTAGGAAGGTAAAACCTACCTATTTATTTTTTTACCTAAGTAGGTAGGTAGGTAGGTAGGGATTATAGGCACCTATTTATGTACCTACCTAAGTACCTACCTTCTTAATATTAATTTTTTATTAAATTATTTTTAATGCCACATGGCATATTTACATTGGGCCACGTGCCATAATATAAGATCATCCAAGTCTTTGAATTGAACGTTTTAGATTATTTCAAAATAATAATAATAATAATAATATAAATAATCATATATTAAAACACGTGGCAACACATGATTTGCCTTCAATTGTGACCAAAATAATTACATATTAGTCACATGTGACAATACGTATACAATGGAATCAAAGGATGAAATGTATTTGTTGATTTTTTCTTTCATACAATACTCTTTGTCATTTGCGACTAGTTTTCACATGCGACTTGTCTTAGGCGACTAAAAGGATTTTAGTTGCAAAATGTCTTTTGTGACTAAAATTTAGTCACAAAGAACAGTCGAAAATACATGTTTTTCTTCTAGTGCACCAAATTGTTGCATCCCCGAAGACTAGCATTAGTATTAATAAAAATCCATATTCATGAGTTTTATAAAGTGTGACAGAATTTGTTGCTAAGATTCAAAGGTTCATTACTCATTAAATATTTAAGATTTTGATATTTTTTTTGCATTTTAAAAATGCCAACTCTATTAGCATTACATATGTGAGTCCTTTTCTTGATATTTCAATGAAAATATTAACATTTTATATTCAAGTTTCAAAGAGATGTAGGAAAAATTACAAATGTGACACCTACAAAAAGACTGTGCAGTGTGCTTTCACCTGGGAGTCACGGGTTTTGTTTGAGTTTGAACCCCAAAATGCATTCTTCCACCAAATCCTCCAAAGAAGTTCCCATTGTTTGAATGCATTGAAACCTACGAAAAAAATTATAGATGTGAAGCCATTGTTAAGGAAGCTATTTCTTTAAATGGACAATTGTGTGAAAGATAACAAGAATCATCACATGCTAACATTTCTTTCCTTGCTAACTACGATTGAAGTTTTTGAAGAAGTTCAATTGGGGTTTTTTATAGTTGGGCACACACATGAAGATATTGACGGAAGTTTTGGATATTTGTCAAAAAAATTGAAATAACAAAATAATTATGTCATGGTGAATTTGATGAAATCATTCATGTTTTCCCAAGATCGTCCATTCATTTCACAACTCATTCAAGAAATCCCCAATTTCAAATCTTGGGTCAATGGATATTTGAACAATGGCCCAAACGTCCTTGTTGGTCATACGAAAATGCATTTGTTTCAATTTTTTGTGGACAAAGTAGGGTGTCTAATGATGCAATACAAAGTATCTCTTATTGATGTTTTGTGGAGCCCTAAAGATGGCCCAACCATATGATTGTGGAAGGAAGATGGCATTGAATGGGCAAATCAAAACTATCAATGGGGGTTTCAAATCTTGTTCCATTTTGCCCAATACGGGGAATGATGAATTAAGTGCAAGTGAAAAGGAAAGGTTCATCAATAATGGGATTTCGAAATACATTGAATTTTAAAATCTTGGGATGTCGAAGGATGATTTGTATTCTAGAGTTATGGGTCCTTATGTGAAATATTGGGAGAACATTTTGGAGCTATTATCAAGACCTATCCCACAACAAAGTTCTATTTTGTTGGAAGGCTTTTGGCCTTCTAGCAATTGAAGAGCTAATTATGAGCACACATCCATTCCTACCATTGTTGATGTTGACCCTGAACATCCTGTCATCCCTCCATAATGTGGGCTTAGAAGCATGCACCCTTCTTAAAGCATTATTGCATACACGCCTTTTTGTGACTTGTTTGCTGATAATTTTGTTATTGTGTAACATAAACCTTATAGTCTATCCTATCTGGATGGGAAGGGCTGAAAGTGATGTTGTAAAAGATCAAAAAAATGAAAATTGTAGGAAGGTTTATGTTCAATGGTGGGTTCTTGTGAGAAAAGGAACCAAGAATGATGAAGAATGGTATTATAATTGTTGGTTGAACAAATGGAAGTGTAATCAAGTAGACCCAAACTAATGGGTTGAAATATTTTCTGTCACGTTTTATTTTTCAGCTAAAAGCAATACAACAATTAATTCCATTATAAATATTAGTGCGACCCATGCATCTAAGGCAAAAGCTAATCTTGATGCAGTTAATAATAACTCCTATGTATTATAGTTGTAGATCAAAAAATTTATGAACAAGGAGTCGAAATGTTGGTGTTACTTTATGGTCTCTAAAGTAGGTTTAGTCTTTTTTTTAAATGGGATTAATGTTTTGTAATATATTCAATTTGCATGTGTGCATTTATTGAGAAAAATATTAATGTTAATCTTCTTTATAAACATTTCAATGTGGTGACATTTTGTCAATATGGACATTGCTTGTTTTAAAATGTCATCTTAAATGTGCATGAAAAAGTACTATAGAGGTGACATGCTTAAAATTTTCTTTTTAATGTCATGGGTGGACAAAACTTTTGTTGACATTTGGTGGCATTAGTGATAAATACAAAAAAAAAGTGGCAATCGTGTACTTAAGTTTATGATTTGTGGTTGGTAAGGTCTAACCTTCATTTCAGCCAATTGGTTCAGTTTATAGCAAATTCAACTAATTTTAATTACAAGATATTGTTTGCAATTGACGATAGGAAAATGAAAATAATTATTTGAAATTTGGTGAACATCACATTGGTTAGACTTGAGTTTACAAGTTTGAGGTGACTTAAAACATGTTTGAATTTACACGTTCTTATGCATATTTTATGCAAATTAATTCAAATATGCTTGAAATTCTAACAATTCAAAAGCCACTAGACAGTCATATTGAATTTGAATGGAAAGTCAAATTTTTAATGAAAATTTATGAAAGTGCACGTTGGCATGGTGGCAATTCCTCCTATTTAATGGCCACCAACCAATTTTGACATTTGCACCATGTTGAATTTGATGTCAAATTCACTTTCTTCTTGAAAATTTATGAAGTTACATGAAAACTTGGTTGAAATACACCCCATTTCGTGGCCACTATATGAGTTTTATTCCCCAACCTATTGAGTTTGGTATCAAATTTAAGTTCTTGTTGAAATTTTATGCAATTACATGAAAAGATGGTTGAAATATGTCCTATTTGGTGGCCACCGGATGGGTTTAATTCCTCAATGTGTTGAATTTGGTTTCAAATTCAGCTTTTTGTTGAAAATTTATGCAATTACATTAAAAGATGGTTGAAATATGTCCTATTTGGTGTCCACCGGATGGGTTTTGTTCCCCAACGTGTTGACTTTGGTTTCAAATTTAACTTTTTATTGAAAATTTATGCAAATTACATGAAAAAGTGGTTGAAATATGTCTTATTTGGTGGCCACCAAATGTGTTTTCACTTCCCCGCATGTATTGAATTAAGTCCATAATTAAAGTTAAAGTCCAGAATTAATTAAATATGTGTTATTGGGAAAAAGAAGGTAGGAATGGGAGAAGGGATGTGTTGAAAGGGGGTTGTGGCCTAAGAATATGAAAACCAAATTTGCAAAGAAGGTGATTATGTTTGAAGAAACACTTGAATTCAAAAAGGCCATTATTTTGTGTTATGGGTGGCAAAGGACAATTACTTTGTAGCAAATAATTCGTAAGGTTGAAATATGGGTAATTGCATAAGCATTCATAAGTGTTTAAAACTATGTTGTCATTGCTTAGTACGTGATGAACTAGTCACAAGGTCATTAAATATTATCCAATGTTCTCATTATGTCTATCAATTTAACAATGATTTTAGAAGTTGAGATGGAACAAGTTACTAATGTTATTGATACCTTTGATGTTACGGTCTTCATCTTTCAACATAACATGCAAACCAAAATTATTAAGGTGATCAAACCTTTTTTGTAATTTTTGGAAGTATATGATCCACACCAAGTTCACAATGTACTTTCCATTATGCTTGACCTTCATTTCAAATCTTTGCGAGTTGTGAAGAATTATGTGGGATGTGAGGATTATATTCATCTTGCTTCTAAGTATGATGCAAATGCAATAATCCTTCTTCTAATGATGGTCTTTGAAATACTAAACCCGATTGTTTAAAAATGTATAACAATAGTTGTTGGATTTGGTTATTTTATTGCAAAGGACAATAACATTTTTGGTGTTGGCACATTTATAGAAGAATTTTCATGTGCACTTCTTATTGGAGAACTACCTTTATTAAGAAGGTTATTTATAACTTTTGTTGTATGTGCTAATGCCTTAGTTTGGTGGCAAATTCATAAAAGTCAATTCCCAAATGTTGGTTTCCTTGCTAAACAAATATTCAAAATTTTGAGGTCACAAATTGAAACTAAACATGTGTTTAGCCTTGCTAGTGTGTTGACAACTCTAAGACATTATAGGTTATAGATGGAGAATTTAAATTACATGATTATTGTGGTAAATAATTGGTCTAATGATCCCTATCTAAATTGTTCACAACATAAAGATTTGATAGAATTATGAAAATTGAAATTTTATTGGCTAAAGAAAATTATGACTTGATAAAAAGAATCAAATTATTTTGAACAATGGGAACTAGATACTAATTAGGTTTGGCAAGGTGAGATCACAAATTTTTTTGTTTTTTTTTGTTTTTTTCCTTTAGATTGTTGGAATTTCAAATTTAAATGACAATTTGCATTTGAAAGAACTTAGTCTTTGTGTTCATGCAAGCTTTATTTGTGAAACTCATCAACAACAAGGATGATGGATTTTGGTTGTGTTGTGTGGGGTTGGATGCTTTTCCGTTTTAGGTGGGGTGTATGTGTAGTGTGGTTGGGGCAAGGAGCTTGTGTTGCATCAAAGAGAGTTTTTTAAAGAATGAGGGTTCAACTCCCCTATAAGTTATTGGTTTTGTAGAATTTTTATGCTCTGTTAAGACAACTATTTGATTGCAAAGATTACTTTCAAAAATTCAAATTTTATCCCTAACTTTTGTACATATCCTATAGTTAATTAGAGTTTGAAAATCATCAAATCCATACCTGCCAAATGCAAATTAAATGAAAATGAATATATATATCCATCATTATAAATACATTGCTGATTATTTTTTATGCATATCCTTTTGTTAGAAATTTTTAGAAAATAAACCATATTGATAACTTGGGCAAAGTCTCAAAACTTCATATCCAGACAACACTGGCTAAAACCTTGTATTTTGGTAATGGTTAGTAAGAAGTAAGAACCAAACCGGAATCGGGTCTGATGTTCATAGCCTGGAATCAGATTTTATTTTCTTTAAGAACCGAACCTGGAACCAGGTTCCCAGTTATATTTATGTGTGGAACCTGAACTGCAACCAGGATATATGTTTTTTTAAAAGTTACAAGAACAGAGGTTAAGCAACAATTAACCGCCAGTTCTGATTTGGGTTTTGTAAGAACCAGGCCAGAACTAGGTCTGAATTTCAGAACCAGAAATGGAACTGAGACCATTCTAATTTATTTTTGAGAGCCAGAACCAGAGCTTCTTCATAAAGTTAAAGAACTATTTACTTTGACTGTGACTCTGGATCCATAACCGGTTTGATGTCTATTCAGCGTTGGGCAGGTCTTTGATTTGTTAGAACTGCCGGTTCCAGCTTTTTGAAAAAATTTCAAAATTAAAGAACCCAGGGTTGCAGGTTTTTGAAATTTTAATTTTCAAAGTTAACGGACCCAATTTTCCAATTTTTTTTATATATTTAAAGTTCGGAATAAAATAACCATCAGTTCTGGGTTTTTTCTTTAATTTAAAGAACCGGCAGTTCAGGGTAAGTTCTTTTGCCAGTTCTTTGATTTTAGAGAACCACTGGTCAGGGTCAGAATTACTCTGTAGTTACGTGCCAGTTTTTTCTTGGGAAAAGAGAGAGAACCGCCCAACACTAGTCCTTTCAGGCGCTGTTTTAGGTTTTTTCCTAGGTGGCAGAATGAGTCATCTGCCAGCTCCACTTTTGGTTCTGCCAGTTGTGATTCAATGGTGGGGAACTCTCTCTTGTGATGTGAATCGATGGTGGAGAACCCTTGTTTATGCTCTGGAACTGCCAGAACCCCTTGCCACATCACCACCTAATCAAACAGCGGCCCACCCTAAGGGGGTGCCACATTCCTAGGTGGAACTGGGCCCATGACCTTTGATGTGGGTGGATTGATTTCCTTGTTGTGCTCTGCCCAATATATTCAGGATTTGAACAAAATTGTGTTCTTGCCAATGGCATGCTCGTACTCCATCCTTCCTCTTGTGCAACTTTCCAAAGCTTGCTGCATACATCAAAGTTTTCAATTTAATTTTTTGTGTTCAACTTTGATGCCACAGCAGGACCATTGCAAGGCATGTAACAGGCCAGAGTTACTGTACTCACTTTTCTGAGCACATGGTAATTTCCAGTTTGGCCCGGGTCTTTCATAATAGTTACTTACTGGGTTTGAAAATTTTCAGAATCAAAGGGATCCGGGTATTTGAGGAAAATCAGAATCAAATAACCATCAGGTCAGGGTATTTGGAAAAAATATATAATCATAGAACCACTGGTTTGGGGTATTTCAAGAACCCTCAAAGAATCATTGGGTCTCATGAAAGAACTGAAAAAACACCCAACGGTTTTCTAGGCAGTTATTTGGCTGCTTTTTATAAATTGAAAACCATGGTTATATATTAATCTGGTATTTGATTTTTTGATAATTGTGATTATATATCAGAGATCAAGTATTTGGTAACAATGGGTATCAACTATGATACCCAGCATGATATCTGATTTTGAACTGGAATGTGCAGTATTGTCTAGTTCTTTGATTTCAAAAGAAACCTGCAGTTCAAGTTCTAACTATTTTTGGTTTTGGATTGAACCTCCAATCCAGTCTTGAGACAAGTTCTTTGGATTTCTAAAATCTTTAGTTCCAATCATTTTTACAAAGAATTTGGAATTGATCTGGTTTAAAACAAGGTCTAATTCCATCTCCATTACACACAACTAAACCCAAAAAATGTGTTATTAGTTTGTTCAACGAATAACACACTCCAACATAAAAGATTATGTAATATTAATTATGTACAACCAATTAAATGCAATAACTTGTTTAAAATGTAAGGTCAAGTTTTTCTTATATATAAAAGTATATTTATGTACCTAGAAACTTGAACCTTTCTAAAACAAGGCAGCACCCCAATTCACGTTTTAATTCAGTTTTCAAAATAAGTTAGTTGTTTAATTGGGTTCCAATGAATATTGCGAAAAAAAAATGGAACTTTCAAGTTGGAAACACTAGAACCTAGCCTTATAACCTAACCTAAACTTGCTAAAATCCAAGAACCTGATAACATTAGTTTGGTGCACAAAGTACAATGTTTTATAAAAAACATTTAAAATGTTTATTATCTCACAAAGTTAATTTCCAACATTGGCTTATTGTATAGGGTTGGGCCACACATGAACCCAATTATGTACCATGATAGTGTGACCAGAAAATGGGGCTCTGCAGATCTATCTACTATCTTGTTTGCATTGCCTAATACTGAAATTGTTGCACAAAAGATAAGAATCCTACAATATCCACATCACCACCCCAAAACAAAACTCATACACATGCCAAATTTTATTCATAGAGTCCTGGAAACATGATTCCAATGACCAATAGCAAACTGCATATACCAACACCAAACTATAGAAATCAACACACACTAATTCTTGAGATTCTCAACAACCTTAGACAAAAGACACTACTCACATTGCTGTACTCAGCAATCTTACAGGAGACCATATCTACACGGCAAAATTAATTTGATACAGCCTCTGTGAAAATCACAAAGTCCACTAGCAACATCTAACAACATTATCAAGAAAAACATTGTACTTAGCTTCTCTATCTTCTTTTCCAGCTCCTTGGCCAACTTAAATCCTTCACTCCATACATCCGCTCCATCTTTCTTGCATTTCCTCCACACAAAATCCTCCTCACAAAACATCCGTAGAAACCTTATCAACCAACACACAAACCACACATACAAACCATGTATAGAAAGAGGAAAGTAATGGCAATGCCATTGATGGCCGCCATCTCCTTTCTCCATTCAAGGATAAACTGCCAAAAAGTTGGGAGTCACCATCTCCATGCAGAAAGAACAAAAAGCTAAAACTCTGAATATGTCCTACTCCCACAAGACATGTATTTAAGTTACAATAAGTCAAACCCCTGCTCCCCTGGTATAGGATTTGGTCGTACCTAGGGATATATCATGGTTCCTTGGCAAGGTTTATTTAAACTATCATTGTACATGTTCATACTTCATGCCCAAAAAATATCTTGGGATCAACTCTTAGTCATATCAAAGTTATAAAGACTCATATCTACATCTAAGAATGCATAGAGAAGTTTCATTCTTGCAAGTTGAAATGGAAAAATATGATAATATGTGTAAAATTGGCACAACCTTAAAATCTTTAATAGATTATTTCATGTTTATGAAGGGTTATGGAAACTATTAGTTGTTACAACAAGTTTTTTAATGCAAATGCATTATTATTTTTAGTTTGGGATGTCAAATGTGAGGTATTGAATGAACCAATGGTTTGAAGCTTTAATTACACTTTTTTTTTTTTTGAACTAGGTTATTATGGTTTTATTGGCAAGGTTGTGTATTTGACAAATTTATAATAAGAACACTTGAATTGAATTTGTAATTTGAAGAGAATGGTTTAATGGCTTTTTACCTACACACATGTACATATATGATATGTAATGTTTAAATGTTTATGTTCATACCCATGATTTGTACAACATTTTGACAATTACAATTTGATTTCGTCATGTTCTTAATGTTGGTCATGTTCCTAGTGCTTTAATGTTCATCACATTATTGATGTTCATGGTATTCTTGGTGTTCATCACATTCCTATTGCTACAACTACTAATCATCTAGGTGTTTGGTGCATTCTTAATGTTCGTCACATTCATATTGCTCATTGTGTTGTTGTAGTTGTTAATCATGCCAATGTTCAACGCATTGCTACAAATGTTTATTGCATTCTTGGGGCTTTGGTGCTCGTTGTGTTGTTAGTACATTCCTAATGCTTGTCATGTTATTGCAATTACTTGTCGTGTTCCTAGTGTTCATGACCTTTCTATTGCTTATCATGTTGTTACAACTATTAATCATGTTGGTGTTCACCGTGTTGTTATAGATTTTCATCTCATTTTTTGTGTTCATCACATTGGACTAGTGATCATTGCATTCCTAATGTTTATTGCATTCTTGGTACTCATTGGGTTCCTAGTGCCTATCACATTATTAGTGTTTGGTTATGTTTTTGGTGTTCGTTGTATTCTTACTAATGCTCATGTTGCTAATGTTTGTTGATTATCTACTACCATTATTATTCATCATGTTGTTGGTGCTCGTCATATTCATGGTGCTTGTCATGTTGATTTCCCCCTTTTGATGGCTAATAATATCCCTACCCTTGCATTGCCTTGTAAGTTGGAACTTCATTGGAATCAAAATGTTTTTTATTGTTTACAGCTTCAATAAAAAAATTTACATTTCAAGTATATTTGTTGTTTGCCCAAATTTACTAATTTTTGTTCATTTTGATTTGATTTTATTTCATTTTCTATATTGAAAATTGTGTGCTAATAATATGCTTGGATTTGTTTATGCAAGGAAAACTTGCAAACCTTCAAGGGTACTTTGAATTATTGCATTATATTGTTAAAGAACATTTTGAGGTTATTGTGCACTTCCATATCTCCATCAACCTCATGTTATTTGCTAACATAATGTCTTTTGTGAAAAATGGATGATATTTGTGAATTATTTGTGTGTGTGTGTGTTTTTCCTCACATTTTACAAGACTAAAAAAAATGTAATTGTTCAAATTTTTTAACCTTGTGTTAAATGACACACCCCAACACTCCTTGAAAGATTCAAATGTGAGTTCGAAAGTGAAAATAACAAAAGAAGGAGTTGGGGTACCTTCCCTAGCTCACAGCATTTTAAAGGTAAAAGGGGCATGTTAGAACTCTGGGATGGGGACTAGGATGAATGACAAGTGAGTCAACTATTCACATAAATTAAACAAACCAAACAACAAGTTGGTTAGTGCGTAGTTTAAACCACTAGAAGAAAAACCTTTATTTACAACTGGTGTCTACGACTGTTTTTTAGTCGAAAGAGATATTTTACAACTAACTGTCTAATAATCGCCTAAGACAAGTCGCAGACGACAAATAGTCATAAAACATTACATTAGGATGACGTCATCAAATGGTAGATGAAGCCTACATTTAGTATATATTGTTTCATCCGATGGGGCCAGTATATACATAATGTATACAAGGCATCATTTTGTGACTATAAATTGCAACTATTTTGGTGGATCCAAACTGCAACCATGTGGAGACACATGTTAACTATTGAAATACTTCCGATTAACTAATGGGTTGTTGCCACATGGCATGGTTTCTAATATTTGGGAAACCAGATTATGATATTAGATGATCTAGAATTTTTTAAATCTTATGGCTAAGAAATGGCCACATCTTTTGTGTTTGGCTAATCGAAATGTGCCACGTGTCCCATTATGAGCATCATGACATTTGAATATTTATTAAAAAACCCTAGATATATCCCATTCATCAAATGTCAAGAATGAGGATCTTGACACGTGTTGCATTATTATTTGAATGGAAATTTCAAATTTGCCACATCTTTTAAAGATCGAAGAATATAAACTTGCCACATGGCAATGTTAAATAATTTGGAAATAATTTTTACTGAAAAGGAATAATGGACCCTAGTTTAACATTATGAATTGAGGTTAGCATTTTAGGGTTTAATTAACAATGTTTTAGGGTTAGGGTTACCATGGCTCATTAATCACACACAAAATGGACATGGAAAATGGTTTCCATTGAGCTAATAAAAACTCAGTGAGCACATTCACCTTAAGTTTTGCAAAGATGGAAAAATGTTTTGTATTGAACATGGGTTCCTACCTTAATGTAATCAACAATACTTAACTTGAATAACTAGATGATCCAAGTCCAAAAAGGAGCAAGTAGATGTTT
>Ga0116227_10014870_pt1 | contig 11705 bp, 12 predicted proteins | sample S1TSphgellanicum_FD_89693 | JGI IMG/M metagenome (GOLD analysis project Ga0116227, IMG submission 89693) | Host-associated microbial communities from peat moss isolated from Minnesota, USA - S1T2_Fb - Sphagnum magellanicum MG | ecosystem: Host-associated > Plants > Peat moss > Unclassified... | reverse complement strand
GTTAAAAGGGTAGCCCGCACAAAAAAAAAAAAAAAAAAAGGCTAGACGGATCGAAAGGTAGTTGAGATATTTTGGTCCACTCAGATCTGACCCACTTTCATTGGCTCTCGCCTCTGGGTACTTGCTATTTAGTACCAATCAGGAACTTGGGAAAGAGTGTTTGAAAATAAAAAAACGCCCTCCAGAGTCTGGTACTGTGTTTGTTTGTTTGTTTGTTTGTCAGGGTGCGGGAACGGGGGCGCTTTTTTATTAAAGATTTTCAGACGCTTTTTTTTTTGGTTGTTTGCTCCCCAGTAAGTAAAATTGGGGGTGAGAATTTTTTTCCGCCCTCTCACTAGGTCTACTACTACTTACCTAGTATGTAACTTTGCCACTTGGCCATCGTCTGTTCACTGTTCTTTTGTAAGTAAAATCTTTGATCGCTTGCGGGAAAGGGGGGCCGGGGAGAGCATGGAAAGACCCGGGAAGTGAATGGTAATAACTGAAGGATGCCCAGGGTTTGGTAAAATTATTGGTGGTGGTGAGCTTTCTATGCCTGTTTACAAGGGTCTATTGGACATTACTTTTTGGAAAAAAGTTCAATGAAAATCTTTGGATGAAATTTCAGTTTTTTTAAAAATTTTAACCTGACTTCATTTTCATTGTTCTTCTCCTTTGATAGCCACACAAGTGCACCAGGATGGATGGATAGATAAATGGATAGATGAATGAATGAATGGATGGATGAATGAATGGATGGATGGATGATGGGTGGGGTGACAACTGAAAATATTCCCAATTTACACTGGGCTTAGGTGTTGATATTTTGTTTTTTGGCCCTTTTTTTGCAAAGTGTGTTGATATAATTCTCATGAAAAATTCTAGAGCCTCATACCTAGTTTTAAAAAGGCAGAAAATGCACTTAAAATACATAAAGTTACTCATGTGTCCAAATTTTACGTGTGTTTGCTAGAGTGGTGCTTTAAAACATGGTGTGGAGCAATATGCACCACAAAGATTGTGGCCACTCGTAGAAATATGTAGTGGTATCCTTCGGTGCGGGGAGGGGGGGGGGAAAGGGGGAAGTTTTTTTTTTAACCACTTCTATAGCCTTTAGTAGCATTGATGGATGGCAATTTTGGTGCCTCCTTGGCATGTGTAAAATTAATGCACGTAGCAAAGCCAGAATGAACACCTAATGGTTGGTGTGTGTGTGTGTGTGTGTTTTCATGTTCCAAACCTTTTGGGGTTGGTTTCCGAGTCTTTTATGCTGGCACAGATACTTTGGAATGAAAACCTTTTTTATTCATTGAGATCTCAAAACACCCCATTGCATGCCAGAAATCATGAATAGTTTGATGTTCATCAGAAATGAATCATGGTCACTTTATGTATTTCAAAGATTGCTGGAATGTGATTCCAACCACAACTTTTCAAATGAAACATACACCAATCGTAATATGCCGTAGTACCTTTACCGTTCTGGCATCTTGTTGACAATTTTTTTTTAATTATTATTATTATTATTTTCACTTTGGCAATTAAAATAAAAGATTTCCTGAAATTCCTATACAATTGAGGTGGGAGAAAAAATGCCAAGTAATTTTGCATTCTTACTTGGTAGATCTCACCACCAAGCTTTAGGGCAAGTTAATGGCAAACAAATTCCTAGAGCTTTCGTCGGCATTGTGAAACAGCTGATTTTGAGAAAAAAAATTGTGTTTATTGAAAATAATTTAATTATTGCCAAATTGGTATTATGGTATTTGAATTCGAACGCACACAATTGGATGTAATTCTCCAATTAAAAATTTTAACACTTACTTTGTATTGATGCACACATGTAACCAATGTGGATTCTTAATATGGATGAGCACCTATTTAATTTGGATTGTAAGTATGGATGAGTGTTGTTTGATTCTTAATTTCAAAAGGAGCCTTTGATCTCAATTTTAATTTCTTTTTTTTTTTTTTATGGAACCTCTAATTCAATCTTAAGACTAATTTTTTGGATTTTTAAAACCTTTGGTTTTAATCATTTTCACAAAGAATTTAAAAACCAATCTAATTTAAAATAAGGTCCAATTTCATCTTCACTACACACAACTAAACCCCAAAAACATCTGTAATTAATTTGTTCAACTAGTACACACACTCCAAAATCAAAATTATTTAATATTAATTATGTACAACCAATCAAACGCAATAAACATATCTAACATGTAAAGTCAAATTATTATTTTTAATAAAATTATATTTATGTACTTAGAGTACTTGAACCTTTTTAAAACAAAATAACACCGCTAATTTAAGTTCTAATTCAATTTTGAAAATACACTAGTTTTTGTTATTACGCACAATATGCAATATCTTATTTTGGTATAAGTAACATTCAATGTGCATCAAAGTCATCATGTATAATAACACCACGTGGTTAACCATGCAATCCAGGGTTTTTTTAGGGTGGCTAAATTTTCCCACTTGGCGACAAATAAAGAAAGGGGCTGAAATTTCTAAAGGAATTTTTTTGGGAAAAATCCCCAGAGTCGCCATATTTGGAAGGAAAAAAAAGTTGATATCCCCATATTTAGAACCATGGGTTCTTTCATGCCCCCAGTATATAAGGGGGGTTTCAAAAAAAATCTGGTTTTTTCTCTGACCTGTAGCCAAATTTGGCTAAGTCCTCTGGTAGATGATTGCCATTCCATTTATATCACAAAATTGAAAAACAACCAAGAAAAAAAAAAACTCCAATGCACCATAGAAAATTGTATCATATTTGCATGAGTGTCACCTAATAGCAGCAGCCTTTTGTTTCAGTGTGAAATTTTGCACTTTTGCTAAATTTCGGAGAGAAAAAATTCGCAATTAGAAAAAAAAAATTAATTAATATTTTTGCTATATTTCTATACATGGTGGAAGTTGGTAGCAAAAATATATATAAAGGATGCTTCTTTTCCTTCAATTTTTAAATACCTAAATTTGACTAAATTGACTTATGGATGATCACCTCCTCAGCAACATCACAAAATTGGTGGAAAAAAACACTGAATAACAGGCATCATTCATCAATTGTGAAATTTTTCGTTGGCACTCTACCACCCCACCTAAGTCTGGCACACCAAATCATGACCATGGATGTAGAGAGTAAAGGATGTATACATGGATGGAAATTATGTATGTCTACATGGAAAGGACATACGTGCATGGATGAAACATGATTGGACTAACAATACAAACCCATGAACTGATGAAAATTATAGATGATTTTGCAATTATAATAAGTGTAGGACAAATGAAATCATATGATCCTACAATGTTCATGATGTTAAGAAAGTGATCCCACAAACTGAAATCAGGCCAGATGTAAAGAGAAGATGTTTATGGTCTTTTCAAGACTAGGGATGGGATTCCACAATTGCTCTGGAGAGCAAATCTCAGATAAGAAGTAAGACAAGTTGTTGATTCAAAATTGGGGTACCTTTGGCTTGAAGAACAATGTGTGGTTTTGTTCTATTGAGTGACCACCAGCTGCATCACTAATGAGTTTCATGATAAAATTGTCAAGGTAGAAGAAGCACCTTAACCTGTCAAAAAATAAGCATAGTAAGCACCTCTCTTACACACTTTGTGTATCAATTATTCAATAAACCCATGTTATTCATAGGAGAATTTTCCTTGAAGACAAAACAATTTGAAACTCAATCCAAATTGAAGCTTTTTTTTTAGACTTTTTTAATTAATTGTGAGTTTATGAAATGTTGTAGGGGCTTTTTGTTTTTGTCAATAAGCTCCTCCTCCATGAATTGTAGGTCTAGCATCTCAAATCCTTTAAAAAAATGGTTTTTAGTATAATGTCAATCAAACAAGGATCCTAACATTCCCAAAGAGAACTTTTAACTCGGTTAAATAAGGATCCTAATATTGAGATCACATGTTCTCAAATTGGGATCTTATATGGATTGAATTTGAAAGGCATTAATAAGGCCAAAAATGAGTATCCTTTTAAGAGCTTAACAGTTTGCATTGTTTCTTTTCCCAGCAGATTTTTGTCAAATTTCAATCTGAAAAATATGATTTCAACCTATACAAAGGATTTTTCATCAAAAAAATGACCCAAATTCTCCAGATTTTAAAGATTTTTATTTTTCAAATTGCCAAATTTTTATGATAAGTCCCAGTAGGTAGCCAAAAATATAGAAGGATTCTGGCTTTTTTTTTCTACTTTCATATCTAGTATGTAACCAAATTTGGCTAAATTATTTTGTGAATGATTGCCACTTTGGCTACATCACAAAATCCTTCAAAGAAAACCTGTTGCAGTGTTTTTGTTTTTAAATTTCCTGATGGAGCCAGGACGATGAGCATCCCTTCGTAGATTTCGACTTAACTGGGGACATTATTTCAAGGAATTCATAAAAACTGTAGCCAGTAGACATAAATGTGATGACACCCTCCCTAAAAAAAAACAGTTTTCTATCGCCATTTAGGCAAATTAGTTTTCCCAAAAAAAAGGGCATTTGTGACAGAATATTCTGTTTTCGGAAAACTGTGTCACCTTTTGGCGATGATTTTTCATCAAAAAAACAAAAGGACCTAGCTGGAATTAAATATCACTTATCAAGGCATCATAAACAGGGTTCTTTTTTGGGGGGGGTAAGTAGGTGGACAAACCATCATCCATGAGAGAACTTAGCCAATTTTGGCTACAAGTCAAAGAGAAAAGTAGAAAGAAAAAAGTAGAAATCTTTTGGAACCTCAATATATATAAATATATATTGGCGATATTCAAGAACCTATCATGGTCTAAATATGGCGATTTCAACTTTTTTTTCCCTAGAAAAATGGAGACTTTGGCCCTTTTTTCCAAAAATAATGCTTTGTACAATTTGCAGCCCCTTCCATTTTTGTCAACAAGTGAAGAAATTTCACCCAAAAAAAAAAAACACTTATCTTTAAAATAATGGAATGTAATTCTAAACCACAAATCATATTGTATCACTTTAAAATAACCCTAAAACTAGCACAATTACTACAGTCGTGCATTCACTAAAAAAATTGAATAATTATAAGAGGGATCTTGATCTAGAATTCTTGCTTCACAGTTGTGCTGAGTCATAAGAGATCCTCAAATGATTCCAACAGAGGCTCTCGATGATTCATCAAGAAGGTTAGCATGCAGAATTTTCAGGCAAAATTTGTGACATCATAAGAGGAGATGGTCAATCTCAATGCTTCAGCTATTATGAGTTTCATGCAGTAGTACGATCAAGATCAACCGGTGCAAGATCTATGAAGAACATTACCAACAGATATTAGTGCTGCTACTAGATGAAATACCAAGGATTGAGATTAGACCATTCCAATATTGACAGTTTCCATAGCTTGGTTCCCCAAGCAGCAGAAATGCATCTGCAGTTACAATGAGATCAAGACACTAACAAAAGCTGTTGAAATTCCAATACATACAGAAATGAATTGCAGTTTCCTGCTTGTACAATCAAACAAGAAGGTTTTCCAATTTAGGATTGACCTCTCAAGAACCTTGAGGTAGCACAAGACCAGAAAATATCTGCTCTATCACCACAATATACCAAACTACATAATCATATACCATCTTCAAATCTACCCTCTCTTGAAGATGATAAGAGCCTTGCAGACATACAATTTGTTAGGATGCCATTGAGGAATTCTGGTGGTTCCTATCCATGAGGTGCTACATCTTCTACAATACTGTTGCTAGAATTCTCTCTTGCAATTTTCATACTAAACTTTATCGTTCCCACATCCTGGCCATTGAATCAGTGCGGGTGAGTGAACTATTTTTCTTTCTCAAGTAATAGTAAGTGCCACCTACAATCAAAGCAAGAACAGAAGCAAGTCCAACCAGAGTTCCCACAACAACACCTACTTTTGATTTATGCAAGCTTGCAGATCCACTGCCAGGCCTTGTCAATGATTGCAGGCTCTGGAATTCTGCATTCCGTATCTCGCCTTTGGCCTGCAGCCAAATTTCAACTAAATTATCAGAGACAGCATAAGTTAACCCAGCTTAATGAGCATTGTTGATTACATTCTCCAGTTTAAACTCACCACACTACCAGCCGATAGATCTATGCAGAAAGCCTTCAAAACCCAAGCAAACAAGTCGTACAGTAGAAACATACCTCCCAGTAACTGGGGGTGAGGGAGACAAAGTCAAAGATGGGGATCTGTGCTGTTGCATTCCGACTGCCAGTCTCTGGGTCAAATGAGACTAATCCAGTGCAACCTTCAAATACTGGAGTCCCAGGACCGGAACCATTGAAAGCTTGAAACACATTGAGAGCATTGACTGTTATGTTGGCTTGTATAAGGTTATCAATCACTGTGAAATAAGCAGTCACCGCATCAATTAGGTAGGGGACATATGATCGTGTCCTGTTCTGGCCATCTGATATATATCCTGGGTAATTCATGGTCTGCCAGTATGAATAGAACTTATTACAGACACTATCAGAAGAGAAGTCACCACCTGCACCAGAATCAAAAGCACATCAGAAACCAGAATAACAATGTGTAAGAATAATCAATACAGATACAGAAACACCAGCATAAAGACATCCTATGAAGGTATGTACGAATATAGTCTGGTCTGTCACTTGTTATATTCCAGAGCAATATGGAATTGTGTGAGTTCAAATAGTTTGTACAAACTTCTGACCCCTGTTCAGTTCTGGGTTACCAAAGAGCAGGAGTAGCTTAGACATACCATAGGGAGACACTCCAATCTCTCCCACAAGTTCCGCCACCATGGATGGATCTGCAACAACCATGATTGTTGAAACAATGAGTGGTGCTTGCAGGATTTCAAGTATATGATGAGTGCAGAAACATATTATATCTTGAGAAAGAGCTAGCTCCCTTACCAGTTATGTTGGCATCAGCTGGATCAAATGCGGTTGCTCCATCTGTGCCAAAATACCAATAAGGGTAACCTGCCTTCCCCTGCATAATGATAGTAAGATCTGCAAAGGTGAGAAATATACTAAGAGGATGGTCAACATTCATTGGTTGAACATTCTCACAAAGTACAGTTTGGTGTTCCACAGACCCAACATACATTTCTTCATAAGTATTCAGAGCTTCTCCATATTTATGCTATATTCAACCTGAACAGAACTGAAAGCTGACCTGACAATATGAGTGTAGAGTTTCAGATTCAACAGCATATCAGCAAACAGGAAAAAGAGACCCAACCCTAGAAACTGAACCAAAAACAGAGGAGCAGTTTCACAACAGTGGCAGTCATGTGTACCATGACATCCCTACTGACTTCATCAATGACTGGTAGTGCTTGGAGGTCAGATTTCAATGTCATGCATTAATGAACCTACAGAGCTCCTCCCACAAGACTGGCAGTAACAGGCAGACTATAAATCCCAAATAGAACATATGAGAGGGCACTAGTCCTTTTCAACATACAATTGGTGAGCGACCTGCAAAGCAAGGTGAAAGCATGAAGTCAATGTAGTTCTCAGAAGTAATCTGCATTTTGACATGCAGCAAGGTTTGTCGGACATTAGTTTCTTACCATGCCATAGGCTGCTCGCCATATGTCAAGTGCCTGGAGAGGTTCCACAGCCAGCACCACAAACTCATCTGACTCTACTGAGTCAAGAGCAGTCCCAAGCATGGTGGCATCAATTGATGAATTGTCCCCAACCCCCAAGGTGACACTACGTACAGTTGTTGATCCATTGATCAGCTGCATGAACAGAATAATTTCTCAGCTGTTTCCAGTTTGTGCCTAAACTACATGTGACAAATCAAGATACTCGCAACAAGGAAAAGGGACAGATGCAGAAAGAGCAACAAGTACAACGAAATTACAACATCATTTGTTATTCAACTTGCATCTATAGCCAACAGTTTCAAGTGAAAGGAACACACCATATTGACATTTTGGCCAAAGTTCCAGCTATAGTAACTTTGGGTCAACACCATAGTGACCTTCTGCATCTGCAATTTTGCCATCTGCACATTCAAAGAAGATTTTCCTTGAATCCCTGATTGAAAGTGAACAAAGACAATGGATGCCAAAATGAACTGTTCATTAAGATTCCAACATTGGGAAATGAACAGCTGCAGATTAAAGAAGCTGGCACACATGCATGCATCACAGTGATAGCCATTTCATATCGAGGGCAGTTTGTATAGAGCACCTACACTGGCCACCACAGCTGCTGCCTGATGCATATCACCATACCTAAAAAAGAAAGAGGCAGAGAAAAAATATACATTTAGCAAAACTGATAGCAGGCAAGAAGCGAAAACTAGACAAGTTCTTGAACATTCAATCAGACAGAATGCATTGTACTTGTGACTGCAAAGAGTTCCTGTCCATCCTGCAGGAAGATACAAATAAATTATGTTACTGTCAATAAGAAACTTACACTGTGCGGAAAAAGTTGGGGAACAGCTCTCTCAGAGAGAGAGGCTCTGCAGTGGCAGAAAATGAAACAAGGGAAATATTGAAATCCATGAGGTATCGAGCAGCTGACATGGCAGCTCCAGAGCATGCAGGCCCAACAACACCAATCACAGGGGGTACTGTGGGGAATACAATTGCCTGTGCTCCTCTTTCAGCAGCTTGCCAGTCACACTGACTGGCTTGCACATTTGGAACAAGTGTGTATGTTCGATTCTCTGAGTTCAACACCTCCAAAGCCACCTTGAAAGCCGAACTCCTAGAGCCACAGGTCACAAGCCAGGGAGGTTGTTAGACTCCATAGAACTGGTTCTCTCAAGATACCCAACAAAATGTATAACAGGAAAGATGCCCCCAAGTTCTTCCAGGCAGACCAAAGAGTCATGTTACAAACTCAAGCTTGACTTTCCATCCACATCCCCCTCATCACATCATCATATTGACTGCAAGAACATCCCATTAATCCTAGTGCAGAAAAAAATTTGTGGAGCTGCCTGACTATCTCAGCAAGGGTAGGACAAACCATTCATTAGCAAGGCTAGGAGGGATTGCAGAATCTGCAGTTGGAGCAAGGAATCCAAGAGTGTAGGTAATAGTCATATTGGGCTGCGCTTCTCCATTTTTTGCACACACTGCCAGCATCACTGCCAGAAGCAGTGCCAACACATGCATCACAGCTCCTGGCATGGTCGCTGTTAATTTCCTACAAGGACTTGTTAGATATGTGTGCCAGGAACATCATCACCATCTGCACAACAGTAGATAACATATTAATTTGCATCAATGAGAACTGCTATACAGAGTATCTTGCTCTGCATGTTCAAAACTTGAAATTCTAGGTCATCAGCTCAACTAAGGTTGCAGCTTGCTTGATTCCCAAGGTGAATGATGCAAGAGATACCACCAAACAGCAATGAGATTAAACTGTGGGTAGTTCATGAAATGCACAGCAATTGCTAAGGAAGGAGAAAAAGACATTGCCAGGTAAAGTGGAAGAGTCAGTCTAACAGAGATTGACAGGGAGTGCACAAAAGATTTCTAGGTCATGGAAAATCTATAAACTCTATGAATCGCATCAGAAGAACCAAATGAGACAGCAATTGGTGGATCAGCAGAACATGACCACTGCCAATGTCTTGATATTAAAAAAAATTCCAGTAAGACAATCAGAAGAAGAGACGACTCTCTTGAGTGAGTCGAACAAAACAAATCTTATCTCCAAAGAAAATATCTTCTTGTATTGTGTAGCCCTTAATCAACAAGAACAGGACAAGACAAACTTGTATTTCTAGGAGATCATTACGAGTCACGGATATGACGTATTCGATCCATTAATCCATCAAGATTGAAAAAGAGCAACTCACGACGACAGTCCGGCTGTGTACCAAATTCTCCAGAGCTTCACCTAAAGCCTAAAAGCGCCTTTCAGGGATAATACATAAATCTGCAAGAAGAGCAGGAAAAATCCCAGAAATCGAACCACAATAGCTCGAATCCGCCACGTTACTCTAAATCTTGAAACAATCCGAAGGCTACTAACCGAAGAGGAAATGACCACAACGAAAGTTACACCAAACAGAATGGAAGAAAACAGAGAAATAGAACCCCCGAGCTACAGATAGAGTAGACTAACACACTAATGACTCAGAAAAATGACGCCAAGAAAAATGGAATCTTCAGAACTAGTAAGTTTCTGAAGCAAACCCGGAGAAGAGGGAGGGGAAGAAAACAAACAATCAAACAACCTCTTTCAGCTAGAGAGAAACTATCTCTCAAAAGAAAAAAGTGGCATGAATGAAAACTGTACCCACACAAGAATACGCAGTTTCCGCACGTCAGAGACAAGTTCCGAGAAGCGATCGCGCAATGCCACAAACCCAAGAGAAAGCTCTTTCAATCGCCACTGCAGCCAACACAAGCTCTCTCAGAAAAGAGACACACACACAAGCGAGGAAGAGCTCCAGGTCCTGAACAGACGACGTCCCAAAAACGAGGTATCAAAGAAGATTCCTTCCCTCTCATCGAGGTATAATCCAGCGTTGTACCAGGTTCAGGTTCTCAAAACGAGGGGACGTTTGTAACGTAACCTCGTAGACGAATCCGCAAACACCAAGTCAGCGAAATCCTGCGGGTCCCGAGATATAGCGACCTGCATGCTTCTTTTGACTTACACTGCACGCACCCAACAACTGGCTACCCCAATTATTGCGCGGCTAAAGGGAAGCGTTCAACTCACCGTTACAAAACCCCCAAAAAAACCACTTCATAAAATAGCAAATGACAAGTCTCAAAATTCCAATGTCTCTCTTTAAAAAGTCATTTTTTGAAACCCTAAACCTTGACATGTTTCGTTCGGTGGGGTCTAAACCCTAAACCCTCTCTACTGAGTTTGAACTCAAAACCATTTTGAGATCCCAGACAAGGGACTATATAGCACCAAGCCATCATCACCCCTCAGGGGATGAGTGCAGGAGTTTATTTATCCGTGATGGGGTATAGAAAGAAAACACGAAGCTCCTTCTTCATGCTCTCTCAAGGTTGTATTAACTTTTACACCACGTAAAGAAGCTCTCGCACAGTCAAGAGCATATTACCAAAATCAAGACTTTTACACCACATGAAGAAGCTTGAAGTCAAGAGCATTACCAGAGTCAAGCTTGTCGTCAGCTATTGCGTGTGATGATGCGCGCTTGTTTTGATGATACCCTCACCCTCCTCATGCTTTACCTTATTCATAACCGCTGCTGGCTGGTGATGATTTTTCTCAAAATGATAAACAACACAAGTAGCTCACATCATCATGCAATTGCTTGCCCATTTATAGCCAAATTTCAAATAGGAAATCTTCCATGAAATCCTCTCTCCCTCGCTCCCTCCCTCGCTCCGCCCTACCATCCAAAAAAACATCAGCAACAATCTAAACAACACCTCATGAACATTCCTCAATTGACTTATGTGGGACCGAATGAAAACTAGAGTGTTGGATCTTCTTTTGCATACATTAAAAAGCAATGATGACTCATGAATTTGTAATGTAGCTTTGGAATCCTCATTCAAAAGAAGATTCCATTCCCAGTACACAGAAAGTGGAATTTTTTGCATGCTCTTTTTCATCATTTATCCCAGTGTTTTTTTTTTTTTTTTTTTTTTTTTTTTTTTTCTATTTTTTTTTGTAACTTATCAGTCCGCTAGTACTAAGTTAATAAAGGGTAAAAAACTGGGTAAAAACCAAGACAAAAACTTTGAAGAACTCTGT
>Ga0116227_10014869_pt1 | contig 11707 bp, 13 predicted proteins | sample S1TSphgellanicum_FD_89693 | JGI IMG/M metagenome (GOLD analysis project Ga0116227, IMG submission 89693) | Host-associated microbial communities from peat moss isolated from Minnesota, USA - S1T2_Fb - Sphagnum magellanicum MG | ecosystem: Host-associated > Plants > Peat moss > Unclassified... | reverse complement strand
GGTGCCGGCAGCCCGCTGGGCAGCAGGCTGTTGGCCGCATTGATGGCTTCCTGCACGTTCTGTTCGGCGACGTCGAGGTTCAGCGCAAGGTCGAACTGGAGCGTGATGATCGACGACCCGGCCGAACTCGAAGACGTCATCTGGGTCAGGCCCGGGATCTGCCCCAGTTGCACCTCAAGCGGGGCAGTGACGGTGTTTTCCATCACTTGCGGGCTGGCGCCGGGATAGAACGTCTGGATCTGGATCGTCGGATAATCGACGTCGGGCAGCGAGGAGACCGGCAACAGCCGTTCCGCGACCAGCCCGAGCATGATCATCGCGATCATCAGCAGCGCGGTCGCCACCGGCCGCTGAATAAATATGCGTGACAAATTCATGAGTCGGACGATCCAGCCCCGGACTTCTTGCCTTTGTGGCCCTTGTGACCGCCCGCTTGACCACCGCCGCCGGTCTTGGCCGGTGCAGTGCGGATCTGTGCGCCGTCGCTCAGGCGGTCGGTGCCGTCGACCACCACGGTTTCACCCGGACGCAACCCGGAGGTCACCACGGTGTGGATGCCGTCGCTGGGGCCGCTGGTGATCTTGCGCACCGAAACCGTGTGATTGGCATTCGCGACATAGACATAAGTGCCCGGCGCGCCGGTCAGGATCGCCGGTGTGGGCACCAGCGTGGCGTTCCGGAGCGTGTCGACCAGCACGCGCACATTGACAAAAGCGTTCGGCCAAAGCGCGGAATCGTCGTTGGGGAACGTCGCGCGCATCGGCGTCTGGCCGGTCGACGTGTTCATCTGGTTGCTGATGGCATAAAGCGTGCCCGTCGCGATCGGCTGGTGGCTGCCGCTGTCGAGCGCCGTGACCGGCAACTTTACCCCCGGCGTGTTGAACCGTTGAGTCAACCGGCCGATGTCGTTCTGCGCAACGCCAAATTGCACCAGCATCGGCTTGATCGTGGTGATCACGACAATGCCGGTGCTCGACGATCCGGTGACATAGTTGCCCACGTCGACCAGCCGCAAGCCGGCCCGGCCGGTCGCCGGCGACTTGATATAGCAGTATTCGATGTCGAGCGTGTACTGGGCGATATTCGCCTTGTCCGCCTGCACCGCCGCGGCTGCATTCTGAACGGTGAATTTCTGATCGCCAAACGTCTGGGTGGCGATCGCCTTCTTTTCGTTCAACTGGGTATAGAGCGACAGGTCATAACGCGCCTGATCGAGCGTCGCCTGATCCTTCGCCAGCGCCGCGACGGCCTGCTGTTTCAGGACTTCATAGGGGCGCGGGTCGATTTCGGCGAGCAACTGCCCTTTGGTGACCTGTTGCCCTTCCTTGTAGCCAACCTTGACCAGGTAGCCGCTGACATTGGCATTCGGCAGCACGGTGACCGTGGCGGTGGGGGTGACCGTGCCGATTTCATCCAGCGTGACCGGCAGGTCGCCGGTGGTGACCGGCGCAAGCGTGACGACTTGCGCCGTGTTGTGCGGCTTTTTCGCGGGTTGTGCGACAATGTGCCACACGATGAGTGCGACCACGACAATGACCGCGACCAGGGCAATCCACCTGAGCGTGTGCGAACCCTTCTGGGCCTGCGATTCCTCCAGCGTCGGCTCTTCGGGCTGGCTGTCTGCCACGTGGTCCTGCATCGTTACGTCTATCCCCAGCGCCTTGGTCAGCGAAATCAGGTCGGAACTCTCTGGCTCTGCTCGGCGAAAGAGTCCGCGTGATCAAGTGCCAATTTGTATGAAACCTTGTCTCAAATCTTCGCGGCGCCGTACCGCGCAGTTGCCGCACCGACAAGGGATGAAAGTCGCGAACGGTCGGGGTGAAGCCGCCTTTGTAATTGCAGGCACAAGCATTTGTGCCGTTGACCGATGGTCAATGCGGATGGCGCTGACTGGTTCCCTTGGAAACAGTTGTATCAATTTGTACCACGCCGGTTTCACCTGCGGGTGCGGTCGTCGGTCCAATGACATCGATTCCGGACGGCACGGCTGACCGGCCTTCGGATCAATCATCAATTGTGATTTTTGCCTTCCGACTGTTGGCGCGAAAGCCGCTTCAACCTTGGCCGACCGAAAAGCCGGCGTCAGAAGATTCAGAAACCTGGCTGCGCGCAATTGATCCGGAAGGTGCCGGCCGGAAGGTAAGGGCCAGTCGCAAAGGGTGTATGACAGCCGGTTCCGCCTGAGCCGGGACAATCCGGCGAATGCCGTCGCAACGTCTTGTTTTGAAGCCATATTTCCAAAGAAAATGGCTCCCAATAGTCGACACGCCAGGGCAAGCTGAGGTTGTGGATGGTAAGAGTTGGGTCTGGGTTTATCAGGCTGAATTGCCTGAAAAGTGGGCTTCAGCGCGAAAGAACGTCCGTCGAGAGCCGGAGGTGAGCGCGGATCGCAAGCCGAACAAGCCACCCTCGTTGAGGGAGCGCGCCCTTGCACTGGTCAAGGAGCAAGGTACTGTTCGGACAAAGGATCTGGAGGCGAGTGGCATTCCCCGTCAATATCCGCGCATGATGTGCCGTGAGGGCCTTCTGGAGTACGTGTCTTTCGGGGTATATGGAATCGTCAAGGCATCGGACGTGTGAGCTGTGTTTCACGACGACCTATTTCGCCAGCAGGTCGCCTATGGCGCAGCGTTGCAGCGGCAGGCTGCCTTGCGCGCCGCCGCCATGCACAGCGCCGAGGCCGACCGGTTGGCCGAGCGCAGCCGCGTGGCAGGTGCGCTCGATGCGCTGGGCGCGCTCGATGCCCGGCGTGCCGACCTTGGCGGCTCAGACTGCGCTGGCCAGCGCCGATGCCGAGGTGGCCACCGCGCAAGTCCATGTGTTCAAGGCGCTGGGCGGCGGCTGGGAAGACGCGCTGCCGGTTCCGTTTCCCCGCGAGTAGAGGAACCCTTTTTATGCTATTGATAAACTTGCATAAAAAGGTATCCACCCGGGCTGGGCAGGAACCGTGTAGAAATATTTTCCTGCACAGGCCCTTTTTGGGGTTTGTCATTTCGCAAGATTCCTGACAGACTGATGGCGTTTCGTCCAGAAATATCGCGCTATGTGTTGTTGCGGGTGACGGCGGATGCCAGCGTGGCAGGCTGACGCTGGCGAGCGTTACCAGCTCTGCGATTCCCACGGGACAGCATTCGCATCAAGGAATTCCTTGATGTCCTCGAATGGCCCGCGTTCGTCCGCGCGATTGCCAAAGCGGGTGGCCAATTGATCCAGTACCGATTGTCCTGATCGAAGCTGAGCGCCATCGGCCAGAGCAGATTGCAGCTGCGGCACATGCTTTGCCCTGATGATCGCATACCATCCACGCACGTGATCACCGCTGCCAATCCACACGTCGCCCATGGCATCAAGGATTGCATCGACAAGCCAGTTATGGCTTGACGATTCCACTTTCCAAAGAGTCACAGAAGTGGCCCCCGGATGCTCCGTTATCGGTATTATTTCCTCGGGCAATTGTCGCAACACCTCCGGACGCGGTTCACCCCGCACCTATGCCGTAGTTTAGCATTTCCGCCAATCGACGAGAAGCCAATACACGTCACGGAAATGACTTCGCGCCATCCGGCGTGAAATGCTGGCGGAGGCCCAAACGGGGCTGGTGTCGTTTGGGCTTGTCACCTAGTTTCATCAGGGTCGGTCTGGTAATCGGGGATGATGAATGAGGGGGAGCGGTCAGCGCGTGGGACGGGCGCTAGCGCGTGCGACTGCCACAATACTGGCGGCAACCATTGCCTGGCCAGCGGGCGTTTCAGCGTATTCCCGACATGACGCTCGCATCCTGTGCGCAGCCCTGCCGGGCGGCGAGAAGAGTAACCAGTGTTCCGAATGGCGGGCAGCGGAAGCCGCCGAAGACAGCGCCTTTTGGGCGATGGCGAGCTTCTTCGTTGCCGGGTTTGGTGTGGTTGGGCTACTGATAACGATCCGGCAAACCCGCCATGCGAATGTCATATCAAGAGAAATAGGCCAAGCGCAGACCCGGTGCTATCTATCGGCAAGGGACGCGGCGATCCAGTTCGGGGCGGACGGTTCGCCCATACTCAGCATGATGGTGAAGAACTCCGGCCAATCTCCGGCCAGATATTTTCAGTTCGTTTTCGAGGTCTTCGTGCAAAACCACACGGACGGCTGGGAATGGCAGAGTGCCCCGCAAGCGCTTTTGGAAGACCCCGAAAACCACGATATTCCGGCGGGGGCCGACGAACGCGTCTTTTTGAGCATCGTCGACGCTCCACTACCTCAGGCGAGATTGTCGGATTTCATGCTCGATCCGATTCTCGGAATGACGGTGACGATACAGGCTGCATGGCGGGACGTGTTTGAGCTCCCGCATTCGCAAGTGTGGAACTTCGGCCATGGCGGGGCAGCCAATCCGCTCGATCAGCCGGTCCAACTGTCGCTTGCTGTTACCGCAGCGATCGTTGCCGTGCACGACCGGGATTAGGCTGGGGTGGCAATCTTCCTCGGCCGACCGGCCCTACGTGCTGGTTTGGGGGCTTCGATCACCGCAGGCTTGCGACCGAGGCCGATCTTGATCGCCAGTTCCTTGCGCTTGGCGCTATAGTCCGACGCGACCAGCGGGTAGTCGGTGTTGAGGTTCCAGCGCGCGCGATACTCCGTGGGAGTCAGTCCGTGGTCTGTGTGGAGGTGCCGTTTGAGCATTTTGAACTTCGCGCCGCAGTCAAGGCAGGTGATTCCATCAGGCTTCACCGAGGCGCGCACCGATACAGCGGGTTCGCGCCTTTCTTCTACGACCGGCGCGGCTGCGCCGACGCTGGTCAGCGCGGTAAACACCGACTGGATCAGTTGAGGCACGTCGGTGAGCGGAACCTGATTATTGCTGACGTGAGCGCCCACAATGTCCGCCGTGAGCATGATGATGATTTCGTTTTCCATGGATGTCCTTTTTGGATGGCGACCCGGCACGTGATGTCGATGATGGCGCCGCCATAGTACCAAAATGGTAGTATATCTACTCCATGTTGTCGGCAAATGGCAGGAACGGGTTGCCGTTTCGGCACAAAAGCGCGGGTATCAGAACAATTCGCCCTGCCGCTTGCTTTGCACATAGGCCTGCCTTCCAGGGTTTGTTGCTTCCTAGTCGGCCATGCAACAACTTGCAATACGACATTGCCATTATGGGCTGCGATGGTACCGGGTTGATGGAAATGCGAACAGTAGCCGGTGGTGGTGATTGGCAGGCGCGCACCTGCTAGTTTCGCGTCAGACACGAGCGTAACGGAAAATGCCTTTGATTTGGTACGCTAGAAATTGGCCTTTGGATGTCGCATTTTTCATAGCTTCGAATACATGGACCGGAACATCATAGTATTCATAGATACCGCCATTCTTAAATTCTACGCGAAGCACGGACGTATTCGTCTCGTATCCGAAACAACTTAAATTAGAAGAATCTGGTGTTGAAATCCATTCCATTTCCGTAACCCCTGTATTTAATTTTCGTTAACCGGATCATCGACTTTTGACTGATGCTCGTAATGCGGGCTCTGTTTTCGCCATTGCCGGACCATCGGGCGATAGTCCACCGGATCACGTTGTTGCCCCCACCCACCAGGGCCTGCGTACCCCTCACTTGCATCACCGCTTACAACGACCAAAGGATCGGCGCTATCGGGCCGCCGGTTTAGCGGAGGAGGTGAAATCAATGTCCTCACTGGCAAGCTGACAGCTTCACCAACGATGATAGCTTCGCCGACGCGCAATATCGGGAGCATCTCAAAGAGCCCCTTTAGATTGTCCGACGCCGCGCTGGTAATGTGGCCGCGATCGATATCATTGGTGAGGCGCATCGCGAACATCGTGCCGCACTGCGAAAGAATAGTGGCATCGATTTCAGATGGGCGCTGGCTAACGATCATCATGCCGACACCGTACTTTCTACCTTCCTTCGCAATTCGCCGCACGGCACGCGCTGCTGTGCCGCTATCATCCTTTGAAAGATAGGCATGGGCTTCTTCCAAAACGAGGAGAAGCGGCCTTTCCCGACCGCCCTCGGGCAAGTTCCGAGCCCAGAAAATCGCGTCGTAGAGAATATGCAAAAGAGCACCGATTAGTTCATTTAGAATCGTGGTGGGAACGCCGGAAAGGTCGAGAATTGTTATAGGCTCGGGACTGCCAATCCATTGTTGCAAAAGGTTATCCAGGTCCTTCTCTACCACTCCGTCTAGATCGGGAAGCCATTCCCCCGGATTGAACATAAACGCGAGGCGTGGATCGCGTAGGCGAGATGCAAGACCAGCCAATTGCTGCCGAATACCGATAAAGTCACGCCCCTGCTGGACGCGCTCTGGGGCAGGACCGGTTGTTTTGATGTTGCGGTAGAGGGGCGGGGTAACGGTCATCGCGTCGCCCAATTGAAGCGGTGCGCTGTCCGCTTTCAGAACGTAGGCGTGTTCCACTTCATCAGCGGCTCCCCCAGGAAGTGGGATGAGCGTGTGATGTTCGCGGCGATGAAGCTCAAACCACAGCTTATGGATAGAGAACGGTATCGGCGAATCGGCAGTAACCCGCGATAGCTCCATACCATCGCGCGGCTGTCTTTCGAGACCATCTCTTTTGAACTGCACGACGAGATCGGAAACTGCAGCAGCCTGCGCATCATTCAAATTGCCGAATGCGAGCGTTGACAGCGCCTTGAAGCTCAGTGCCCAAAAGGGAATGTGGAACTCCTTTTGGCCTTTGTGCGGACTGGCCTCGATACGGAACACAGCCGCCCGATCGGCCAACGCCTTTGAATATTCTCCGTGAATGTCGAACACCAAAATTCGGGCAGATGGATAGCGGGCCGGATCGGACAAGGCACTCAAAAGCCCCGCCACTGTGGTCGATTTTCCCGCGCCCGTGGTACCGACAACCGCAGAATGACGTGTGATCAGCTTGTTGATGTTGACGAAGGCCGGGATCGATTCTGCGCTGGCGAGATGCCCTACCGAGACAAAATCGTGTGGATCACCGGAACCGTAGATCGCCCGTAGGTCGGTCTCCGTTACAATGTGAACAGCATCGTCAATCGTGGGATGTTGCGAAATACCCCGTTCAAAGCGTCCGCCGTGCTGGCCTTCCCCCACCATTTGCACGGTGATCCACCGATTGCCGTACAGCTTCAGCTCGGCGTCTGCCGCAGGTGCAGCGCCCGCACCCACCTGTGAAACGACGCCGTACAAATCGACAAAGCCAAGAGGTATGCGAACAAAGCTTCCCACCTGGCCGATCCGGTATCCTTCACCATGCACGAAACCAAGGCCAGTGATGGTCTCATTGCTCAGTTCGACAGTGACCGTGGCCCCATGAACATCTTGAACCGTGCCAATGAATGTGGGGTCACGACGCATGGGCGCTCGCGGTATCGTCATCGAAACGATTGATCTGTCTCGCGAGAAAATTGCCCAGCTTCTTGAAATCGCCCAATTCGAAACGGCAATTGGGGGCGCTGCTATCCTTGAAAACGCATACGTCATGCATGGGGTGCCCGGTATTCTCGTCCGGCCGCCAGTCACGTTCGATCGTGCCGAGGATCGCGCCATCGCCAGCGAGTAAGCTCAAGTTTGGGTGCTTTCGAGCCGTGTCGAAAGCTGCAGCATATGCTGACCGCTTGCCGTAAAGCAGACCCATGCACATGGCGGTCGGATTGCTTCGCAGGCCATGCAGGATGATTTCATTCAAATGCTGGTCGGCAAACGAATATCCGCATGTAACCAGAACGCCTTGTCCTGACGATAGGAAGGCACGAAGGCGATCGAGCATCGCCAGATATGGCATGCGGCGGCTCTGATCGTATTTCAGGTGCGATGGGTAGATCATCTGGCGATCCCCCACCTTGCCGTCCTCGCGGCGAACCACCTCGTCTGTTTTAGTACGCCACCAGTTAATCGAGCCATGCACCTTCCACAGCCTGCTCCAACGCGCCGGAAGTGATCCGTTCTCCATCGATGTCAGATCAAAAAATGCCTGCTTAACTCCCACAAACCCATCAAAATAGGGAATCTGGTGGGCCTCCATCGCTTGCTCGATCAACGTGTCGTAGTTTGGGGTGAACACCTCCACCGCATGGGCGCGTTGAATGCCTCCCGTCCACATCGCCAGTTGATGGTAAGGGGTCATGCCATCTGGCAAGGGAACCCCGACGACCTCGGTAGTGATCCGGCAAATCTCGGCGTCGAGCGCAGTCAGAGCACTGGCATCAAGGCTATTGATTGACCCCGTGCGAACCACGCCTTGCAGCAGCCGGATTTCGCTCAGGATGTCTTCGATGGTGGGCTTGCCCGTACCGAAGCGGCCCATCAAATTTGCATAATGGGTGGCGTAATCAGCGTTCGCAGTCAGCGCTTGCGATACCTGATTCGTGAGATCGGCGATGTCGGGGATAAGCGGCGCCATCGCGCCAGCCTTCGGCACCTGTATCGACACAGGACACCCCGCACCCAGCAGGAACGCGATGCGCATTTTATCCGGCGTCAGCACCTGCTGCAGCAGGGTAGACTGACGATAGGGACAGTGAGATGGATCGGTCATGGTTCCGGGAGCGCCTTTGATTCATCTGCATCGTCAGAAAGCGACTCCAGTTCGAGACCCTCAATCTCAAGGAGCGATCTTCCAACAATCCCCTGGAAATCGCCCCACATGCCCACGGTCGCGCCCATGACACGTTCAATTTGCTCCTGGCGCTTTGCCCATTGCTTCATGATGGCGCGGCGCTCTTTGTCTAAGTCGCTCTGCATCGATGAAAAAGCCTCGACGATCGCCTCGACCCGCTGACGGAAGCGCGGGCCGGTGAGATACTGATAGACCATCTCGGTCTTGGTCTGCTGACCCTCGGTCACCTGTCGCGCCAAGCTGATTTGCAACAGCGAATGACGGAGCACCGTCGCCACGGGCAGCGCCGCCCGTGGTGTCGTCACCCACACGCCGTCAACCACATCGAACGCTTCGACACCCTTGGGCAGAACCTGACTTACGAGAATCGCGATCTCGGCTTTCGCGGTGCGCTGATCCTCACGCAGCTTGACCAACCAGCCGTCGCTCCAATTTTTCGTGCGCTTCGATTCCCATAAAATCATTCCGCACGGCTGCCCGTTCTGGGAAAACACGGTATGCACGACATCGCCGCCGAACTCGCCCTTCGCGACCGGCTCTATATTGTCGAACGGGAATTTCCCTCGAAGCAGGTTTTCGAGTTCGAGTTCCAGCACCTCGCCCTGTAGCTGCTGTGAGCCCTGCTCGGATTTGCGTTTCAATTCCTCGATAGTCTGCTGCATTGAAGCGATCGTCTGGTCTTTTTCCAAAACCTTGAACTTCAGGCCATCCTCGGCTTCCTTGCGGGCCTTGTCCCGCACCTCGATCAGCCCATCCTGCACTCGCTTTTCAACGGTCAGTTCGAGTTCGCGCTTTGCGTCATCGAGTTCCCGCTGTTTGCGGATCAGGTCGGCCTGCGATTTTTGAGCCTCGGCCAGCTTTTCGTTCCGCGATTCCAACACCTCATGAAGTTCCGACAATTCCCGGGATTTCGCATCGATCTCCGCCGCCGCCGCTGATTTGGCCTTGGCTGCCTCTTCGGAGATCACAATCTCACGCTGGGCTTTGACTTGCGCGAAGACCTGTGCGGCAATTTCCTGATCAATTCCCCGCTTGCTCTCGGCAAGGCGCTCCTCCTGCTGCTTCAACGCGAGAACGCGGGAAGCGACTTCAGAGTCTTTCTGCGTAATTTTCTCTTCGAACTGACGCCTTGTGTTTTCAATCAGTGGTGCGGCCAGAGATTCGGTCAAACGAATCTCCGCGCGGCAATTCGGGCACATTATTGTCGGCTCTGTCATGTTTGAGTTCATCATATATTCTTATCGCACCATGTTCGAACAATCTCAAAGATTATCTACGCCGGGTTAGCGATGGTCGTCTAGTCGCAACCACGACCAGTCGTTAGACATTAGAAAAGTTCGCCCTGCTTGCTGATGTCCCGGTATCGCTGCCATTCGGGGTCCTTTGCTTCTTCGTCCAGCCAAGCAACAACCTGCGATATGACATCGCCGCCATGGGCTTCGATGGTTCCGGGCTGGTGGAAATGCGAGCGGTAGCCGGTGCTGGAAATCGGCAACCGCGCACCTGCCGGTGTGATGCTGCGGATTTCCAAATGGGCGATAACGCCCCATTTCAGGGGCGTGTAAGTCACTGCAATCTCTATACCTTGCCATTGGAGCCGGTAGGTTTGCGGTTCCATGGTCAGCACCCCGCGAACACATGCACTTCGTTCCATGCCGTGCTGATGGTGAAGAAATCGCCGGACATTTCTACGTCGCGGGCCATGGCACGGTAGTCGATGTAAAATCGGAGCGCCTCGGGGATGGTGATGGTGTCCTCGGTCAGTTCCTGCACGTAATCGGCAAGGCTCTCGTGGCAGCCATGATGGCGGTCGGCAATCGCCTCGCGTGCTTCGTCGAGATCGCCGTAGAAATGCTCCAGCACCGCCGCACCCAGCGCGCCATGCTCGGCAATGAACGCGGCAAGTTCCGACACGCGCTCAAAGCCGGTATATTCTTCGATGGTGGCCCCGCCGAACCCTTCATAATCATGGATGGCCCATTCCTCGGCACCGGCGACAGGGGATGCCGCCAGCATGGCCTGTACCTCGTCATAGATTGCCCATGGCTCCAACGCGGCGTCGATCCACGCCCCGTGCAGAATGCCGTTATTGTAGGCGGCGAGGCACGCCACGTAGATGCGCGGCGTTTCGGTGGTCGTCGTTGTCAGGGTAGCGGTAGCCATAGTCTCCTCCTTGGGTGTGGGTTTCAGTTGCAATCTGAAGCCCTGCCCGTCGGCGAGACCGGGTGTGCAAACGGAGGGGTGGCTTTGCGGGGAACCGGCTGCACGGAACGCGAAGCGTGAAGGAAGCTGGGCGAAAGCCAATCCGAAGAGCGCTGAGGGCTGGCCCTAAGCTGCGTTAGCGATCGTAACCGTCAGGCCGAGACTACAGGCTCGGGGCGCGCAGCGGCTAGGGCGCGGGCCGAAGGCAACGTCAAACAAGCCGGAGAAGTGAGTCAGTTGAAAATGTAGTTCCACGAAGTGGGCCCACGCCCTGACACGTGTCGAAGTCCGCGAGGAACGCGCAGCATTGAATTTCAAACGGTTTGAACAGGTACACGCATGTTCGAAGTCCTGCGCAACCGTAAATGGATTCTATGTCCCCTTGCTCCAAATGGTGATAATTATGCGGTGCATGCCGCCCTAAACGGGGGCATCGGGGGAATGTTCACGTGAGACTCTTGATCCGTTGTATCAACAGAACTAGCTAGCCAGGGCGCGGGGTGGAGCCTACGCCGCCGATGAATGCACCCGTTAGACTGACAAGCGAATATTTTGACGGTCACGCCGAACGCCGTGTGGAAGGCGTCAACGCTCTATCCAGACCTAAGCAGGGATTCGTAGCTTATCCAACGGAACCGGCATGCGCTCTTCATTGAGTGCGTCGACGGCGTTATGGATGGCTTGGTCGAGCGCGTCGGCATCGACGAAGGTTTTGTGGGCGAGATGATGGGCCTTGAGATCGCGCCAGATGGTCTCGATGTCATTCAACTCGGGGGCGTATTTGGGCAGCCACTCGACGGTGAGCCAGTGGGCGCGGGCGGCCAGGGCTGCTCGCGCGATCTTGCTGGTGTGAATTGGCCCGTTGTCCTCGACCAGCACCACCGGCTTGGCGGTT
>Ga0116227_10014868_pt1 | contig 11710 bp, 10 predicted proteins | sample S1TSphgellanicum_FD_89693 | JGI IMG/M metagenome (GOLD analysis project Ga0116227, IMG submission 89693) | Host-associated microbial communities from peat moss isolated from Minnesota, USA - S1T2_Fb - Sphagnum magellanicum MG | ecosystem: Host-associated > Plants > Peat moss > Unclassified... | reverse complement strand
GTGCCCACCGATTCCAGCAAGGAAGCCTGGAACCAGCCGCGATGCTGGTCCGAGCCTTCCAGATATAAATCCGCCGGCCAGGGGAGACCACGCGCTTCCAAAACAAAAGCGTGGGTTGAGCCGGATTCGAACCAGACATCGACGATGTCCATGACCTGTTCGTAGTTTTCGGCCTGGTGGTCTGTGCCGAGAAAATCCTGGGCGGGGCGGGCGTACCAGGCATCGGCACCTTCCTTGGTGAAAATTTCCACAACGCGGGCCATGACTTTTTCGTCGCGCAGGGGTTCGTGCGTGGTTTTGTCAACGAAAATCGCAATCGGCACGCCCCAGGCGCGCTGGCGGGAGATGCACCAGTCGGGGCGGGATTCGACCATGGAGCGGATGCGGTTTTTTCCGATTTCCGGGACAAAATTTGTCTCATCGATGGCGGCGAGCGCGTGTTCGCGGATTTTTTCGGTGCCGTCCATGCGGATGAACCAGTTTGGCGTCGCGCGATAGATGAGCGGGGCTTTTGACCGCCAGGAATGCGGGTAGGCGTGGATAAATTCTTCGCGGTGCAGTAGCGTGCCGGCTTCGATGAGTGCCGCGCAAACCGGATCGGCGGCTTTGTAGACGTGGAGGCCGGCGAACAGCGGAACGGAGGGGTAATAGGTGCCGTCGCCTTGCACGGTTTCCGGCACGTCGATGCCGTTGGCTTTGCAGAGGAAAAAATCATCCTCGCCATGGCCGGGGGCCATGTGGACGATGCCTGTGCCGGCCTCGGTGGTGACGAATTCGCCCAGCATGACGGGGACCGTGAGGTCATAGCCCGGGTTTTGGGCGTGTAGCGGGTGGCGGAATTTTGCGCCTTCGAGTTCGGTGCCTTTGAAGGTGTTTAGGATGGTGTATCCGGCAATCCCGGTTTTTGCGGTGAAGTCCGCAAGAAGTTCCTCGGCGACGATTAGTTTTTCGGTTGGTTTGGCAAGGCTGGTTTCGGCGACGCTGGTTACTTCGAGCATGACATAATTGAATTCGGCGCCGACGGCGAGGCCGCGATTGCCGGGGATGGTCCAGGGGGTTGTGGTCCAGATGACGATTGAGGCGTCGGCGAAGTTTGAAGAAAGTCGTGGATGTCCGCCTTCGCTGGCATGACGGGGTTGGGCGATGAACGGGAATTTGACGTAGATCGCGGTGTCTTTTTTGTCGTGGTATTCGATTTCGGCTTCCGCAAGCGCGGTTTTTTCGACGGGGCTCCACATGACGGGGCGCAGGCCGCGATAGAGCGCGCCGTTTAGCAAAAATTTGCCGATCTCGCCGGCAATGGCGGCTTCGGATGCAAAATCCATTGTGGCGTAGCGGTTTGCCCAATCGCCGGCCACACCTAGGCGTTTGAATTCTTCGGCCTGCACGTCCAGCCAGTGTTGCGCGTATTCGCGGCATTCACGGCGGAATTCCAGGACCGGAACCTCGTCTTTGTTCTTCTTCGCGGCTCGATACTTTTCCTCAATCTTCCATTCAATCGGCAGGCCGTGGCAGTCCCAGCCGGGGATGTAGTTGGCGTCCCGCCCGGACATTTGTTGGGCGCGGTTGATGACGTCCTTATGAATTTTGTTCAGCGCGTGACCGATATGGAGGTTGCCGTTTGCATAGGGCGGCCCGTCATGGAGGATGAAGGAAGGGCGGCCGGACGCGGCGGCGCGGAGCTTTTGCCACAGACCCATGCTTTCCCAACGCGCCAGCATTGCGGGCTCGCGGGTGGGAAGGTCGCCGCGCATCGGGAAGCCGGTGGTTGGGAGAAAGACGGTGGATTTATAGTCGGTCATGAATTTGAGCCGGGTTGGGGGGAAGAAGATTCCTGCTTTCGCGGGAATGACGGGGTGAGGCGGGAATGATGGGGTAAGGTGGGAATGACGGGTCGGCGGCGGAAAGGGACGGGTTATGCTGTTGGGGCGGGCAAAGCGTCAAGCATTGCGCGGGCCTGGTCAGCGTCCGCCATTATTTGTGCCTTCAGCGCGTCAAAACTTTCGAATTTTTTCTCCTCGCGCAGAAAGCCGCGCAGAGCCACGCTAAGCTCCGCGCCGTACAGATCGCCGGCAAAGTCGAACAAATGTGCCTCCAGCCGGGATTCGGCGCCCCCAACCGTTGGCCGCAGGCCGATATTGGCGACACCTTTCACCTCCGCGCCTTCCGGCAACCGGGCCGTTACCGCGTAGACCCCGCGCGCGGGTTCCAGATGCTGTTTTAGAAAAATATTGGCCGTCGGAAAGCCGATTGTGCGCCCCCGCGCATCGCCGTGCATCACCTCGCCCCGTATGGCGTAGGGCCGGCCCAATAGCGCGGCGGCGCGCTCCGGGTAGCCGTCTTGCAGCAATCTTCTTATCCGGGTGGACGATATCGGACCCTGAACATCCGAGACTGGCGGCACGATGGTCAGGCCAATCCCCAACGCTTCGGCCTGTGCGGCGAGGAGCAAAATATCACCGCCGCGGCGGTGGCCGAAGGCGAAATCCGCGCCGCAGGCGAGGTTCGCGGCCCCAAGGCCGCCATGCAGGACATCGGTGACGAATTGTTCGGCGGTGAGATGGGAAAATGCCGAGTCGAAGGGCAGTTCGTATAATACCGAGACACCCAGCGCCGCCAAGCAGGCCGCGCGCTCCGCCGCCAAAGTGAGGCGGAAAGGCGGGTCTTGCGGGCGGAAAAATTCGCGCGGATGCGGCTCGAATGTCAGGACGGCCAAGGGCCGGTCTGGCCGTGCCGCGTGGGCGGCGCGCAGGACCGCCGCATGGCCCAGATGCACGCCGTCGAAATTGCCAAGCGCGACCGTGGCGCCACGTCCAGCTTCGGGCACCGCCGCCCAGTCACGATAAACTTGCATGCACATCCTCGATCACCCCGCCACAAAGGCCCAACCCTTGGCCGCCGGTCAATAGCGGCGCATAGACGGTATCTATGAAGAGGCGGACCGATTCAGCCTGTGCGTCGGCTTTGCCTCCGCTCCGGCATCGGAACGCCGCAACCGGGAGGCTGTATGCGCGCGATCTTAAAATTTCTACTCAGCCTCGTGCTGGTGCTTGCCCTGCTCTGGGTGGGGCTGTGGTGGTACGCGCAAGGGCGGCTGCAGAATGGATTTCAGGACTGGGCGGATACGCAGGCCGCCGCGGGTTGGAAAATCGCGGATACCGGGATTGTCCGAGGCACCTCGCCGATGCATGCGGTTGTCACGATCAGCAACCTTACCCTTACCCCGCCAGCGGATGAAACGGGGCAGAGCGGCACCATCACCCTGCCGAGCCTGGGCCTGCGGATTGACGCGCTGAACCCGCTGGTTTTTCACACCGATCTGCCAAATAAAATTTCGGTCGCGGTGGGCGAGAGCGTGGATATTGCCATCAATAGTTCGAGCATCGCGCTGAGCCAAAATCTGGACCCCAGCGCGTTCTTTAACAAAACGGTTTATCCGTTCCGTGGTGGCGATTTCTCGGCTGGCAATGTCGATATTCTGGCGAGCCAAGGCAGCTTGCTGGTTCTGCATATCGACAGCATCACCTCGCATGCCGATGTTAATTTTGGCGCCGGGGCCGGGGCCACGGCGCTTGCCGTCACCACGAATTTCAACGGGCTCGCACTATCGCCGCTTTTCACCAAAGTCGCGCAAATCCCGTTCAACGGGCAGATCAGCAATTTTTCACTTGGGGCCACCATCTCCGGCCCGTTGCCGGCGGATCTGAGCAGCCTGGCGGCGCAAATCCGCGCCCTCGGGCCGCAGGATAAAGCCGCGCAGGCGAAGGTGGTTATCCCCGCCATCCGCAAATGGGCGGGCCAGGGGGGGCATGGTTCGATCACGATCGGGCTCACGGTTGGGCCAACAACCGCCAAGGCCGATGCCAATGTGAAGTTTGACGCCAATGTGCAGCCATCCGGGACGGCGGATTTTTCGGCCAACCATTTGGATGAGCTGACCGGCGCGATTACCAATGCTTACCCGCAGGTGGAGGATACGATAAGCCGGGCGGAGGCGCAGCTCTCGCCATACTTAACGACGACGAGTACGGGCGGGCAGACGCTGGGGATGAATCTGGTTTATGGGCCGCCCGGCATTACCATCAATGGCCAAAAAGTGGCGGACATGCCGCCGGTGAATTGGGACACTCTGGAGAACCCACCGCCGGCGCCCGCGCCGGCCCCGGGTGATGGTTCGGGCGCTGATTCGCCGCCGGTGAGCCAATAATTTACGGGGTCTGCTGCAGCAGGCGGTGGTAATAGTCGTGGACGCCGGCGGGTAATGCGGGGGCTGAATCGTCATTCATAATTTGTTGTTGGATTACCCGCGCGGGGTTGGCGGCGCCGTTGAAAAAATCCGGCGTGGAGTGTTCGTCCGGCGCGCCGTTGAAACCGTCTTCGTCGCCGGACTGGCCGGGCATGTCCTGGCCTTCCTGGCCGATGGAAAGCCGGTTTTTCGCACCGGCCGCCAGGGCGGCGGCGGCTTGTTGCAGGCCTTGGATGGCGGCGTTTTCAGCGCCCTCGGCGGCGCCGGAATTTTGCGCGGCGAGCGCGCCCTCGGCCTGGCCCATGGCTTGGCCGGCTTGGCCGAGACCGGGAACGGGCACGCCGGATTGTTTTAGGCTTTGCATGGTGGCGTTTAGCTGGTTTTGCAGCGCCCCCTGTTCGCCGGGTGTTGCGTTGCCTTGATGCGTCTGGTCCAGCAGAGCGGATTCGCCCTTGGTCATTTGGGAGATCTGTTGGGCCGCGGCATCGGCCGCCGCGGCCTGCGCTTCTTGCGCCGCCGTCATCGGCTTGGCGGATTGCAGGGCTTGCAGGACTTTTTCGAGTTGCCGCAGTTCCTGCGCGGCTTGCTGGGTGCGGCCGGCGGCTTCATCCTCGGCAATCTTGCGGGCCATCTGGTCCAGCGCCGACATGTCCATTTTTTGGCCGCCTGGCGCGGCGCCGGGCTGGCTGGCGCCTGGCGGCTGAAGAGCGGAAAGATGCTGTTCCAGGGCCTGCTCCATTGTCCGCATCAATTGCTGCAGCAGGGCGGCATCGGGCGGCTGGCCGTTTAGGCCGCGTTGCAGCGCCGAGGTGAGCGCCTGGTTGCTGGCCGCCAGCGCCTGCTGCGCCGCGAAATCCGGCCCGGCCTGAATTTCCTTTTCCAGCGCCAGCAGACGGTCCACCGCGTCCTGCGCGTTGATCTGTTGCAGGGCCATGGCCGCCGCGAGGGTGGAAACTTGTATATCCGCCGAGGGGGTGATGGCGCTTGGCGGGGCGATGGCGATTTGGTGCAGGCCGTTGGCCGTGTTCAGCCCGTCCGTGGGCTGTAATGCGAGATGCTGGCGTAGACCGGCGAGGGCCAGGGCCGTGGCGTCCGTTAAAGTCAGGCCGGGTAGGATGAGTTTGTCGCCCTGGTCCAGGGCGGCGGAAACACCCGCCACGTTTTTCGCCGTCAGCGCCAGCCCGACCGGGATTCCGGCATAGGGCGAATCAGTCAGGTCGATGTTGCCGCTCGCATCGCCCAGAGTGGCCGGGAGGGGAAATTTTAGCGCGAGGGCGCCGGTGGCCCCAACCGGGTAAATCCGCGCACCGAAAGAGGCGAGGCCATACTGGTCCGCCACATTCCAGCGCAGCCCCAGAAGATTGCCCTTGGAAATACTGAGGCTGGTCAGGTTAATGACGGGACCGCCGGGCGCCACCATGTCGATCTTCCAAAAGCCCAGGCGGTGCCACCATGGGCCGACCGCGAGCACGCCGGACGCGGTGATGACCGAATCGGCGCGATGGCTGGTTTCAGCCAGCGGCGCCCAGTTCAGGGGCGCGCCTGCCAAAAACGCTGTTGGCGGGTTGCGGGGACCGTCCACGATTACCGAAACGCGGCTGCCGGTCAGCACTTGTTCTTCCGTTTCGCCGGGCGCCAAGAGGCGGGGTGGCGCCTGAACATAGGCGGGCGGCGTGATCCAGACGGTAACGGCCGGGCCGGCGAATGGCCAGGACGGCAGCGCGAAGGCGGCGGCGAGGCGGGCGGGCGCCAGCGGCCCGGCGATCACCGCGCCGGTTAAGAGGAGGAGGACCAAAAATCCGCGCAGGGCGAAAGGGTCGCGGGAGGTGGCGAGCGGGGCGATTCCGCCGGCGCGGGAGGCGGCGAGGCTGGCGGTGACGCGCTGCTGGTGGGCGCGCCAGATGGCCATTGCAAGCGCGTCCTCCGTCTCCGGCGCGTCGTCCAAATCCGCCAAGGGCCGGTGCCGGAGGCCGGAGGCGGCTTCGATCCGGCGGTCTATGTCTTCGCGGCCAGGCCGCCGGATGCGCGCGAACCCGGTGCCAAACGCCGCCAACGCCAGGACCAGAAAAACGCCGAACAGCCAAGGGTTGCCGAACCCGAATAGCGCCAGGACGATATATACCGTCAGAACACCGAAACCTGGTCCGGCCGCGCGGACCAGGCTCTCGGCCCAGAGCAGCCAGGAAGCGCGGCGCCGTAGCCGGGCTATCGCGGTTAGGGGATGATCTCGCGCGCCCATAAATCCTCGATTTTTTGGCGCGGCGTGATGAGGGTGAACCGGCCATGATCCACCAGCGCGGCGGCGGCTAGCGGGCGCGCATTATAGGTGCTGCTCATGACCGCGCCGTAGGCCCCGGCATCCAGAATGGCGATTCTGGCGCCGGATGAAAAGATGGGCAATTCCCGCGCCGTGGCAAGCGTGTCGCCGGTCTCGCAAACCGGGCCGACGACGTCCGCTGGCGAACAGGGCTTGAGAAAATCCACCGGACTCACCGGCAGAATGCCGTGATATGCCTCGTAGAGGGTGGGGCGGATGAGATCGTTCATGGCCGCGTCCAGCACCACGAAGCGCTTCGCGCCACCGCGTTTTTCCAGGATGACCGAAGCCAGGAGCAGGCCGGCCGGGCCGATTAGATACCGGCCAGGTTCGAGCAATAATTGCACATCTAGGCCGCCAACTTCCCGGCGGACCATGTTGGCGAAGGCGGGGAGCGAAAGGCCGGGCTCATCGCCATAGCCAATGCCAAGGCCGCCGCCGAGGTCCAGCACGCTGATTTTTTGGCCCGCTTCCCGCAACGCCCGCACCAGCCAAGCCGCCTTGGCGTAGGCTTTGGCGTAGGGCACGGGGGACAGAATTTGGCTGCCGATGTGTAAGGCCAACCCCACGGGTTGGATGCCGGGCAACGCGGCAGCGCGGGCGTAAAGGGACAAAATTTCGTCCGAGGCGATGCCGAATTTGTTGTCCGCCTTGCCGGTGGTGATTTTGGCGTGGGTGCCGGCATCGACATCCGGGTTTACCCGCAGCACGATTCTTGCGGTTTTTCCGGTGGCGGAAGCGACGCTGGACAGCATGTCCAACTCGGCCGCGCTCTCCACGTTGATTTGGCCGATCCCAGCCGCAAGTGCCGATTGCATATCCGAAGCGGTTTTGCCGACACCCGAGAAAACGATATTTTGCCCCGTGACGCCGGCTTTTTGCGCGCGCATGAACTCGCCCAGGCTAACCACATCGGCCCCTGCCCCGGCTTCCCGCAGGAGCGAGAGAATTGCCAGGTGGTCATTGGCTTTCACGGCGTAATGGATATGCGGCGTCAGCCCTGCCGCATGCATTGCGTCGCGCAAGGCGGCGTAGCGCGACCGGATTGTACCCGCGCCATAGACCCAGACGGGCGTGCCGAAGGCGTCGGCCACGGCGTTCAGGGGCACGTCCTCAAAACACAGCCCATCTTGCGCATGCATTCGCAATGCCGGGCGCGCGGCCAGCAAATCCGCCAGGCTTGGCGGGGGGGCGTTAGTTTGCGGGATAGACACGGGGGTACACCACATCGGCGGCCGGGCCGGGCGGCAAGGGCGCGCCGCGCCTGCCGCAGGCGGAAAGGGCCAGCGCCAGCATCATCGCAAGGACCAAAAACCTCATGCCAGCGCCTCCAGCCATTTTTGCGCCGCCGCCGCGACATTTGCAGGCGCCGTGCCACCATAGCTTACACGTGACGCCACGGAAGCTTCTACCGTCAGCACCTCAAAAATTTGTTCGGTAATTCTGGGTTCGACGAATTGCATGTCCGCGAGGCTCAATTCCGGCAAGTCCACCCCCTTTTGCTCGGCCAGCGTGACAATTTGGCCCGTGACATGGTGGGCGTCCCGAAAAGGCATTTTTAGGACCCGCACCAGCCAGTCCGCCAGGTCCGTCGCGGTGGAAAATCCGCTGCCGGCGAGTGCGTGCATCCGGTCCGTATTCGCGGTCATGTCCCGCACCATGCCGGCAGTTGCGGCGAGGCATAGGGATATGGCCTCTATTGCGTCAAAAACCGGCTCTTTGTCTTCTTGCATGTCCTTCGCATAGGCCATTGGCAGGCCTTTCATCACCGCTAGCAGGCCCATCAGCGCGCCGAAAATCCGGCCGGTTTTGGCGCGCGTCAGTTCTGCTGCGTCCGGGTTGCGTTTTTGCGGCATGATGGAGCTGCCCGTGGTGAAGGCGTCGGAAAGGGAGATGAGCCGGTAGGGCGCGGAACACCAAATAATGATTTCTTCCGCGAAGCGGGAGAGATGCATGGCCAGAATCGAGAGGGCCGAGAGGAATTCCAGCGCGAAATCGCGGTCGGAGACGGAATCCAGGGAATTTGCCGTGGGCCGGTCGAAGCCGAGGGATGAGGCCGTCATGTGGCGGTCGATGGGGAAGGACGTGCCGGCGAGGGCCGCCGCACCCAGCGGGCATTCGTTCAGGCGTTTGCGGGCATCTTCCAGCCGGCCGCAATCGCGGGACAGCATTTCCACATAGGCGAGCAGGTGATGGCCAAAAGTGACGGGCTGGGCGGTTTGCAAATGCGTAAAGCCGGGCATCACGCTGCCGGCGTGCTCGGCGGCGCGGGTGGCCAGGGCCAGCATGACGTCGCGCACCTGCGCGGTCACGCCGTCGATCGCGTCGCGGACGAAGAGGCGGAAATCGGTTGCCACCTGGTCATTGCGGCTGCGGCCAGTGTGCAGGCGGCGGGCGGCGTCTCCGGCGATGTCGGTCAGGCGCACCTCGATATTCGTGTGGATGTCTTCCAGCGCGTCCAGAAAATTGAATTTTTGGTCCGCAATCTCCCCTGCAATTTGCTGCAGGCCGGCATCAATTGCCGCGGCATCCTCCGGGCGCAGAATGCCGGTCTTGGCCAGCATGGCGGCATGGGCGCGGCTGCCGGCGATATCCTGCCGCCAGAGCTTGCGGTCGAAGCCGATTGAGACATTTATGGCCTGCATGACCGCATCGGGTCCGGCGCCAAACCGCCCGCCCCATTGCAGCCCAACCGGAGTTTTGTTTTTGTCTATCAAATCTTACCGCCCCTTGCTCGCCCGCCGATCCATCATCGCAGGCTTAGCCGCCGCCGCCGCCTGTAGCAATTATGCGCGGGCGCAAGTGACGCTGGATGACCTGCCGGACGCCGCCGAAGGGCTGGATTCTGTCGCCCCCAGCCCCGCGCCGGACCTTAAATTCCAGGATTCTAATGGCAAACACCTTGCCTTGGCGGATTTTCGCGGCGCTGGCCTGGTTGTGAACATCTGGGCGACCTGGTGCGGCCCCTGCGTGGCGGAATTGCCTAGTTTTGATGCCATCGCCACGCAGCTTGGCCGGAGCAAAATTTTGGTCCTGCCGATTTCCGTCGATGCCGAGGGGGTGAAAGCCGTGCAACCCTTTTACAAGAGCCACCAAATTGCCAATTTGCCCATCCTGCTGGACCCGGACGGCACGGCGACTGATACGCTGAACGCGCCGGGCATCCCCATCACTCTGGTCATTAACCCCGCCGGGCAGCTTGTGGCGCGCGTGGATGGGGGGGCGAACTGGAATACGCCGGCGACTCTGGCGCGGCTGCACCATTTGGCCGGTCAGGCGCCGGTGGTGAGTGGGTTTCAGCCGGTTTGAGGATTTTCGTTGTTTCGGGGCGGAGTAAGGTATATATTGCCTTACTCATTTAAGGCGAGGGCGTCATGCTTTCTGAACTGACCATCACCACCAAGGGCCAGGTGACGCTGCGGCAGAGCGTGCTGGAACATCTTGGCCTTACGGCTGGCAATAAGGTCGGCGTTACGCTGCTGCCGGATGGCCGGGTGGAGCTGCGGGCCACCGGCAAGGGGCATAGCGTCGCCGAATTGCGGGGCGCGCTGCACCGGCCGGGGCAGCGGACCGTGTCTCTTGAAGAAATGCAGGACGCGATCTCACGCGGGCGTAACGGTTGAGGGTCGCGCTCGATACCAATGTTTTGGTCCGCTATTTGACCTGGGACGACGATATTCAATCACCCCGCGCCGCCGAAGCCATTGAGGGCGCTGAAACCGTCATCGTCTCCGGGATTGTGCTGTGTGAAACCGCCCGGGTATTGGCGCGATCTTACAAGCGGCCGGCCGCGGATATTGCTGCCGTGCTGCGGCGTTTTATTCAGGCGGATACGGTGGACGTGGACCGGCCCCTCGCCGAAGCCGGCCTCGCCAGCCTGGACCGTGGCGGGGATTTTGCGGATGGGGTGATTCTTGTGGAAGCGGAGCGGGCGAAAGCTGACCAGCTTATGACTTTTGACCAGGGGTTTTTCCAACGGGCAAAATCCAAAAGGCTCCAGCTTCTCGCGCCACTCTAAGCCATCCAATCTGATTGCTTCCGATCCATCCAATCATTCGGCCGGAAAGCATCCGGTCAGCCGGCCCTCCGTCGTGAGTTGCGCCATGGCCTGGCCATGGTCCTTACCAGTGGAGAGCGAAGCGGAAGAAAGGTTCAAATCAACGGGCGGCGCGCCGGATGGGATGAACACCTTAACGCCATACGCAATTGCGGTGGCGTCCTCGTTCAAATCTCCCTCGACGCCTTTCAAAAGACGATATTTCGTTTCACATAGCGCAAAGGACGGCTTGCCAACTCCGGTTTGTTTAACAAAACGATCAACGCACGCCTTGCCATGCCCGGCCACGGAGCAACTCCCCACAAAGATGCGATTGTAGCGTACCTCCACACCAGCGTTGCTTTCCTTTATAGACGTTATTAGTGGCCAGTTATTATCATTGACCTGTGCAGCATCTAACAAAACTAATTTATGGTCCAGCGCCCGGAAGATCGAGAAACCGGTCCCGTCATCAATCGTATCTGGCCCGGCCGTGACAACCAGGTCATTCTTTACGCCCACTAACCCTCCACCCGCGTCACCAACCGCTTTGGGATTAGACACCTCAGGATCTTCGCAACGATGAACGCTTCCTTTTTCTACCGGGGCGGTAAAAATATTCGAGCCTTCGTCACCATCAAAATGCACAACCTCAACGACAAAATGAGGATAATATGAACAGGTGACGGTGACCTTGAGTTTGGGACGGGACGGATCGGCTTGCCCCGGAGGATCATATTCCATGAATGTCGCCGTTTCTGTCTTGACCGGCTTATCAAAAACCATGGGTGCCATATTCTGCGCCCATCCCGAAGCAGGGCACAACAAAAACCCAACGCCCCACCCCAGAACCGCAACACACGCCAACCGCAACCGCACGCAACACATATGATTAACTCGCCACATGACGTTGATATACATGCCGAAAAACTTCGTTTCCAGCCAAATCCGCGTGGCGCCATAACCCCAGCCATCCTCCGCCACACCGGCCGCGCATACCTACCCGGTCTTGCGTTCCCGCGCCGGCCTTGCCATTTGCGGTAACATGGAATTCACAAACGACCCGGTCGGCTGGCATGGCACGACCATTTTATGTGTGCGGCGCGATGGC
>Ga0116227_10014867_pt1 | contig 11710 bp, 10 predicted proteins | sample S1TSphgellanicum_FD_89693 | JGI IMG/M metagenome (GOLD analysis project Ga0116227, IMG submission 89693) | Host-associated microbial communities from peat moss isolated from Minnesota, USA - S1T2_Fb - Sphagnum magellanicum MG | ecosystem: Host-associated > Plants > Peat moss > Unclassified... | reverse complement strand
TTTTTTTTGAAAAATTTTTTTTCACCCATTTATTTCCCCCCCCCCCCCTTTGTCATTTAAAAATTTTAAATTAACTTATGCAATTTAGCATGTACATGCCTTGTTGTTATCATTATTGTTCTTGCTTTTCATATAGCTATTATTTGATATGTTAACAATATGCCCTAGTGAGTTTTATAATATTTTTGCGATTAAGGTTCAACATGTAGTTTCGCTTTAATGTTTTTATGCAATTATTCCCCATATTCCTTCATTATTATAGGGAACCATGTTGCTACAAAACCTAATCTTTCTTACCTTTCATTTCCTTTTGTCTCATGATTCGTAAATATTCATCAAAAGTCACCACATGAGATTGTGAGTAATTCACTAGTGGTTCCCTACCCTTTATTTTTCTTGCAGGAAAATGTGGGAATGACAAGAAGTTGGAAAAGGCCAAATCTTGGGTAAGGTTTGTTGCGTTTTGATTTTATAAAAATACATGTTCAATTTCCATTAGACATGTAATTTTCATTTTTCATCTTCTATATTGTTGATGGCTACTATGTATATTTCACTAGGCAATATTTTGTCCACCATTGCTTTAGGCTTTATAGGCCAAATTCCTTTGACTTTGAAGCCATATATTTGACATTTTGTTTGAACGACTTTCTACCCCTTTTGAATTTAGCCCACTAATACAAGAAGTGATTTAAATTTGGAAATGTTTGAATTGCACGCCATCATGTCCGTCCATTGTTAGAAATCAACTTAAAGAAAGTTGATAAATCTACCCAATCTAAATTTTCAACTATTATATATGTGCAGGTTGTGGGTATGAATCTCAAAATACAATGCATTAGAGCTTACTAAAACTTATGATAACCCATTTGCTTCATAATCTTTTTTACGCTAAGGATAATAGATTTAACACAACATGTTTTTGGTTTTGCGAATGTCCTTTACAACTGCATACTAATCAAAAAGGACATATGTGATTAGTGAATTGTGAGTTGTTAAACCCATGTTGTTTCACCCATTTAATCACAAGGAACATTTAATTGCAAAGTCCAATCATGTTAACGACTAGGATTTTAAAATTTTCTTATAATAATGAAATTTCATGTCATGATTAACCTTGGTATGACATGTAAAATGCATGCCATCTCAACTTAGCCATTTTATTTGATTAAGCGTTACAAAAGACACCTTGATGGATTGATGACATGTGTCAAAAATCTATAAACATGTTATGAGTCATTGCACATGACCAAAAATCAACCTAGTTCAGCCCATGTAGTTAAGGTAGCCAAAAGTCAACCTAGTTTAACCTAACTACCTATGTTAGGCAACCTAGGCTACCTAACATAAGCTAGGTGGCCGAGATTAAAAACAAATGTCAAACTCTTAGCCCAAAAAGCCTAGACTAAGTTACCTAACCTAAGCCAAGTGGCTTAAGTATCATAGGTTATAAGAGTGAAGACTTGAACCCCTCACCTTCATTTTGGGGTTTAAGTCTTCATCCAGTGCACTATCACATTTTAAACTTTGAATTAACCTTGGCCACCTTAGGTTGACCTACCTATTACTTACAAACCTAGTCTATGTTAATCTAGGCATTTTTAGACTAAAGAAAAACCTAAGATAATTATGTCGCATTTAGTCGCATCTAGTTGCATCATAGTCACATCTAATTGCACAAACTTGAAATGGTTACAAATTTGATAAAATATTTTGTAATGAGGTTATTTAAGTTGGTTTGACAAAAAACCGAAAACTAGGAACCTATGTAAGCCTATTTAAGTTTACCTATTAATAAGGTAACCTATTATAAGTATATTTAAACATATATACTAGATGTAGTAAATTTCTTAAATTTAGTTAAGTAATTTACAAAGTAGTCTATAGTACGAAATAAATTTTTACTAAGTAGCCTACATACATAACTTAACATAATAGGTATGTTAACTTAAATTAGTGTCTTAAGTAGTTAAAAAGTCAAGGAATTATGTCACCTTTTTCAAGACAACTATTAATACTATAATCATAATTACAAGTTAACAATAAATTGTTTAGTACACATGCACATGCAATGAATTCGTGACTTCAAAAACTTCATGGCACACAAAAAATTATGGCATGCCATGACAAATATTGGTGCCATAAAATCAAAATTCGTAAAAATTTATGGTGTCACAAAAAATCATGGATTACCATGAAAATTTGTGACACCTTGTTTCCAAATGGCATGTCATGTCATCATCACATGGAAGACTGATTCGGTTGAAATTTGCTAACAAAAGAAATATTGCTTGGGTGAGGCTTCCCATTTTAGACAGCCAAAATGAATTAACACCCACCAATGCACCATCCATTAAATGCCCCTTGTGATTCAATTGTGGATGAACCTTAATTAAATTAACATTTGGTTTTGCTTTGGTAACCCATTATGTAAGAAATAGATCATACATATTGGTAGGAAATTGGTGATTATTAAGTAAGGAGATTGGATTATACATAATACTAAGGTCTATTTTTACTAGTGTTGGTTAAATATTAACTTTTAGACCTACCTTATGGATATCAATAAAAATAAAATTCCAAGGAAAAATATAATACATATATAATTTTTATACATATATAATACATATATAATACATGTATTCCTATATATATAGGAATACATTTGTAAGGATATGTATATTTATTCAAAAATCAATTTATTACGCCAACCATTAATTGTACCCATTCATTTTTTGAAAAATTATATTGTTAATTAATAATACATTGGTTTTCAATTTCAAAACATGAAAAATATGCACAAAGGATATGCATATCAAATTTCCAATTATGTTGCTTACAAAAACAACTTACAAAAATACAACCTAGTTTCCCAAAACAAAACCAACATGAACAAAATACAAAAAAAAAAAACTTGTAAGGGAATTGAACCCCAATTTAAAAAAGAACTATGCTTAATTGTAGCGCAAGTTCTTTGCCCCAACCACACCCACACAAACCCTCCCTAGCCCCACAATATTAATCATTATCAACTTGTAATTTTTCAAAAAAAAATTGTTCTTGTAATTCTCCTTTGCCAAAAATTCTTTCTTTTTCAAGTATTGTTTCAAGTCTAAAATTGGCTTGCAATTAGCATATGACTCATTAGGTCAATTATTCATCACAACAATAATTCAATCCACGTTCTCTACTTGTAAGTGATAGTTCCTTAAGGTTGTCAACATTTTAATAGGACTAAACAATTGTTCAATTTCTATTTGTGAACTTAGGATTTCAAGAATTTGTTTTGCAAAGAAACCAACTTCAATAAGCGACCCTCGTGGATGCACCACCAAGCTATGGATTTGCACATATAAATGAAGGAATAAAAAACCTTATGAACAAAAATAATTTTCTAGTGATTAGTGTTTCAAAAGGTTTTTAAATCGAAGCCCCCACACCAAACATATTTTTTTCAAGATTTGGTCTTGTAACATCAATTGTTGCTTGTAGTAAACACATTGGTAGTAGGGTTCAACTAATCAAAACATGACATCAAAAGAGGAATGAAAACCTCGACTTCATATTCAAATGCCAAGTAGATTACATTCCCACATCCCACACCAAGTTTTCCACAAGGCACAAAACCTTGAATTGTGGATTCAACATGATAACCATCACATTCTGAACTTGTTATGCATCAAAAGACCTCCAAAAATCCTCAAAATTGTTTGATCACCCTTGTAACCTTTAATAACATATTTTTGTGGAAAAGGAAGATTTTAGCTTCAAAAAGGTTTTAAAATTTAAGTTCCTTAAAAAACTACAATAACTCAACTTCCATGTTCATAATAAGTGTAATAGTTGTTGTGAAGGAAACTAACAACAATTGGTGGCCCTTTGATTAATCCTTCACATCTACCAATATTGTTGCAACCCTAGTCTTGGGCTCGTGATCAAGGTAAGGTCTTGCGAAGATGTGGGCCAAGAGTGAGCCCGAGAGTCACATTTCATGCTCCTGGGAGTGCAAGAAAATGTGAGGGATTGAACCCCCACATTCCCAATGGACTCGTGAATTTTCAAAGGACGGTTGCAGGGGTCAAAACTCATTGGATTGAGATGTTCTTTATATCATTAGAAAGCTCTTGGAACCTAGATATCTGAAATGGGCTTGCATCACCCATTTGGACACTTAAAACACAAGTTATGGCCAAAAGAAAGGCCGAGAGTCAAATTGGCAATTTGACTCCCGACCACTAAAAGTTGGGCATCGCCCCAATTTCCTTGTGTGTAGGTGACATGCCACATACCGTTGGAAAGTTCTTGACAAGGGTTATAAAGTTTCTTGAAACTTCATCTCTATCGAAGGTTTTCACACAAAATTATGGGCCTCCAAAGTTGCAAAAGTCCCAATTTTCAAAATTTCGGGACTCTCACTTGGGAATCCTAGGACAAAATGCCATTTGGATGCCGATCCTGTGGCCAGGCACAAAGTATACTATAAGGGGGAAGGTGGTAGCTTCCCCCAAGTTTGGGCCGTGGTGAGTCTTGTGAGTTTGTGTTTGTTCGTGGTTCCTTTGTGCACCAAAAGTGCTTTAGTTATGTGCTAACCAACTTGTTGTTTGGTTTGTGTAGGTCCGTGTGAATAATTGAGTTGCTTGTCAATCTTCCTAGTCACATCCCGAAGCTCCAGCACGCCCCTCTACCCCCGAAATGTTGCGAGTGAGGGAGTGCGCACCAACTCTTCCGCCTTTTGCTATTTTCACCTTTGGACTTGCAATGAATCCATCCAGGAGCTTGGGAGTGCGTCAAATACAACATGATTCAAAGTAGTTGTGATTACTTCAACAATAATTCACACTTGGGCTTTAGGTATTTTCTATTATAAATCCACAAATTTCTATTAACCATAACAAATAATCATGGTGTTTTTAAACTCAAATTTTTTTTCAAACATAAAGACCTTATTGGTGAATTTGGTCTTCATGGGTGTTTTTAATTTTTGATGTTATATCCCACTATTGCTTTTTTTCCCCAAAATCTTTTGTCTAGGCAATGGTTTTTTATAAATCAACTTAAGTTTCTTTCACACTCACATTTTTCAACTAAATAAAAACTTTGTTATCATTTGTAACATATTTATCAACCTCAAACATCACATGTTCAAAACATATAACTTCATAAACCTTAAAAAATTTCAAAGGTCCACGGTTAATGATGGAATGTAGAGTTGTTGCCATAATTGTCAAATTAGTGATTTCATCCTTCACAAATGCAAGTATTCAGTGCAACAAACTAAACTTCTCTAACAAAGATTAATGTTGTAAGGCCATGGATTGTTTAGTTGTTTTGTTCACTTTAAACAACCCCACTAATTAATGTATGGGCACCCAAATTTCACTCAAATAAAATCAATAACAAAAGCAAAAGTACCAATACCACCATGAGACATTTAGAAATCAAAATTAATAAAAACTATTGTTGTAGATGTAAGATTTGACAAAATATGTCATTCCACTGTTTTTTTAACCATTGCATGCAACATTTTTTCCATAAAAGAAGATAAAAAAGGAAATTGAACACGAAGGCATTGGCATGAAACTAACTTTTGAAACTAAGTGTTATGGACAAAGACATTTAACCCTTGGAATTATAGAACATTAAATCCTCATAAACTATTATTAAACATCATCATTTTTTGGGTAAAGGTTTGTGGCACCAAAAAATGTAGTGATGCATAACAAGATGGCCTTGTCCTTTTATTTTTCAATTGCTAAGTATGTGTAATAGGTTCTACCACCTTTTCCTTGAATTGTTGGTTTTTTTTGAACAAACAACTTTGGATGTGTAATTTGGACATGAGTATTCATGGGAGTCATACAGTTAACTTTGTTTTATTTAATTAAACCCTTGCAAAAAATAGATATTTACATTAAAAAAATCAACAAATGTTTGTTCAAATTTACAAATTATGCACCACAACATTTGTGTTTTCACCAAATCCACATGTTACTTGTCATTGACAATAAAAGATCTCCAACATGTAAACATATGATTGTGAGGTATCCAAATTGTAGTTTTTTTTCGTCACAAGTTTTGAAACATCAACGTTTGTCATGTTACCAAATTGTACATGCACATTCTCAACATTTGAAACTAATGGGGACCACATTTGAGTGGGAGCAAGTGACGGAATATCTTCATCAACTCCACGCACATTTTCAATAAAACAACACTTTTCTTTTTTAACCATTGAACATAAAAAAAACTAAACACAAAAAAATATGCACAATAATAAAACAAGCATTCAAGGAACCTTTTAAGCTCCCAAAAACAAAAAAAAAAGGACAAAGTGATAAAGAGTTTATTTTTGTAGCAAACTTTGTTGATTTGCCGTTATAAAATGTTTTCAATTTGTTGAGCAACAAAACCAACCCAACACATTTCAATTTGTTAAACAACAAAACAAAGATGATGCCTTTTGATTCATCGAGCAATGATGCTATTTGTGGATTTGTTGAAAAATGAAATCAAACTAGTGCTTCTTGATTGTCAAGCAACAAAAAAAAGAAAATGCCCCTTGATTCATTGAATAACAAAAACAAACTAATACCTTCCAATTGGTAGAACAATAAACCCAAAGCCAACAATTGATTTTTCATAATTTGGTAAACAACATATAACAAAACCAAACCAAAACCTTCCCAATTCGTTAAACAACAAAACCGAGACAACAAGTATACAACAAAAAAAATAACTTGAATGCAAAGCACAATAAAAAAAATAACCAAAGTGTTTTTGGACTCTAAACCAAAAACTTACATGATTAGAAACACAAAACCCATTGCAAAAACAATAATTTTGTTGTGAAACTTCAAACAAAACAAGAAATGGAGCAATACAAAAGGAAAGGAAATGATTATCCCTTTGCAACAACTTTTTAAGTTAATCAATCACGTTTGATGATTAATTGTTATCTCCACCAAAATTTCGTGCAATCAGAAGAAAAGAGATTCGAACCCTTAACATGTCGTTTTGGTTCTTGCAAAGTTAACCCAAAAAAAAAAAAAAGACCCATCATTGCAAAAAAGTTCAAAAGCAAAAACATATCAAATATGAAACATCCAATGTTATGAGAAGTTTAATGCAAGGTTTTGATATTGACTTAAAAAAAATCTCATTGAAAGTGCAAAATGCAAAGTGCAAAGGTGCAAAACAAAGTGCCAAAAAGGAGATTGCAATGGGTTTTCCTTCAACCCTAAATGACCTAAACCCTAAATAAAATATGTATTTGGTTTTTTCAAAACCCTAATGAGTTGGATATCAAAAAAATTTAAAACATAATGGCCAAATATGATTACATATAATTGTCATACATGTAAGGACATCTAATGGTTGGATATAGAGCCAAACATTGAGAAGTTAAAATCCAAATATGGATGAATACACATTTGGCTACAATCTAGATGCATAAACAAAAAATTCTATATAATTGCTAAACATTGGTTTTTACTACTTACCTACTAACCCCAAGTTGTCAATAGATAAGTAGTAAATAAAGCAATTCGGCTAAACACTTATCATCCATCCTTCAGGGTGCGCTGGTGGGCACTGGGTATTGATTCACTCTAGCCATTTCATGCATTATGGTTGTAAGCTCCTTATACTTAGGGTTACCACAATGGGGAGCCTTAACTACACAAATTACCTAACCAAGTTACATGGCTTTATGTTTTTATCATCCCTCATGATTTTGTTTAAAGTTTAAATTTACCATATGGGTAGAGGTTATTATTGGATGAGTCCTTAGTTGGCCATGTGCCCATAGGGAAGAGACTACACATTAGTGCAAGATTTGGAAATACGAATTTGGCTCAATTTAGAACAAAGGTGCTGATGACAACTATGCATCTAATGGCATGGGCATTTAGAAGTGTCCCATAAAAGTGCATGCATGCATGCATAAGAGGAATTCTAAATCCATTCAAATGGATGTTTTAGTTTGAACCTTTCCCTTGGGTAAATGGGCAAAGCCATTATGCGCCAAGCTTGCTTGTTATTTCCTTTACAGGAACAGCTGTTTGTTATTACTTTGCAATATATCCATGCAAGTAAGTAGCAGTGCTGCAAAAGCTATGACCTTAGTGTTAATGAGGAGAGACACACATCAATAGTAACTTTATGATTGGTGATGGTCAGCTACCTTTTTGTTTTGGTGGCCATGTCTAGCCAAAAAGAGAAACTAAAAATTAAAAGTCCTAAAATCAAGTGCTCTTTTAGAATTTCAATAGCCAGAATTCAACCTAAATTAAAGAAAAAACCGTCAGTTTTCTATACATGGTTCAAGAAGGGTAGCCAAATATATATATATAGAAGGATGTTTTAAAATGAATACTTTCATACTCAGCTTGTAGCCAAAAATGGCTAAATCTTCCTATGGATGAATGACAATTTGGCTAGATACAAAATTGACACACCCCCCCCCCAAACCCCATTGGTGATGATGCCTTTCACAGTAAGGTTTAAAGGGTGAATTCATCACAAACTTCCACAACAATTTGGTCAATAATGAGAATGAATGTGAGTGGAGTGCTGTTGTTTGCTGTGTAGATTTGTAGATACTGACTTTCTCTGCAATTTTCTTCCTTCTTCTTCTTGTGTGTTGCTTGAACAAATGGAAAAAATGTAGCCTATTGCCAGGGATTTTAGAACGATCATCTTTTTTGTCTTTTGGGAAATTAATTTTTGTTCTGGAGTGCAGTGTAGAGAACTTCATTCTAGGTGTCGCTGAGACAGTTTTTCTACTGTGTGGAAATGCAGCACATGTTTATGAGAAATGTTTGTTTGTTTGTTTTCCCTCAAGAATTTGACAAATGTTTTCTATAGAAACAGTGAATTTGTGACCGAACATTCCTTTTATAAAATTTAAAGGTTGAAAATTTGCAAAAAATAGTCTTTCTTTGCAATGAAAATTTCCACTTTTTTCCCAAAAGAAAAAAAAAAAAGCAAAAAATCATGGCAAAAAAAATCACTTTAATGAACTTCCTCCATCACCCAATAATGTCAAGTGTTTCATTCCATCAGAATGAACAATTTCTGTTGATTAGGAGCTGCTTCCGGAGTGGTAATATAGGTCACAATCCAGTTGCAAATGTACGTGTATGGTGGGAAAAGGATTGATACCCATTTGCCCTTTCATAAAACAATTGTAATTATTTTTGTTTACCTATTTGGGTGTACAAATTAAAGATTCTGTATTTATTTAAAATACAGCTCAATGAAAATAGTTCTTTTGTATTTTCTAGTACAATAAACTTACCACTACCCTCAAATGAACAAGTGTTGCCATTGTTGGGTATGAATGAATTATTAGCCTATGTGTGCTCAAGAATTGAATCATTGTGTCAAAACTTGTGCATTAGTTAGTGTGTTTTATTTTTCATGCTAATACATGCTTAATTGTAGCTTTTACACATACAACAATTATGATAGCATTTGAATATTTGTATATCTTTGCAAAGTCTCTTATATGTGTAATAGCAATTCTACCATCCACCTTGTTAAAGGGGGTTCTTTTTATTGGTTTGGATTTTCCTTGTGATAGGCCTCAACTAGAGTTGATTGTGAGAATTTTAAAATTAATTTTTTATAAAAAAATTGCCAATTAGGATTTATCAAGTGACTCTGAACTCTAAAAGCTCCCTCCCATGCTCGAGCACCCATGTAGTAGGCCTAATACTGAGAGTTTCATCCTGGTTTGACCTGCTCTTTCCTTTTTTCTTGAGCGCCTCCACTGCTGCTTCATGTATTCTCACTGATCCTACCTGTACAACTACTATAATTACCTCGAACCTTGTGCATAAAATGCTGAGTTTCAACATTTCATACCAGATTTAATAAAACTTCCTTACTTTGGGGACCTCACTCAAAGAGGGGACAGGGGGTGAAAGGAGGCCCAAAGACAGGGTGAAGACAGGATGACTTCAAGGAAAACTCTATTATTACTACCTATTCAAGACAAAGAAAGTTTTTGTTTGTTTTGTCTGTTTTGTCAGGGCCAGATCTCCCAAACTACAGGCCTTCTCTGCTCCTTCTTGGTTTTATTGAAAAGCCCTCACTGAGTATAGAGTAAGGGCGCACTGAAGTGACTCCATAATGCTCAAGACCACTTTAGATTGGGGGTCCTGGATCTAAATTCCTAGGAACCAATTTGGACTAACTTGGAGCATATTGAATTCTTGAGTTGAACCATGCCTTGAACCGTAGCTTGCATGTTGGTTTCCCAAATCATGAGCTCTCCTTTTTAGCTCTTTATTTTTTTTGGTCTGAACCAATTGATCTTCCCTCCAAAATTGTGCCATGTAGGTTTAGCCTCAATTTGAAATATTTTGGTCTTGGGCCCCATCTAAATTTATGGCTCTCAACCAATAGGATTGCTCTATTTCATTGGACCCGGGACCTTGGACCCATGGTGGCTCATCTCATCTAAAGTGGCTCTTAGACTTGCAATCAGAGATTTTTTTTTCTTTATTTTGTGAGGTAGGCTAGATGGACTAGTGACCATCCATAAGAGTACTTATAAAATTTGGCCACAAGTCAGAGAGGAAAGGAAAATAAATTTGGAACCATCATGCTATATTTTGGCAACATGCTTGAACCTATGGTCTAAATCTGGCAATTTTAACTATTTTTTTCCTTGAAATATGGCCACTTTGGGCCATTTTCCCCCCAAAAGAATCCTTTGTATCCCCCCCTCTCCTCTCCCCCTCTCCCTCACTCTTGGTATTTTTGAAAAGCCCTGAATTAGTTCAAGGTGATTGTGTTTAAACCTTGGGTGTGAAAGGTATGGAGTTTGGAGAATAATTTTGTCATTGAAAATTCAATACAACTAAATTTAAGCATTTTAAGGGGGCACACTCCTGTCGATATTGTTGGGAAACCTCTCAATGAGTAGGGTTGCATGGAGATGATTTTGTGAATTCTCCGACTTGTGATGCAAGAGATATTGAATTTTGAGTAATTTGGTCTTTGAAAATTCAGGAAATATCAAAAATGAAATTGGATTTCCAACTTAGGGTTAATGAAGGCATAATATTTTGTGCATTTCAAAACTCAATTGAATAATAGGATATGTGATCAACATATGTAATGTCATGCTAGTTATGTGTAATGTAGTTTTTCTTTTGAATTTGAAAACAGCCTTTCAAGGAAAAGAAAAAAAAGAATTGAAAATTATTATTATTATTATTATTTTGAGGTGAAATTTTGTCACTTCGTAATGGTAAAAATGGACATGCAAATGGCTAAAAGATTGCTTTTGGACAAAATTACACAAATTTTACCAAATTTCGACCTGAAAAATATTAATTCAACCTGCACAAAGGATCTTTCATGAAAAAAAAAAGGCTCAAATTCACCAGATTTTCTAAGAATTTTTTTTTTCCAAATTGCCAGATTTTTACAATAAGTTCCAGTAAATAGCCAAGATTATAAAAGCATTTTTTGTCTACTTTCATATATAGTATGTAGCCAAATCTGGCTAAATCATCTTATGGATGAATGCCCATTCAGCTGCATCACAAAATTGAAAAAAAAAGCCAAAAAAAAGCCCAAAAAAAAAAAAAAAAAACCCTGAAAAATTTAAATATGAATGATGATTTTAATGAGTAATAATTAAAATAAAAAAAGAAATAAATTTTTATTTTTTTTTATTTTTAATTATTTATTTATA
>Ga0116227_10014864_pt1 | contig 11711 bp, 9 predicted proteins | sample S1TSphgellanicum_FD_89693 | JGI IMG/M metagenome (GOLD analysis project Ga0116227, IMG submission 89693) | Host-associated microbial communities from peat moss isolated from Minnesota, USA - S1T2_Fb - Sphagnum magellanicum MG | ecosystem: Host-associated > Plants > Peat moss > Unclassified... | reverse complement strand
TAATATTGTCAGCTACAGCAGATGCAGAATACCCAATATCCTGTGACTCTGGCATTGCTGGAGATAGGGAATGTCTCCACTGTGTATTTTGGTTTCGTGAATGGCAAGGAGTGAGAAAGAAAAGGTTTTGAGCTGATTTGTGGCATAATCTTGCTGTGCTTACTTTTGAGGCAGCAAAAGTAGTGGAATTGCCTGTGTTGCAGCATTAAATGGAGACCACAGAAATTTGCAGTGGCATGGACTACAGATTTCCTTGACTTCTCAATGCACAGAAACACAGTGGACAGGTATATTCTCATGGTCTTTTGAATGGAGGGTGATGATGACCAACTTTGTAGAGTCCCATGTGGAACAACTGTCATCTTGAAACAAATGGCAGAAGTTGGAAGTGCTGTGGTTTACAAAACTGCTGGCAGGAATGTAAGTGCCATCGACTTTGGGTGAATGCCTAGTGCTTCACTTTAGAGGAGGAAGAAAGGATGTCGGATTACACAATATGGAGTCTGCCTGGCTTTATTAGATGAGACATTTTCCTGCGAATTGATTGCTTTATGTGAGATGCACAGCTGGTCAAATCTGTATAAGATGATCTTACACCCTCATGAATCTGTACACAGATTTGAATTACTGGCCACAAGCAAAGGAGAAAGGCAATGTTGGGAGATGCTCCTACCTAGAAGAATGATGCTAATCTAGTTGTGTTCAGGTTGAAAATGGTAATGAACTGTTTTGGAAATACAAACTTCATGCAGCCAATGAGAAGGCTCAGTGGGGCTTAGGTTTTTTCTTTTGGGTTTGCCAGGGAAAGGGGTGGTTTTTTGTTTGTTCCCAATGTGTTCCCTAAAAGGTTCCTGATGGCACCTCATTTTTTATCACATATTGTGTGGCAGTGGTTCAACTTCCATGTATATAACTTGTAAAGGGGGCAAGTGAAACATGACAAAGAATGCTGCGTATTTGGGGGAGGGAAAGCATATTTAGGCTACTATGTAGGAGAGTGCCCTATGTTCCAAAAAGATGAATGGTGGGCCAATCAATGGCTCCTTCCGAAAAAGTCCTTCTGGAAAAGAAAAAAAAACTGTGGGTGCACCTGCTCACTAACTAATAGAAGCATGAACAAGTATTAATATATGTAGCCACCCTCTTAGAAAGGGGTATTAGTTTAGGATAAAAATAGTGAAGTAGTTGTAGGAATTGAATTTGCATGTAGTCAATGAGCCAGCTGAACATGCAGTGGGGAGGGCTTGTATTTTTATTTGGGGGTGGGTGAAAGATAGATTTTATATCTTGTTTGTGTTCCCAGATGTTCCCAATGTGTTCTTCTATGGTGTTCCCAATAACAATTAGCACAGGAAGTAGTGGGTGGAGAATTATTGAGGTCAGATTCTGCTATATACATAGTGCTTTGGTCTGGTCTTCTCGAAACCAGGACTTCTGTAAAAATCAACCCGTTTTCTAAGAAGTCCATCTTCTGCAATTTAAGATACCTGAAAAATGTACAGCCTGAATCTGCCCTCCAAATCTTGTATGTACTTTATAATCTTGTTTTTTAAGCCACATTTTTCTCTCAAGAATAGTGTTTGAAAAGTCACCATGTACCCACTTTTTTCTGTCAGAATTAGTGTCTAAAAAAGTCTTAATCTAGCCAATGTTTTTTCTCCCAGGAATATCACTAAAAAGCCTTAACACATGCTGAGAAATTCCTAGGTAGGGCACTTTACACACATCAATAGATCCTCCTCAAGAACAGGAGCTTTGAAGGCCTGAGGGTAATGTCCCTTCACTCATAAAAACCTCCTAGATTTGGAGGTACTATGACCTAAAAACAATGTCCAACATTATCTACGATGAATGAAAACAGGAACCCTAATTCAGCTGTGTGGTAGCTGATGCCGAAGCTATTGTGCTTTAAGGACACTGAAAGTTCAATTACTTCTTTTTTTGTTTTTGGCTTTGTTTGTTGATTTGCAAGTTATTATGGAGTGGCTTGGGTGAGTTGGTTTCGGTGATGGAACAACATCCTTGTTGTTCAATTGAAAAACTTTATGGGGAGTGTGATTCACAGTTCTTGGAAACAATTGGTGTGAAGCTTTCAAAGGAATGGAGGGAGGTGGACAAAGAACAACTATATGAAGTTGGATGAGGAAATGGAGTGTAGGCAATTTTTTTTTTGGGAGTGAGAGAAACTAAGTTCTGATTTTGCTTGTGAAGAAGTGTGGCATATGTTTGGATTTGGATTGTACATAATTGAGGAAGGAAGTTTTTCTGGACTTTTTTTTTTTTGGAACTTGGCACCTAATCTTCCACTATGCCAAGAACGTTAGGAAAGAATTAGGAGGTCTAGCGTTTACATTGTAGGGACCAAAGTAAGGGAAATGATCAATGAGTTTAGGATTTTAGGAGTGGTTGTAGTGGCAGCCATCATTTTTGACAATTTTTGGGGGTCTTAATGTGAATGTGTAATGTGGTCCATTTTGAGAAGATAGTACTTGTGATATAGTGGGAACTCTAGGGATTTTGGAACAAAAGGATATTATGAGGTGTAGACGATCACATCTACTTGCTTTGTTTTTAGTCTCTGTCCAACTTTTGAAAGAAACTATGTAATGATGTTGGGGTTGCACTTGTGAGATTTCTATTGTTGAAGGATGAGCTACCACACTCATTAACAACCAATTGGTTTCTCAAAAGGAAATCAAGAGAGGTCTGATCCCTAGAGGTCCATAGAACTAGAATAAGAAAGTTTGATGATTGGAAGGATTCAGGTTTAGAAATAATACTCATTGTAACCTTCTTTATGCTATTTGGAAATTCCAGCAAATCTTGTTGAATCTGTATTCAAAATGTTTTGGATTTCCATCACAAAATCATCATACCCATTCTTTTAGTATCAGAGCTGCACAATCCAAGAAAGTTGGAGCATATGTGATTACTAGGGTATTTGGAAGATGAAATGTCCTAAAAAATAGGATGTCTGATTTGAATGAAAGGCAATTGGTTGCAAAGATTCAGGAAATCCATGAAGAACAAATCACTATTAGGTTTGATATCCCCAAAATGCAATGACCACCACAGACAGGAGTATTAATTCTGCGTCAATTAGGATTCAATGTTATTACCATTATAGGAATGAATCTTGATGAAGCACAAGCTGGAGACATTATTGTGGAGCCAATGCACAATGGGTTTTATACTAAGACATAAGTCTAGGTGAAAATGCAAGATGGAGTAAGAGGATGGGTTTCAAGTGCAATATTTCAAAGACAATATCATTTTACCTCCTACCTTGTGTAAGGTGTCGACACATAAATAAAAAAGACAAAGACAAGTGTCACGAATAAGTGACATTTGGATTCCTTTTTTTCTTATTTCCCCAAATCATTTCAATAGATTTTTTATTCCAAGAGTGGAGGATTTATTTCAAGCTAGAGATCGAATATAGAGAGTGGAAAACTCTGGAACAAGATCTTGTTTAATAAGTTGGAGAGCATTTGATGATGACAACTTTGGAATATGATGGCAAATGGACTTTATAAATGAGCAAAATTTCACTCTTCTACCATTTGTTGTTGTGATTCTAAATTTAGTACAAGAAAAAAAATAGTCCAATTTCCTTTCATGATTAAGGATTGAAATTATTGTCTTGAAGATGGCACTCATGTAACAATCCAGTTCAAGATAAGGATAGAATTTGATGGATGGTAAAGGAGCTTCATCCAAATTAGTGAATCAAGAAGTAATGTAGGTTATAGTATCAAGATTAATACTGACTCAGAAAAGGATGGGGGTAGAACAAGTTCATGCAGTAGAGGATTGGCAACAGATAAATCTTTAAATATGAAAGGTTGATTAAGATGACTAGTCCCTGAGGCATGGACAAGTTATTCTAGGGATGAGATCATGAGGATGTAAATGATTGGGCTAAAAGATTAATAATGGCGACAAAAGTCCGAGATTTGAATGTTGATAAGTTGTTTAAGATTGCCAAATTGAACCTATGAGGAAGGGCCAAATAATGGTTCAAGAAATTGAACCCTGCACCTACTAATTGGACAAAACTACGTACCTAGATAGTGCAAAAATATGGCAATATTGACATTGATGACATCTGGCTCAAACTAAATGCCATCAAATAAGAACCAAAGGAAAGGTTCAAAAGTATTACGAAAGGTTAGATAAGCTTTTTCAATGGGGTCAAATATAGGATGCAAAACAACGTCGCAAATTTATGGCAAAATTAAAGCCAAAAATTTAAAAACTTTGCATTGTCAGGACCTACACTGACATTGAAGAGGTGGTTGTTGTTACTGTTGAAATTGAAGGAGTATTGGGAGAACTAGGGGAGATTCCATACAAACCCATGAAGGAAGAACATGATGAGACAACATTTAGAAAATCCACCACAAATCAACAATTCCATGTTTTGAATGAAACCCTCATTAATTTTTTAGGGAAGGGGACTAATGGCAATGCTAGACTTAGTACAACATTTTCTACTACCACTAACAACCATTGCTAATTATTCCACTCAAAAGAACACACAGCCTCAACATGCCCTAAATTTGCGAACACAAAACCAAAATGTGCCAAATGTGGAGGTGGGCACAAAATTGACAATTGTGGTCTAAAATGTTCCTTTCGTTTTGGATTAAGGCATACAAAGGACGTGTAGGAAGAAATTTGCAAAGGGTTTACTTATCACCACAACTCCCAATTGGTTTTCTTGTTCAAACATATCACTTCCAAAATCCTCATCCTCTTCTGAAAAGCCAACAAGATTCCAGTTTAACGCATTGACATTCAAATGTCAACTTCTTAAATAGTGAATGATCTTGAATTGAAAATCATGTAACATTGCGATCCAACGTCCTCTTCTACCATATGCATCTCCAAGGTGAGAATCCCAAAAAAGAAATTGCTTATAATTGCCAACCTAGTAGAAGAACAAGAAGAAAGGATTGCTAAAGAAGACCATAAGGGAGCAAACATGGGTGTTGAAACAATTGTGAAATCTAAGATTCTGTTTCATTTCATTGAAGGAAAGATCTCTTTAACTCCCATGAAAACCATTCTTGTAATTCTAGGAGAACTGGACTATTTGGAAGGATTGGTTAAACTAGCTAAAAAGAGAAAAGATGTTGAAAGATAAAAAAATCAAATAGCTACAATTTAGTTAACCCTTGTAATCATGAAGGTTAGCATCAACAAAACACATCACAGCAAAACATTACATCTGGCAGTGGAAATCAATCAAGCATTGGTTGAAGGCTTGGTGGATACTAAGGCATTTATGCTAGTTATGACAACCGGTATTGTTAGAGAACTTGGCATAATGCATCTAATGGCTGGCCATGGAACTTATAAGATAGCCTCTAGTATAGTGACATAAACATTAGGATGGATTATAAAACTTCCAATGAAAGTGGGAGGAATTATATGTCAAATGATCTTCCTTGTGGTTGACACAAACATTTATGATTTGCTCCTTGATCTGATTTCCTTATAAAAATAGAAGTAGTTGTGGATGTGGAGAAGGGTGTCATATAGGTTTGTAATGGACCTAGAATGGAAGTGGAAACACTGCCATTTAATGTAGTGAACATGTTACAGGTACTTGAAAGATCTTAAGAAGAAAAATGTAATATCTAGGAAGAGTTATTTAACAATGAAATGGGACAAATTTAGATTAATAATTGGGTGAATCTATTAGGTTCATTAGATTTTGATGATTTCAATGATGAGTCTTCCTCTAAAGAGCATATAACATAATATGAGGGAAAGGCAAAGGATGACCCACAAAAGACCTTGTTGAATTTGGAAAACCAAATTGAAGAGTTGAAAGACCACGGGTTGGATTTGATCATTGAAAAAGAAATGCATATGCAAATTTTAAATTTGACCCTACAAAAACAACATCAAAATGTTCTTAAAGGTCTGTTATCTGAGGATGATGATTATGTTGATTGGATAAAATGTGTAGCTGCAAAGGAAGATGCTTAAATGTAGTAGAAATTGGGAAAGAACATTGAACCCAATGTGCATTTATATCTGATCCAAATATTTGATGACCTAATTTAGGGAGGTAATGGGTGGACCCAAATCAAGAATAGGATAAGATTATATGAATCTTTGAATGAATAACAACATAAACAATTGTGAGATCTGTTGGAAGAATTCCAGGAGGTGTTTACATCACACAAAGGAAAGTTGGGGCAATGTTATGTGGGAGAACATTTTATTGACACCCAAGGACTGCCTCCCCACTGCATGACTTTTAGACAACTATTTTATTGGGAAGAAACTGAAGTGAATCAGCAAATACAAGCATTGGTGGATTTGGGGAACATGTGTAAAAATGCATTAGAATATTCCTGCAGGGTGACTTTGCTAATGTAGAAAGATGGTAGCCAAAATTTTTGTGGAGATTATTGCCCATTGAATTTTCAAACAAGGTGGGACTCTTTTCCCATGCCCCTAATTAAGGATGTTTTGAATCAATCAAGGCGTTGCCAATGGTTTTCAATGTTTGATTTGTAGTTAGGGTTCTAGCAGATTTCGATGGCTTTTGATGATGTGAAGAAAACAACGGTAATCACCAAGTCAAGTTTATATCAATGGAATGTTATGTTGTTTGGATTGAAAAACGCCACTAGTACATTTTCACGAACCATGGCTGACATATTCAAGGAGTGGACTACCCAATTTTTGAACGTGTTTGTTAATGATGTCAACATACATAGTAGAACATGGAGTGAACATTTATGTCACATTCGATTGGTTTTTCAAAAACTCACAAAGGTTAATCTCAAACTAAACCTTAGCAAATGTTGTTTTGGGTCCAAAAGTATTACATTTTTGGGACATATTGTATACTATGCTTAATCTCAACCTAATCCCAAGAAGATAGCAGCAATCTACAATTTTCCCACACCCAATATAGTCACAAATGTCAGGGCATTTTTGGGATTGATAGGGTATTATAGGAGGTTCATTGTTGGATATGCGAAGATTGCAAAACCATTGTTTGCCATAACCAAAAAAAAGTGTAAGTTTCTTTGGACACCCATATGTTAGGCAACTTTTGTTGCATTAAAAAGGACGTTTGTAGAAGCACCTATCTTGGTTAGACCTAATTTCAACAAACCATTCATCTTGGATATTGACTAGTCAATAAAGGGTGCAAGAGCTATATTGTCACATAAATTTGGACAACAAGAGCAAGTTATTGCTTATGCAAGCGAGGACTTATCTCTAGTACAACGTCGTTTTCATCCTATGGAGGGAAAGTGCTATGCTTTCATTTGGGGCGTGATGTATTTCAGGTAATATCTTCACCAAACCCCGTTTCTATTACACACAAACCACAAACCTTTGGAGTGGTTAGCCATTAGGTTTTTCCTTTAGGGTTTTGGTTTTGGATTAGGTTTTTGGATTAGTGTTTTAAATTTCAGGTCATTGGGTTTGTTGCTTGATGCCAATGCTCTGGTCAATGTGTCACATGAGAATATTGGGTTCATGATATGGGAAGTTTTTCTCATTTTTTTTCAAATGGCATGCAAAAACAATGAAATGCAACTTATTGAAAGAAAATGAATGTTACAACTTACTGAAATGTAAATAAGGTGCTTAGAATTGAATTATGAGAATGATTCAATGTAGAGATTGCATGCCCTTGCTACACTGAATTATAGCTTGGAATCTGTGTTTGCTGGGTACTAATCAAATGGGAGGAGCTGGGCTGAAACATCATGCATTACAGAAAGACTACCTAGGAGAAAGCCTTGACTAAGTATTTTGTCACTGAACTGAAATCTGCATTTATGTCTGCACTTTTGTGGACTTAAGTGAAACAGTAATGTTGTGTCAATAGTGTTTCTAATCCTACAACCTTGTGATATATTGTACTGTTCAATTTTTTGATATATTCATCACATTAGTAGGATTGTGGGCCACTAGTAAGTGCAGATTACGGCGTGGGGAGGGCACCTTCCCTGGCATAAAGGAAATTTTTAAGGCATATTCTGCTATAAATATTCCTCTGTTTTCCTCAAAGCCAGTAGGCACGTATCAAGGTATAAGAGTAATGTCCCTTCACTCTTATTGCCTCGCAATCTATGTATATTTGGCTACTTCACAAGGTAAAGCCCTCGGACATGGGCTTTACCCAAATAGGGGCCTGTGCTGGCTTCACCTCACACCTGCCCGATTCCAAAAGAGCCCATGACTGAAGGCTTTACTTTGTGAAAATACTAAAGACACACTGGATTTTTACATTTTATTTTTCTGGTCAAATAGTAGAAACAAAAAGTGGGCGTTTCAAATGCTTGCTCCTAGTTTCAAAAAAATGAAATGCCCATAGGAGTGGGCATTATGTCTTGCAAAACACCCACCGTTCATGTAGGCACAATTACACTACATAAACTGCCATCCTACTACTCTATAAAAATCCAACAAAGTTCTTATGGTTGCTTTCACCATGGGTTGTATGATGGGTAACGCCCTAGGGCATTCCCCAAATAGAGGGCCTAGGAGAAGGCAATATGGGCTTGACCTTGTCTTCGAGCCCTTAAAATAATTTTTTTTAATGTATTCGGAGGGCAACTCATTTTTAAGGAGGAACCTTATGCCACCAAATGGCCTCTTATCCCTTGAAGAGTGTAAACCCATTTTAGAAACTTTTTTAAAAAAATTGAGCATTAGTTAGAAATTTGGTCCAATTTGCTCATCCATGAATTAAATTACAAATCCAATGGTTAAATACAAATGTACAAACTCATAGATATTTGATAAAAATTTCAGTCTTTTAACCAAGCAAAGGATGATGAGATAGCAGCGCTAGAATGACCTCACACAGGATTGGGCAGTTGTTGCCCACAGGTTGAATTTGAAAATTCACTAATAAAAAAAAAAAAACTATTGACATCAATTAATGCATACATTCTAATATCCCACATACAAGGACCAAGTTTGCTACTCACAAAAAGAATTTAAGCTACAAAGTGCATTTTCTGATATAAGAATGAAGCCTTCCTAGTTTGGAATGAAAGTGGAAATGTGCAAATCCATTAATGCAAGCAGCAAATTCGAAAGGGACTCATTGTTAAAACTCTTTGGGTCAACCCATAAAGTTTTCAAAGTTAGCCTAGCTAGGCTTGGAACTTGGAAGGGTTAGGGTACATGGGCTTTGATCCCTTGGAAGCCTCCATTATATGTGAGAAAGTGCCTGAAGGGGTTTCCTTGTCAAACCTCTCCTTAAATCCACTTTGATGTGCTCAGGCAACAAACCATTTGAAAGATATTCCATGTATTTGTTCACTCAACCAAAAAATTAAAAAATATTTAAATCTCTACCATCTAAATTCTAGATGAATTTTAAAATACTCAAAAGAACCATTTTTGACCGAAGCATTTAGTAGGGGTTAAATATATACCACCACATCTGAGCCCCTTATTTCAGGAACACCCCCACCAGCCTGGGGGCCTCACCCTACACAAAAAGAGTTCCCACACTTGTGCTGCAATTAAGTGCCCTCATATGTGAAAAAGGAGAACTCTATTCTCTGATTTGTGGAACTGGTTCCACTCCACAAATTATTGGAATGAACAAGTGTGAGAAAAATGGGTACCATGAAGCCCCTTGGATGGTATCTTGGTACTATTGATACCCTCCAATCTTCTTTTGCACTAGTCTCCATCTATTGGTACAAGCTAGACCGTAAGAGTTTTTTTGGTCAAATTTTCTATGCTGTCCTGAAATCTGTCCGTAACATGACGACCATTGGATTTCTTCAGATCTATGTTTAACCCAGACTCTGTTGTTCAGTTTATAAAGTCCCTTGGAAAGGTGTAGTGCTTAGAGTTTGAAAGACTGGTTTAAAAACCTGGGTAACTTAGTTGGGGATAGTTTGATTTTGTTTTGGAAATTGTTGCAATTCCTCAATTGATTGATTGGAGTGCAAAATGGGTGTTGTTTTTCAGTCTCTTTGTTACTAGAGTGATCTGATTGACAGCACTCTACTTTGTCTATCTATTAGAATTTTGCTTGGGCTCTGATTATTTTACAAAAGGGTTTTTTCAATCATCAAAAATCCCAACAACTTCACAGCTACAGATGAATCATCTCCAGTTCAAATATGTATGTCCAGCACAATGTTTCTATACAAGAGTAAAGCAGCACTGCTGTCATTTGCACACTGTATTCAGAAGGGCACCTCATAAGCATGAAAGTTGCTTTGCTGAGAGGATGAACTTTTCAGATCTAGAATGTTCAGTAGCTGTGTTTTAAGCATGGTCGAGCCATTGAGGGAGGCCATTTCTCAGAATAAGCAGCTGTCTCAACTCCACCTCACAGGGGCCCCTTATTTTGAAAATGCCCTCTTACAGAATATCAAAAGGGCCGTAGTGGAAGCAATTTCAGAATGGACCTTAGGATAGTTTTGTTTGGCTCATGGTTGAACTTTAGGATGAATTTTGAAATGTATTATTCTCATCATATGAATATAATGGAAAAGTGTTTTGAGGACCATGTATTGCATCTCTTAAGACATAATGAGGTGAGCCTAAGGTTAGAATCTTTTAGCAATTTACTTTAGACTCAGAATTTTTTTAAAGATTTTGGCTTATGGTTTAAATATTAACTTTAACCTTTGGTTGAAATTTGAATGAAGGTTTTTTATATAAATAATTTAATCTATAGGTAAAATCTTTATTAATATTTTGGTTTAAGAATAGGATATTATTAATGTTTGAGCCTAAGGTTATAACATTTAAGCTTAAGTTAAGAATTTAAAAAATATATTTTCTTAAGTTTAAAATCCTTTAAGGCCTAAAGATAAATCTATTTCAACATAAGGATTAAAATCTATTTAGGCCTAAGGATTAGAATCTTTTTATTATTTTGAATTAGGGTTTTAAAAAATCATCATTTTGGCTTGGGGTTACAGTCTTTTTAGCACTTGGGCCTAGCAATTAGGCCTCATGTTAGAATCTTTTTATTGTTTTGACTTAGGATTTTCTTTAAAATTAGCACTAAGGCTTGCAATTAGAATTTTTTAATACATATTTTTTAGGTTTAAAATTTGGCATTTTAGAGAATTCCTGGAAAACATTTCTCAAGATGCTTGAAAAAATTTCATTAGTTCAGAATCTGTATTTTGCTTGATATATTACAGGTAGACTATATAGGTCCAATTTTTTTCATTTTCGCTCAAAAATTTGGGAATTCAACAAATCCTATGTTCGGAAATATTCATGACTTTTTTTTTTCTAAGATGCTTGGAAAATTTTCGGGCAATTTAGGAAATTTCAGCCTGCTTGGGAAAGTTATAAATGCTGATTTTCTTTCATTTCTGCCCAAAAAATTGGGCATTCTGAAATCCCGATGATTGAATGTTTTTGGCAATTTGGGAATTCTTATTCTGCTCAATAATTATGGGCACCTTATAGATGTTGAAGATAATTTTCATTTCTGCCCAAAACTTTTGGGCATTCTGGAAATATCTTCATGCTTCAAAAAATTTGGGCAGTTTGAAAAAACATTGCCCAATAATTTCGGGCAGATTATGAAGGTGATTCTTTTTTTCGGTCATTGCCGACCATCCCAGGTGCTTAGTCACATGAAAATCAATATGTTGGGTAGAACAACATTAGGACAAATGTCTTGCACTCTTAAGATAAATGTACTGCACCCTTAAGACAAATGTCCTACATCC
>Ga0116227_10014863_pt1 | contig 11712 bp, 7 predicted proteins | sample S1TSphgellanicum_FD_89693 | JGI IMG/M metagenome (GOLD analysis project Ga0116227, IMG submission 89693) | Host-associated microbial communities from peat moss isolated from Minnesota, USA - S1T2_Fb - Sphagnum magellanicum MG | ecosystem: Host-associated > Plants > Peat moss > Unclassified... | reverse complement strand
TGCAGAACGCCAAGCTGCCAGATCGTACCAGTTGAAACGGCTCCAAATAGCTGGGGTTGTTGCTCCACTACTGCTGATTTTTCCCACTGGTCAAGGGCAATAAGTTCAACGGCCATCTGAGTAAAACCGTTGGTCAAATCCTCATGTTTCGCTTCAACCACTAATAGATTTGTCTTGGTTCTGAGTAAATAATCTAAATCGCCTTGCAGTTGATTACTTACCTTGATGGTATATTCAATCCGCAACTGTGCTCGTGTGTAATGAATTAAATCTTCCATCACGGGGGCAATCAACATCTCTCGTCGGGATTGCTCGTTGGTAAGATCGAGGTAGGGCAATACTTCTTCAAGGCGCGATCGCCGCTCTTGCAATCGATCTAACTCATCTTGATATTGAGGTAAACCGAGGAGAGTACGTTCCAGTGAGTAACCATATTCCGCCAACAGTTCATCGGTAGGGGCTTTGAGTTTGGCAATTTCACTGAAGGTATAAGTCCGACTGGGGTCGAGCAGGGGCATAGGATGGTAGTAGTCTGTCAGTGGTTAGGAAAGTGGGTCATGGTAGCCATCGTCTTTATTCTCCCTCGTCTTTAGGCTACCTTTATTTCACCTCGTGGATTTGTCATCATAAAAGCAATCGCAATAAGAAGCAGTATTGTCGAAGCGCCTTTTCGCGATTTAGGTATTAGAAGCGAGATTCAAACCTATTCTCTCAGTTTCCGTCAGCCTTTATACAGATCCCCAACCAGTGAGTTGGCTCTTGGTTTAGCCTTAGATTTGCGTCGTAACTCAACCTTCATACTCAACGACATTCCCTTTTCCTTCTCAGAAGGTCCCAAAAACGGCAGATCAAATGTGACAGTCGTTCGATTTTTTCAAGATTGGGTAGAGCGTGGTGCAAGTAGAGTGTTAGCAGCACGTTCTGAATTTAGTTTGGGTATAGACGCTTTTGATGCAACGACTAACAACATAGGTACTGATGGAAGATTTTTTTCTTGGTTGGGACAATTTCAGTGGGTACAACAGTTGACACCGAAAACTCTATTGCTAGCGCGACTGACTGCGCAATTGACAGGAGATTCTTTACTCTCCCTAGAGAAGTTTAGTGTTGGTGGACTAGATACAGTGCGGGGATATCGCCAAAATCAACTGGTCACCGATAATGGCGTTGTCGGTTCTTTTGAGCTTCGCTTTCCACCTATATCAAACTATAAAGCATTTCAGCTAGCTCCTTTTTTTGACATTGGTACAGCTCTGAAAATGGGGTTAATCAATTGCTCGGATATTTTGGCTTTCTTATGAGCAGCGCTAGACAATTTCCTTGGTAGCAAGAGATAATAATTCGCCACACTCAACGTTTACTGTTCAGTTTTCAGTATTGGACGGGGCGTTCTTTGTTAAATGCTAGTGGTTCATCAGAGGAAATAGCGAAGGCACTGTTTGAAGCAGCGTTTGTTTTAGTCTCTCATGGCACGGAACTAGACCCAATTTTTAATTATGGAATCGCAAAGCTTTGGAACTATGGGAGCTTTCTTGGCAGGAATTTACCCGAATGCCCTCCCGGAAAACTGCTGAACAGGTGGTACAGGAGGAGCGCGATCGCCTCTTAGCGGAAACAGCAAGCAAAGGCTTTAGTCATTACTCCGGTGTTCGCGTCTCCAGCACTGGTAAGCGCTTCTACATCGAAGACGGTATCATTTGGAACATCATAGATGAGCAAAATCAGCGATGTGGTCAAGCTGCTGTTTTCTCCAAGCGTAAATTTATCACATAAGCAATAAAGCGATTCCAAAGTGGCTCAGGCAGTTGATTTAACGTTTGGGTCATCGACTTGCGCCAGTCAATCATGACGCTCACCACCCTCCGGGCAAGGCAGAAGGCAGAAGGTAGATGTGATGGATTATACCGAAAATGGAATGCCTTCTGCAATGCCTTGCCCAAAATGGGTCGAAGCGCCCTAAATTTATTTATGAAAAAGATCAAAGAATTTTTTCCGAGACGCGCAGCGCTTTGGAATTAGGCGTCCTTATTAAATCCCCTAAATTTATTTATGGGGATACATAGCAGCATAGCTGCCTTCGTACTTCTGCCTTCTTAACACTCCCCCTTCTTATATCATGTCCGGCTGATCACTTACGATTAAAAATTCCCCGTGTCCGGTGCGTCTCTCCATCTCCGCGTCGTTTTTATCGTAATTATTCAGGCGAACCTGATATTACTCCCTTGTATTTCTGATCCTACCTCCTGCTGATAGTTCTTCCTCAGGTGGGTAGCCTGGTGTTTGTACAACAGCCCGAGACAGAGGAACAGTGATATCAGCACCATTGATCGCGACTCCCAACAGCCCTAGTTCAGATTCCACCAATTGATCGATCGCTTCACCTAGCATGTTTTCTTGTGTGTAATTTGGTCGTGTCACCAGCACCATACCATCGCTGTAGGGTTGGATTAACAAAGGATCATTAGATAATCCTAAAGGACTGGTGTCTAAAATTACCAAATCATAGCGCTCGCGGACATCTTCCATCAGCCGTCGCATTTCGCTAGATTCCAACACAGCAGCCGATTGACGCACAGGACCAGGGCTGGGAATAATGTATAAATTTTCTACATCAGGAACTAAGCGGATACATTCACTCAGACTAGCATAATAGCGCAAAGGCTCAATAGTGGCATCGTCATCAGGAGCAACTCTTAGCGATGGAGAGTGAGAGGGAGAGCGCAAATCTGTTTCGATAATCAAAGTTCGTTTTCCAGCGCGAGCAGAAGCTATGCCTAAGTTATAAGCACTCACTGTCTTACCCTCAGAGCTATCGGTACTGGTAATTAAAACTACTTTCAAGTCCCTGCCACCAACACGGCGTAAATTACTGCGCAACTTCTCATAAAACTCTAAATAGGGAGAATCTAGAGAAAGTGCCACTGGAATCTCTTGTCTATCCAGATTCTCAATTAGCATCAAAGGTAATTCTCCCAGCAGAGCAACTTCCCGTTGCTTCAAGCTTTCGCGTATATCCTCCTTGGTTTTGAAGGTTCCTTCGAGCGAACCCAATAAAAATATCACCCCAGCACCAACCAATAATCCTAGGAAACCACCTATACCCAATGTAATAGGTACGCTCTTCGATCCTTTGGTGTTAGCGAGAACGATTGGTGGTCTAGCGATACTCAGGCTACTGACAGTTTCTGCTTCTGCGGCTCTTGAATCAGTCAGCTTCACCTGAATTTGGTCATAGAGATTTTTCTTGAGTAAAATCTGCTGTTCTAGGCGCGATCGTTCCAGCTGCTTATTAGGTATCAGGGAATATTCCTGTCGTAATTTCGCCTCTTCTTTCTGCAAGTCAGCTAGTTGTTTGTTTAAGGTCTGTTGCTGGGTTTGCAAAGCCACCATCTGGTTTGCCAGTTGCTGACGTGCTGGGTCTAAGTTGCTGCGGGAACGGATAGCTGTAGCTGTACCAGGAAGGGGAGCCGTTCCACCTTCACCTCCTACCACTTCACCTCCACGTTGGCGTAGTAATTGCTCATAGGCTTCTTTCTGACGCCGCAACTGAATCATCGTGGGATGGTCAGGACGTAGGTCTTTCTTGAGCACCGCCATTTGGGATTCTGTTTGATAAATTTGTGTTCGCAAACTAGCAATGATCGGATCAGCACTCAATGCCGAAGAGACGTAAGCTTGGTTGACATTTAACCCCAACTTCTCTTGTAAACTGCGAATCTGGGCATCGATTCCTGAGAGGGTTAGTTGAATTTGCCGCTCCTGAGCTTGGTTCCCAGTCACTGCACCTAGCAAACTACCATTTTCCGCTGCCAGTATTGCTGGTCGCTGTGTGCGATCGTACTTTTCTAGTTTCTGCTCTGCTGCTTGCAGTTCCTTTTTAGCCTCTGGTAAGCGCTCGTTAATTTTTTGAATAATTGCTTTTAATCGGCGAGTGTTAATATCACCGCTTACCTTGACCATTGCTTGCATCAATGCCTGCAATGTTTCTTGCGCTCGCTTGCGATCAGTATCTTTATATTTCAGTTCAATAAGTGCGGCTCCTGGGCCTGCTCCAGTCTTAGTGTCTCCTTCTGCCTTAGGTTTGTCAGGCATTGTGAGTACAACATTGTTAACAATATTTTTTGGTGGGACATTGACTTTTGCTGCTGCCGTTTCAATTATCTGGTCAGATAGCAAAATGCCCTCACTCAAGTCCTGTCCTTCCTGCTGGATTTGAGTCCCAGTTGCAGAAAAAGAAACAGGCGGACGAGAGTAAGCAAGTGCAGCACTGGCTACATAGCTAGGGGACGGTTCTGGTTGCAGAGCCACCACCGTTGAACCCGCTACAACGAAAGCGAAACTGGTTAAACCAATCCACTTGTACTTCTCGAAAGCAATAAGATAGCGTTTAACAATTGGTGGGGTCATGGCAAGGTGTAGATAAAAACTCTTTGTTGGTTGTTGGTTGTTGGTTGTTAGTTGTTAGTTGTTAGTTGTTAGTTGTTAGTTGTTGGTTGTTAGTTGTTGCTTGTTCTACTAACCCCTAACCACTAACCATTAACAACTAACCACTTTCTTTCATCTCCCCACCACAATCACTTCTCTATCAAGAAATCCTAGACAATTTTAGAACCCGTTGGTGTTGCCGTTAAAGATGGTAAAGAAGCGGATGAAACTCTCAACATTATAGAAGGGTGCGGTAATAAGACTAATAGCATTAGTAATTTTACCAATTAAGTTCCGACCAACAACGATCACATCATTGTCTTGAAGTGGTACGTTTTGAGAGACATCCCCTTGCAAAGCCTTTTTCCCATTAATTTTCTGGGTTACCGCTTTACCTCGTTCCGGATCAAAGCGAATGAGAGCAATTTTGCTGAGGTTGGTAGTGTCAAGACTGACCCCTGTTAAAGCATCTATGAAATTACTACCATTAGGCAGTGGAACCGTGACAATCCCTCCAGCGGCATAATTTAAGATTCTAACTCTAATTTGCGGTACAGCCAAGGTTGAGCGAGCTACCAATTTGCGGTCATAACTATCATCCGTGGCAATTTCACGACGTGGCACAATTAACGCATCGCCATCTTGCAAGCGTAAATTAGGGATGACACCGCCATGTTGTAGGGGGGTATACAAGTCAATCTTTTGTGAAACAACAGAACCATCAATTAACTTCCGACGCACTTCTACCAGCCTTAGATCTGCCATGTTCGTGGAACCGCCAGCCGAGAGCAGAGCATCATTGATCCGGGGACTAGACGAGATGACAGGATAAATTCCTGGTCGAGAGACTTCTCCGCTAATGGTGATTTGAACTGGTCGCTGCCCTACCAGTGAAACTGCTACAACATCTTGAGCAACCAACATGCGACTAAGAGAGGAGCGAATTTTCTCTTGTGCTTCTTCCAAAGTCAAGCCTTGTACAGACACCGTTCCCACTTGCGGCACGACAATGTTACCTTCTGGGTTAATTTGGGCTTGAAAATTCAATTCTGGACGCTGTCCTACCAGTGACATTGTCACAATTGGATCAACTACATAGCGATTTAAGCCGGAGCGAATTTTTTCTTGCGCTTGTTGCAAACTTAACCCTTTCAGTGACACAGTTCCCAGTAATGGGACTGTAATATTACCTTCTGGATTAATTTGAGCTTGAAAGCTCAAATCTGGAAAGCGCTGAACCGCAACGCTAATTGCATCTCCTGGTCCCAAAATGTAGCGACCAGGAGGGTGCTGAACCACAACGCCAATTGCATCTCCTGGTCCCAAAATGTAGCGACTCAGTTGAGATGCTTGGTCACCACTCTTCTCAACTTCCGTACCAGGGGGAGGTGCAGGAAGTTTGATGGGTGATTGTCCTTGAGGAGTAGGCGGTGACAATGGGGATTGCCAAGGCAATTGTCCTTTGAATGGTAAAGACTGAGCAACCACAGGTTGGATACCTGTTGCTACGAAAACGCCGATTTGAAGACTGACAACACACAAGGTGCGGAATGCACGCATATGACACTGGAAGGTATGAACATCGATGCCGTGACGCTGAACTAATAATTTGGAGCGCCGAGAGGTTATTTTACTCTGGAAACATGCAAAATATACTTTCTCCATTAAACTTACTTATATAGATTCAGGGCACGGATTGCGCTGACAACCGCTCAGGTCACACTCCTTACAAGTAATTTGCCATCAATACGGTTTGTACTGTTTGACCAAGAGACTGAGCTTCATGCCAAGTTGTTTCTACCTGCCCAAAAGACTCCATCGGCATGAGAATGCTAACAGCAACCCAAGCAGCACGGTTCCGACGCCACTGCGCTAATTGATCCGCAAAGAACCACGGGAAAGGAGATGGATTGCCGCCATTTGACCAAGCATACCATTGCAACACCGCAAAGGTTTGCTGTTTTGTGGAGGCGCGAAAAAACTCAGCTTTTACCTGAGCTTCGGCATTTGATTTTGATGTTTGTGGCTGTTTGACAGTAAATTCAGCCAAGCGATCTTGAGCAACATTCCACTGACCCCAACTGTTAATTTCTGTCCATTCCACTTGGGGTTGGTCTTTAGGACCGTTTTGTGGCAACAAAAGCAGGATAGCCTGGGTTTTGGCTCCTGTTTTCTGGATGACTTGGTATGACCATTTATGTCCGCCAATCAATTCTTCCCGTTGTTCAATAGTTTGCCAACTAGGAAGGGTCAACCCGTAGGAACGGATCTGTTTCAAATTATTGAGGTTGATGACACGTGGTGGGTCTTGCCATTCCCAGTGACCTGTTAGGTATCCAGGAACTGCTCCCATCACCAACAGTAATAGTAGTAACAAAAGCACAACTATCTGAGAAAACTGGCGTTCCTTGAGAAACTTGGAAAAGGAAATCATTGGTATAGCCAAGAGTACTTAGGCAAAATTATACGTTGGCAACTTCCACTATGAGTGCAGTATGATCAACGGTTTTCCCTGTTATAGTTGTGTACTATAGGAAGAATTCCTTAATTTTCGCCATCTTGCTGATTTTCTAGAGGAGCGTCCGAAAAATAGCTATCAATCCAATTTAGAACAGGCACTAATGAAAGCAGCATCGTAGCAGAGTAGATGTCACCACCCCAACTTTCATGTAGCCAATGAAAAGCGCCCTCGTTACCTGTACCATGAAAAAAGGTCAGTAAAGTGTTACGAATAATATTAGCGCTAATACTGATTACGACTGCAATAGATAAAAACCAAATGGTTTTACGACGCGAAGATAAAGCATCTGTCCAATAAAGCAGCATTAAGCCGACGTAAATAGTCGTAAACATCATTTTCAGCCCTGCACAGTAGGGAGCAACTTCTACAATCCGTCCCCCCACATATAGATTGACTCCATCAACAATGACTTTCATGCCAAACTGACTTAGTATAAAGGCGACAGTACCAGCAATAAAGCTTTGGAGGGGAAAGGTGTAGGGAGCGATGAGGTAAGGTACTGCTGTTGGAGTTGCCAAAAATACTAACAGCAAGGGGAAGCCTTGCAATTTGAAGCCTGGAATTCCCTTGAGCCACAAGCACAATCCTGTCAAGATCGCAGGTAAGGAAAGGTTAACCCATTCAGTGACACCACTGAGATAAAAAATACTACCTACTACCAGTAAGGCTGCACCCAAGGGGTGGTTAGTATCGGGTAGTCGTCGCCACTTTTTCCGGTTGCTCCAACCTAGGTAAGCGGCAAACGGTAGACCAATAATACCGTGGCTGAAATATTCATGTTCTGTGCTAATAGTTTTGTGAAGCCAACCATCCCACCAGTACAGCAATACAGGAGCATAAAGCAGCACTAAAATACCTAAAATGGCTATGCCTAATAATTGTGGAGCTTTTGTATTTTTAAGCCGACGCTGGATTAACATGATTTTATTTAAAGTAAATGGGGCATGGGGGCAGGGGGCATCAAGTCTAGGCAATTGATAATTGGTCATTTTTCCTGAACATTGCCCATTGCCCATTGCCCATTGCCCATTAAAAACACAACAACTTTTGTTGTTCTGTCCTCAGGTTTAATGAGATCGCCGCTACAACTTCCTTGACTTGGCTGTTGGGCAACCCAGGATACATGGGTAACGATAGTATCTGCTGTGACAGCTTTTCTGCATGAGGAAAGTCGCCTGCTTCATAGCCTAAGTTGATAAATGCTGGCTGGAGATGACAGGGAATTGGGTAGTGAATAGCAGTTTGAATTCCCATTGTTGTGAGTTTTTCTTGGAGTTGCTGGCGTTCTATGGCGCTCGTTTCATCAATTTTAATGACATAAAGATGATACACGTGTCCTTCGTCGCTGTGGTTTTGCATGGGAATAATCCCACCTGATGCTAGGGGTGCTAGTTCTGTATCGTACTGCTGGGCAATATTCAGACGCGCTCGATTCCATTCCAGTAAGTATGGTAGCTTGGAGTGCAACACGGCTGCTTGTAATGTGTCTAAGCGGCTATTCGTGCCAACTTCAATATGAACATACTTTTGGGATGCACCATAATTCCTTAAGCGTATCAGTTTTTCTGCTACATCTGGATCTCGTGTCACTACCATCCCACCGTCGCCAAATGCCCCCAAATTTTTGCTAGGATAAAAACTAAAGGCTGCTGCTATTCCTACTGAGCCTGCCCAATATCCGTCCCTTCGTGCTAAGTGTGCTTGTGCTGCATCTTCAAATATGAGTACTTTGTATGTGTCGGCAAAGTCCAATAGCTTCCTTGGTGATACCATCTGACCATAAAGATGCACAGGGATAATTGCTTTAGTTCTCGGCGTCACTGCCCGTGCAGCTGCTTCCAAATCAAGTAAAGCTGTTTGTTCATCACAATCGACAAAAATCGGTTTTGCTCCTGCGCGTAGCACCCCAATTAGAGTTGCGACAAAAGTATTCGCTGGCAATATCACCTCATCGCCCATACCAATATGACATGCTTGTAAGCCAAGAGCGATCGCATCTGTTCCTGAGGCAACACCAACACCATATTCTGTACCTGATGCTGCGGCAAATGCTGCCTCAAAATCTTTCAGTGCTTGCCCTAAAACAAAATCTCCCTTTTCCAAGACAGCTTGAATTGCGAGTTGTAGTTGAGGTTGAATTGGTTGGTACTGTAATTTAAGGTCTACAAAAGGAATCCTGATGCTCATGTTATTCATTTATAGGGCTGCCCCGAAAATTAAATCTCAAAATACTGTTTAGAAAAACCTAATCTATTTTTGACTAAATACTAAAGTTTCTAACCCTAATCATTGTGAAGATTCGATAAATTTTGGATTAATCTTTACTCTGATTGACATATATAAGAATTCTAAATAAGAGTGTGAAAAATTTTAAGTTGTGTAGGGTGAACACTGCATACTATATCTGGGTTTTGGTAGGCAGTGCCCACCCTACGTATATTTCACAAATAAAATAAGAATCATATATAGGACTACTATTTGATTTTTGAACAGATACGTAGGGGAGGCAGTGCAGTCTTGGGAAAACCCCAAGACTGCACTGCCGTTGTGTTAGCTCAGCGTGACGCACCAAACCCTTAATGATGATGCCGTACTGCTATGTCAAGCACGCACCCTACAATACTTAACCTTGTTCAATTATCAAACCGGATTCCTATAGTAGTCCTATTTTATTTTTGAAAATTCAATATGCAGGAAACCCAGTTTCTTAAAGAAACCGGGTTTCTCTTAGTTCACAAATTATTTAGAATTGCTAATATCAATTTAATGGATATTAGTAATTAATAACGGGTGCATCCCTCAGAGCGTAAATACAAGAGTGGAAATTCTAAAAATATAAGTAGGGTGGGCAGTGCCCAGTACACAACTTAAAATTTTTCACAAATCATTTAGGACTGCTATAGCCAGCCGCCAGACCTTTCGGAAAATTCGCTCGGATTTCTGACGATTCAAACTCAATGCAAAATTTATCCTCCCTAAAAAAATAATTAATTATTTTTTGTGGCTTTTTAATTTTGACTTTAGAGAAGCGACTCTATCCTTAGTATTAGATTACCCAGGTCAATAACAAAACTAACGATGCTGAGCATAAAAACCAGAAGCAATATTCATAATTACTCCCGAACCGCTACAATATTAACTGTTTGATTTTGCGTGTTCTTCTCCGTAGCACTCCTTCGCTCAAGGGAGATGTGTACCCTTTGGTCTACGCGGTTAATTTAGGTATTCTACCCCGCAGGAACACCTAGCGGGAAAGAAGTAGACATGAGTCATTATCAAAGAGCTTTGGACAAAGGACTTTAGACAAACAACAGCTAAAATCAATATCCGAGACTAAGCGTGCCGTCATCCTGTGTTCTCATAGAGGCAATAGAGGGTCGCCTAGAGAAACCTGCGGAAGTCAAAAGTAAAATTTTTCTTCCAAACTTGTTTATTTGGTCTGAAATTGGGGAATGCTTAAGAATAGGAAATAACCCACAGACAGCGGTTATATAAATTACACTATCAGCAATTATTAAGGTAGCGGTGGCAATGGTTGAGCCTGAAAATAAATTGTTTGCCTTAAAGGATGGTTGGGCTTCTCCGGAAACGAGAGAACAACAACGCCTAAACGCATTGTCGGAATTAGGTTTGCGTCAAGCAGAAACGATTCCAGTCTTTGAAGAAGCGACTCAAACGGCTGCCCACTATTTGGAAGCAGCAATTTCCATTTTGGGATTTGTGGATCAAGAACGCCACTGGTTTAAGTCAGCAGTGGGTTTATCCAGACTAGGACTCATGAATCAATTGGCCCAAAGCCGTCAGTTGTTACGCCAAGAATCCTTTTGTACTCAAGTAGTAGAAAATGCCCATTTTGTCGTCATCAATGATACTCATGACCTAAGTAACACGGGTATTGCTGCTAGTAAATTGGTGCAGGATTATGGAATTCGCGCTTACTTGGGAGTACCACTCATTGATGCTTCAGGGCATTGTTTAGGTGCATTGGCTGTGATGGATCTCGTACCACGCAACTTTACGCCTCGAGACATTGAGTTTCTACAGATAATAGGTCGTTGGAGTATGAGTGAATTTGAACGTAACCGACTCCTACAAACAATATCAGACACCAATACTCCTGGCTGGTCAAACCAAAACGCTAGTGCCAGTGAAATCAGAATCAGCGCTCCCTTTCCGCTTGGAAGGCAGTCCATACCGACGGAAGCCCCTACTGGATCTAACTCCGGCAGCCACCACTCTGACCTATACACACCTAGTTCACAAAAAGACTCAGTGCCTACTAACCAAGTGAAACTAGAACTTTTAGAGCAGTTAACTCAAGAATTGCGTACGCCCTTAACATCCGTATTAGGTATGGCTAGTGTTTTAGGACGTGAAATTTATGGTCCTTTGACGATTAAGCAGAGAGAATATTTGGAGATTATCCAACATAGTGGTCGGTACTTGCTTTCCTTGGTAAACGAAATTGCTGAACTTGGGGTTTTAGATCAAAGCACAACTACTTTGAACTCAGCTCCTATAGACATTGAAATGCTGTGTCAACAAGCTATAAATACCCTAGAAGAAGCAGCTAACCGTAGGGAGCAAGATATTCGCCTTTCTATAGAACCAGGACGCAGTCGTATTTGGACTTTAGATAAAGACAAGGTAAGGCAAATCCTGTATCACCTAGTTTTTAGTGTGATTCAACTTTCTGCTACAGGTAGCGTTGTTCGCATTCATGTCTCCTACAAAGACGAGATCCTCAACATGACTGTTTGGGTATC
>Ga0116227_10014861_pt1 | contig 11716 bp, 12 predicted proteins | sample S1TSphgellanicum_FD_89693 | JGI IMG/M metagenome (GOLD analysis project Ga0116227, IMG submission 89693) | Host-associated microbial communities from peat moss isolated from Minnesota, USA - S1T2_Fb - Sphagnum magellanicum MG | ecosystem: Host-associated > Plants > Peat moss > Unclassified... | reverse complement strand
TGGGCTGGTTTTTCGAAAACCAAAGCGGCGATGTGTTGACCCACCAGTGCCTCGCGCTCGCAGGCGACCTACAAATTGACCTGTCTTTTGATGTTTATCCGCCGGACCAGCCTCAACGTGAGTTCGAGATCAGTGTGACTAGGCCGCGTCCATAATTGCGGGAGCCTCGCGCCGTTGCTATGGCGCGTGTCCGCTTTTGGGATAGTTCGATTAGGCTCCTCGCGACCGAGTTGGGTCGATTGCGGCCGGCACAACTGGTAAAAAGCCGTAGGCCCGTTTTGAACGCAGAAGAGCTTTGGTTCAAGCTTCCTAAGTATATAACCGGACAGTTAGCTAGAGGATTTGGCCCTCATACCGGCAATTGAGGCCGAAAGTTAGAGCAATGAAATATCCATTCTATGGCTGATTGGGTAATGCCGGCCGCGCTGGCTCAGCCGATGCCGCGAAAGGTCAGTATGAACGGCTGTTTTGGCGGCTTTTTCATACTATTTGCGATGATGGCCGGCATGATCGTTTCGCTGATTTTGGTTATCTCGGGCGCAAGTGCTCATAAGACGTTCGTCCTCAAGCAGAGGGGGCAAGAAATTATGGGAAATGTCGTCAGCGAACGTGCAGTCAAAGAGAAAAACAATACCTACTCATACTTTATAGACTATCGATTCGAACCGCCGGAGCTTTCCCACCAGGCAGTGAATTTCGAAGGAGATGAAGTCAAGGTCCGGGCTTCCCTTTATTACGCCGCAGGGATCGGTGACCCGATCGCCGTTATCTACGATCCGGAAAGACCCAGCCGGTCGATGCTGCTGGCGTCGTTCGATGCCATGCAAGAACACAGTGCGTGGCCATTGGCTTGGATCGGCTGCACGATGATCGGCGGGCCGACGATTGTCATTGGCGTCCTGTACGGATTCTATTACCGGCGGGAGAAACACATACTGCAATGGGGCAAGGCGGCGCCTGCCAAGATCATAGGGGAACACGAGATCGCAACCCGCTCGGGTCGAGTCGCCAAAGTGAGCTACAGCTTCGAGGACGATCACGGTGTCACCAGGAGGAATACGCGGTCGCTTCCCGTAAGCGGCGACCCACGCCCGGGGTTCGTTGAGGAACGGGAACGCTATCTCAATAATCCAACCGCCGTCTTCGACCCCCGGAATAGTAAGCGGAATGTCCTGTTCCCCGGTACCTTGCTCCAGTTGAATTGATAATTCGGGTGCCGCCGACGTCCGCTTCGGGGGTTGAGTGAACCGTTGCCTGCTGACCGAGTTAGGTCGACTGCCGCCGCATCGTGCTTCACGATGGGGTCGAATTCCAAATTCAATTGCGACGAAAAAGCCAAAGGGCGGGCTGCATGTGGTGATGGACCGCTGCACAGCCATCGAGATCGAGCGGCTGCTTTAGGTGGTAGGGTCGTTGAATGTCTGAGATGGGTGGATTTCAGAGCGTCCGCTTTTGAGCGCAACAGGTCTCAAAGCGGACGCTCACAACTCACAAGACGATATTATGTGCGTCTTTTATTTCTCGAAGCCGACGCCGCTCAGTTCGAACACCGTGCCGAGGCTGTGGACGCCGCCGGTAATCGTCGTTGCGAACAGGTTACCCTTGGCATCTGGTGTCACAGCAGCCCACGGCTCAGCTCCCTGGGTCAGGACGCCGTTTGTCGGCCCGCTTAAAGTATAGACAATGGTCTCTTTCGAACTTGCGCCTGAGGGCTTGATCGAGAAGACACAACCCGCGGCTTGGCGCGACGGCGGTGTCTTGCCGCCATATTGGGCTGTTCCCCACAAATCTCCCGCTTTGTCGACAACGAGCGTCGCCTGAGGATGCATGCAGTCGTCGAAGCTGTTGAATGCATAAAGCTGCGTCTGTTTCCAGGCCCCGTTGCCCGAAGCCGGCGGCACCAGCTCATACACGGAACCGTTCCCGGTGCCGCCACCGGCCAGGGCGCCGTAAAGAGCACCGGTTTTGCCGAAAACCAGGCCGCCGGTTGCGCCGCCGTCATTGCTGCCGCCGTTGCTGCCAAAGTTTGTCAAAACCGTCTCGGTCCAGGCGGTTTTGCCGGCAGCCGGCGGCGTCAATTTAAACGCGGTTCCGGCCCCGTACGTGCCACCGTTACCCGTCGTACCGAAGATTTCGCCCTTGGCATTGAGGATCAGCCCGCTCGTTTCCGGAAGCGTGCCGTCCTTGGCGGTCGCGCCGAAGCTGTGAAGCACCGTCTCCGTCCATGCCGTTTTGCCGGCAGCGGGCGGCGCCAGCTTGAAGACAGTGCCGCAACCGGTTTCGCCACAAAGCTTTGAGGTTCCGCCGTAGGTCGTCGTTCCATACAGATTGCCTTTTGCGTCCAACACCAGCGGCGCGCGGGATATTGAGGCGTCATGCGCCTTGGCGCCGAAGCTGTAGAGGATAGCTTCCTGCCAGACCTTCTGACCCGCCGCCGGCGGCGTCAACCGATAGACCACACCCTGATTGTTGGCGCCGGCGCCGTTTGTGGTGCCGTACAGCACGCCGGCCTTGCCCTCGATCACGCCTCCCTGGGGATTTTGTCCGTCCTTTGGAAGCCCGGCAAATCTGTGAATCACCGTCTCGGTCCACGCGGTCTTGCCGGCGGCCGGGGGCGTCAGCTCGATAACCGAGCCATAGCCGGACGTGGCCCCATCGGTTGCCGTCACGTAGACTTTGCCGTTCGCCTCGACCAATGCCCGGCCATAGAACACGCTGCCGGTCGTCGAATTGCCGGCCGCCAAGACCCTGACGGAACCAGCCCATGCCGTCGACGGTATTCCAATCGCCGCCAGGGCGAACAGGCTCGTTGCGAGCGATAGGGCTTGGCTGCGATTTTCCATCCATAAACTCCTAGGTCGAGTAATCGTCGGACACACCGAATGTATTGTCGGTATAAATTATTTCAGTTTAAAGTGGCAGCAATCAAATTGGTTACCAAAATAGCGACGTTTCCGCCCCTAGTGGCCGTGCTGCGCTCTCGCAATGTCCGCTGTCAGGAAGAACCGCAAACGCGCTGAACGGCTTAGTCGGGTCGTTCTGCGACACCAACATCCATGAGCTCACGACCTAGAGCGCGGTTTCGGCAGCGATCCAATCCAGATAGGCGGCGTCGCCGGCAACGATCGGCCAGGCGACGATGGCGGGCGTGTCATAGCTGTGCAGCGCCCGCACCCGCGCAGCCAGACGATCGAACAGATTTTCGGTGGTCTTGGCGATCATGGCGACTTCGTCGGCCCGTTCGACCGCCCCTTGCCAGCGATAAACCGACCGGACGGCGCCCAGGATGTTCACGCAAGCCGCCAAACGTTCGGCGACCAGCGCCTCGGCTATACGGTCGGCCTCGGCGTTATCCGCCGCGACGATATAGACGGAAACCGCCCGCATATTTCTAAAAGGACCGATCTTGGGAAAGATGGTCGGGTAGGCCGGATTCGAACCGACGACCCCCTGCACCCCATGCAGGTGCGCTACCAGACTGCGCCACTACCCGATTCTGTGTCATATCGTTCATCGCTGCCTCTGGACGGCGGCGGATTTGACGGGGCGGACTATAGTGACGCCCGTTCACCCGCGCAACCGCGCGGCGCACGAATTCTCCGGTCAACCCAACAATGCACGCAGTGTCTTGAGTTCGCTCAATAAATCGCGGAGCAACGCCTCCGACTTATTGGCGGCCGGCTTGGGAATGCCGGGCAGCGACACCTCGACGGGCACGCGCTGCGGTTCGGCCCGCGGGGTCTCGACAGCGCTCTCTTCCTTGGCTGCGCCACGCGGTGTGCGCAGAACGCGCTGAACGCCCTTGATCGTATAGCCTTCTTTATACAGCAGCCCGTGAATCCGGCGCAGCAGCACGAGGTCTTCCGGGCGATAATAGCGCCGCCCGCCGCCGCGCTTCAGCGGGCGCAGCTGGGTAAATTTGCTTTCCCAGAATCGGAGAACATGCTGCGGCACGTCGAGTTCGGCCGAAACCTCGCTGATCGTACGAAAAGCAGACACCGATTTGCCCGACAAACGCGCGGGCGCTTCATCCGTCTTGCCTACCAGATCGTCTTCAATCGCTTCGGATGCGCCCGTAACATCGCCAGTCGTCGTCATGCAGAATCCCAACAGCCAATCAGGCGGAAACCATTCAGATCAGGAACAGCGGCCTATTGGCGCTTATTGATGAATTCCCGCAGCACATGGCTGGCGCGGAATACGAGAACGCGGCGGGGCAAAATCGGCACTTCCTCGCCGGTCTTGGGATTGCGGCCGATACGCTGGCCCTTCTGGCGAACGGCAAAGCTGCCGAACGACGAAATTTTGACGCTTTCGCCTTGCGCTAAGGCATCGCAGATTTCGTCGAGCACGGTCTCGACCAAAGCCGCCGATTCATTACGGGAAAGCCCAACCTGCTGGTAAACCGCTTCACTAAGGTCCGCACGCGTTATTGTTTGACCAGACATTTTTTTCTCCCGGTTATCACGGAAGATTAAGTGAGCGCGGTTAATCGGTCAAATACAATTGCTTGCGCTGCATCCTTGAATCTTAAGGATGATTCAAAAATGTCACCAGCGGATCAGCGCCGCCCCCCAGGTCAGCCCGCCGCCCATCGCCTCGGTCAGAACCAGATCGCCTTGTTTGATCCGCCCGTCGCCGACCGCCTCGGCCAATGCCAGCGGGATGGAGGCGGCCGAGGTATTGCCGTGGCGGGCGATCGTGGACACGACGCGTTCGGTCGGCAAATTAAGCTTGCGCGCGGTGCTGTCGATAATCCGCTGATTGGCCTGATGCGGCACCAGCCAGTCGATCGCGCTCGGCTCCAGGCCGTTGGCGGCCAGCGTCTCCTCGACCACGTCCGCTAGGTTCTTCACGGCATGGCGGAAAACTTCCTTTCCGTTCATGCGCAGCTTGCCGACCGTGCCGGTGGTGGACGGGCCGCCATCGACATAGAGAATGTCCTGAAAACGCCCATCGGAATGGAGATGGGTGGAGATGATGCCGCGGCCCGCCGCCTCGGCCTCGCTCCTGGCTTCAAGGACGACCGCCCCTGCCCCGTCGCCGAACAGCACGCACGTGCCCCGGTCGGTCCAATCCAGAATGCGGGAGAAGGTTTCGGCGCCGATGACAAGCGCCCGCTTGGCCTGGCCGAGCTTCAGGAAATTGTCGGCAACCGCCGTCGCATAGACGAAGCCGGAGCAGACAGCCTGAACGTCGAACGCCGCGCCGCCGGCCATACCGATGGCTTGCTGAATCTTGACCGCGGTTGCGGGAAAGGTCTGATCGGCCGTCGTGGTCGCCAGAACGATGAGGTCGATATCGCTGCCGGTGACGCCGGCGGCGGCCATCGCGCGATTCGTTGCCTCCAGGGCCAGGTCCGAGGTCTTTTCGCCATCCGCCGCGATATGCCGCTCGCGAATGCCGGTGCGCTGCGCGATCCATTCGTCGGACGTATCGACCAGGCTGGCCAAGTCCGCGTTGGTGACCGTCTTCCCGGGAAGATAGGCGCCACATCCCATGACAACCGAACGAAACATGATGCCCTTAACTATTGTTGTAGTTCGGCGACCGGTACCTGTGTCCCAGGCATTTGAGCCGTTTGGGCCAGCCGTTGCAATTCTTCGCTGATACGCTCGTTGAAACCCTGGACCACCATATCGACCGCGACGCCGATGGCGTTCGCGAAGCCGAACGCATCGATGCCGCCATGGCTCTTCACGCAAACGCCCGACAGGCCGAGGAACATGCCGCCATTATAGCGGCGCGGATCGACCCGCTCCCGCAATTTCACGAACGCGCCCCGGGCCAGCAGATAGCCCAGGCGCGCCATGATCGAGGCGCGGAAGGTCTTTTGCAGAAAACCGGAATAGAGTTTGCCCATGCCCTCGGCAAGCTTCAAGGCGATATTGCCGGTAAAGCCGTCCGTCACGACGACATCGACCGCGCCGGCGGGAATATCGTTGCCCTCGACGAAGCCGTGGAACCGGCCGGGTATCGGGTTGGAACGCAGCAGCTCGGCGGCGGCCCGCACGGCATCGTTACCCTTCACCTGCTCGGCGCCGACATTCAGCAGGCCGATCGACGGTTCCGGAATGCCCAGCACGGTGCGGGCGAAAATCGCCCCCATGACAGCGAACTGAAACAGATTATCGGCGTCGCACTCGATATTGGCGCCGAGGTCGAGCATCACGCTCTCGCCTATCGCGGTGGGAATGAAGGATGCGATGGCGGGGCGATGAATGCCCGGCAGTGTCTTCAGGACGATCTTCGCCATCGCCATCAGCGCGCCGGTATTGCCGGCGGAGACCACGCAATCGGCCTGGCCCGCGGCCACCGCGTCGATCGCGAGGCGCATGCTGGACTGCCGGCCGGATCTAAGCGCGACGCCCGGCTTGGTATCGTTGTGAACGGCTTCGTCGGTATGATGGATCGAGACGAGCGGCAGAAGCGCCTTGCGTTTTTCCAGCAAGGGCTCGATTCGGCCACGGTCGCCGAACAAAATATATTTGACCTTCGGATAGCGCGTACGCGCCAGATCCGCTCCGGCGACAACCATCTCAGGCGCGAAGTCGCCCCCCATGGCGTCGAGGGCGACGGTAATCGAAGCGTTTAGGTTGGACTTCCCCTTGGCGCGAAGCCCCGACGAACTCACGCCTGAGCCGAAACTTCCACGACCTCCCGGCCGTCATAGTGTCCGCACGAGCCGCAAACGTGATGCGGGCGCTTCAGCTCGCCGCAATTGGAGCATTCGGCAACGCCCACGGGAGTGATAGCGTCATGCGCGCGGCGCATGTCGCGGCGGGACTTGGAGGTTTTCTTCTTAGGAACAGCCATAACACAACTCGAATCGAATAAGGTATGCGGCGGCCAAACCCGTCCGCAAAGGCGGTTTCCTTAAAGCAAAACTTGCGGCGCGGCAAGATCGACACTGCCGATCCGCCATGTTCGATCAGTTCGCGGGCTTCAATGTCTTGAGGACCGCGAACGGAGACAACTCGGCAGGGTCCGCGCCGATGAATTCAGCGTCCAAAGTCGCGCCCGGCGCCCGCGGATACGGGTCGAGCGCCAACGCCAGATATTGGGCGACAAGCTCGCCCAGATCGATGATTCCATCCTCGATCGGCTCAGGCGGATCGTAATCGACATCGATTTCGATCTCATCGCCATGTTCGGCGGCGGCATTGCCGAATTCGAGGGTGAAACTGTCTTCGACATGGCTCGGAAAGTCGGCCAGCGTCACCACGCAGGTCTGGACGACATCCGCTTCGAGGCGGCCCGAGACATGGATCAGGCCGCTCAATACCCGCTCCAGCGTGGCCGTCGCGGAAAGGCCGCCCAAGGTGACGATCCGCATCCGAGTCGCCAGGGCGGAGCACTCCGCCGGCGTCGCCACGAGCGTCTCGGTGACCGGCGCGGCGCCGAGCCGGTCGACGACGAAGGGCCGTGAAAATTCAGGATCGGGAAATTTCTGAACCAATTTTCAAATCCGCAAGTGGCTGGAAGTCGATTGCGCCGGCAGCGATTTGCGCGGCCGGCTGGGCGGCAAGATGATCTTGCTGCTTCTGAACATAGTCCGCAATCGCCGCGAGTATCCCGTCATCCGGCTCATAGCTGTCAAAGACGTTGCGCAGGACGGCCATTTCCAGGGCCGGCACGTCATGATCGTCCAGCGCCTTGTCATAGGCCGCGGCGCGGCCATACAGCCCCTCACCCAGCCGCTTCATGAACTTGCCGACGCTCATATCGCCGACGCCGAGTTCGCGGATCGAACGATCCAGATCGGCGGCCATGATATCGACCAGCGCCTGGGACAGGCGTTTCTGCCCGGCATCAGGCTGCCGCATCCGCCGCAGAAGCAGAACGACATGCAGCACGATCATCTCATACCGCCCCTCGACCGTGTCGGGGACCTGAAGACCGGTATAGAATTCCGGCATCCGCGCCGCCGCGACGACGCTGGCATAAAGTTCGGCCGCAATGCGTTTAGAAGACCGGGAGAACACTGACGAGGATCCTTTGGGCGATGGCGATCGACTGGCTTATAGCTTGGCCGTCATAAACAGCCCACCCTGGGAAAGATTTAGTCGACCCACCGCCCCCGCTCCCGCAGCCAGCGGAGCTGATAGGCATGGCGGGCGGCCCAGCCGACGCTGCGGATGTAATTGGCGTCGACGACGATGCCAATGAATGCGCCGATCACGGGAATCGATGTCAGCAGCCGCACTTCGACCAGCTGCTTGGTGATCTCCCGCGAGAAATCGTGATGGGCAATCGAGAAGGCCTGGTGGCGCATTGTCGGGTGGATGGGCTGATCCGATGCGTCGACGGGGGCGGTCGAGGCAATCAAGGTCTGCAGTTCGCGCATCGCCCGCAGCGAAACCTCTTTTTCCTCCGGCTTGCGGTTTCCGGCCAGCGACAGGGTGTAATAGACGAATAGCTGCTCGGCCTCGGTCGGCGCGGCATAGCCGTAGCAGAGCCCGACCCGATGGATGGTGCGCAGCGCGATATTCATCGCCCCCGCCATGCTGACCGGCAAAGCGAGAAAACCGAACATGCCGGCGACGAAGCCCATTCCGCCGGCGAGATAGATGGCCCGGCTGTGCACTTTCCGCACCGCGCGGTCGGAATGCAGCAGGTCGGCCTCGGTCAACTCGGAGAAGCTGGATGCACCCAGCGCACGCAGCGTCGTGCGTTCGCGCGCCCAGCCGCGGGCAAGCCGCAAATTGCCGTGAAGCGTCGCCTCGACGGCGCTGTGGGGGATGATGTTGTGGAACACCCAGACGATCGGCGATGTCAGAAAACCCGTCATGCGCGCGACCCAGCCCGGGCGGCGGCGTTGCCATTTTCGGATCCGCGCGATCTGCCGCGCCTCATATCGCTTTGCCGCCTTCGGCGAAACCTTGCGCATGCGCCTCCTCAAGCCGCTCGTCGTCTTGGTGCGATGGCAGCATACTCATCGTTGACACGCAACGGCGGGCGGTGCGACTGTCGCCCGCAGATATCCGGCGGCGAATCTCGCTCCGGCACGCCTCATAAAACGATGGCCATGACACGATCCTCTTCAATCCGAACTTTGCGGCGTCTCACCCTCGCGGGTTTCGCCGTTCCGCTCGTTCTGGCCGGCTGCACGCCGATCATCGCCAATCGCGGCAATATGCTGGATGAAGACCGCATCAGCCAGGTGAAAGCCGGCTCATCGTCGAAGAACGATGTGTTCGAGGCGCTGGGTTCGCCCAGCATCGTCTCCACCTTCGACGACAACACCTGGTACTATGTCGGTCAGCGGACCGAGCGCGAAGCCTTCTTCAGCCCGGTGATCACCGACCGCAAAGTCATCGCCGTGCAGTTCGACGATACCGACCACGTCAAATCGCTGGACCGGATCGGTCTGGATCAGGCCGTCGATGTCGAACCGCTGGAAGAAACCACCCCGGCCGTCGGGCGTGAGATCACCTTCATGGAACAGCTGATCGGCAATATCGGCCGGCCCAGCGCGAAGAAGAAGAAAAAGAGCGACGACGACAGCGGCGGCTGATCGGTCTTTTTCCGTCTTACCAATCAAAACCCCGCCATCCGATCCGGATCGCGGGGTTTTTCATGGGTATCGTCAGTTGTTTTGGCTTGGCTCCGACTTCAGCAACGCATCGCGATTATTGCTCAGGTCAGCGCCCGAACGGGTCGCCGGATAAGGCTTGTCGCCCATCGTGCCTTCCCACAGGACGCGATTATAGGCCGCCTCATCGTTCATATCTTCCTTATCGAAGCGGAAGCTTTTGGTATGTTCGATCCACCAGGACGCATCGTGTAGAGGTTTATAGTCGGTCTCCGCCGCGGCGCGCTGGCTGGCCGGGATCGGCAGCTTGGTCGATAGCAACGCCTTTGCCGGCGCCGCGGTGTAAGTCCATTTCGGACCCTGCGTGATGTCGAATATCTCCGTCATCGGCGCGACGTTCGCGTCGTGCAGGCTGAGATGCTCCAACCCCAATATATCCTCCATCGTGCGAAGCATACTGACGGTCGTGTAGCGAACCGACACGACCGCGCCTTGCTTCACATAGGGCCCGACGACATAGGCGGTGCTGCGATGCGAGTCGACATGGTCGGGACCGTCCTGCGAGTCATCCTCGATCACGAAAACCAGCGTATCCGAGGCATAGCGGCTGTGGGCGACCCGCTGGACCAGCAGGCCGACAGCGTAGTCGTTATCCGCCTGCTGCAGTTCCGCCGTGTTCACGCCATCGATCGCCGTGTCGAAATTGCCGGTATGGTCGTGCATGAAGCGGACCATCTCGAAATTCGGCAGCTGGCCATTGGTACCGAAGCCGCTAAATTCCCGCTGCCATTCGTCATAGCGATAGAAATCGGGAAACTGGTTGTCGAAACCGCGGAAGTAGGGGTCGGTCAAACCGACCAGGCTCGCTTCGGCGGGATAGGCGACGACCGTCTTTTTCTCGGCGTAGGGATGACGAATCGGCCCGATCCCGCCGAGCGACGCAGGCGCCTCGTACCGCACAAGATCCTCGAAGAAGCCGTAATTGCGGACGGTCAGCTTGGCGCGCATCGCCGCGTTCCAGATAAAGCCGGCGCCGACCTGCCCAGCCGGGCCGTCGGGTGCGACAACATTCGCCGTGCCCGGCAACAGGTCGGGGTCTTTCACCGCCTGTACGCCGTAGACCGGCTCGGTAGCGACACGCTCGGCAGCCGTAGCCAGCCCGACATTGACATCGCGCGACAGTCCCTCGCTGTCGTAGCTGCCGCCGCCCTTGCCGTAATTCACCGGACCGATTTTTTCGTTGAGATCGTTGCCGCGACCGGTGGTCGACCACTGCCAGCCGTTCATGCTGATTTCGCCGCTGTCATAGAAATTATCGAGATCGACGAAGTTATTGGCGATCGCATGGAAATTCGGCGTCAACGCCTGGCCGTACATCGTCAATTTCGGATCGCCGTTACCCTTGGGCAGGTCGCCCAGTATCTGATCGTAGGTCCGGTTCTCCTTAACGATATAGATAATGTGGTGGATCTTCTTTTTGAGGAAATTGAATGTCGCGGTTTCCTGGGCGTCGGGCTTGCGGCCCACGCCGTTATTGACCGCGACCTGGGCCGTCAGATTTGCCAGATCGGTCTTATTCGGAACCGGCAGCGTCAGGAACCCTGCCTTGATCAACTGTTCGTCGTAGGTTTCGCTGGTGCCGTTCGGGATCGGTCCGGTCGGGCTCTTGCCGTTGACAACATACAGCATCTTGCCATCCGCGCTGGTCGCGACAGCGTTCGGATACCAACCCGTGGGGATCATGCCCTTAACCGACGGCTTGGCCCCGGACACGTCGATCACCGAAACCGAGTTCGTCCCGGCATTCGTGACATAGACGGTCTTCTCGTCAGGCGACAAAGCCAGGTTGTTCGGCACGTTACCGTTCGAAGAATCGGAACCGACCAGCGTCGGCGCCAGCGTGCCGACCTGGCCGATGATCTTGTTCGAATAGGTGCTGATCACATAGAGCTGATCGGAATTGTCGGCGGTCACATAGAGTTTGCCGCCGCCCTTGGCCAGAACCAGCTTGTTGGGATTGCCCGCCACCGGGATACGGGCTTTGACCGTGGGCTTCGAGCCGACCAGATCGACCACCACGATCTCGCGGTCGCGCAGGCTCGCTATATAGGCGGTGTTATTTCCCCTGATCGCGACCGAGAACGGGAATTCGCCACCGGCGACACCGCTCTGCGCCGCGTT
>Ga0116227_10014860_pt1 | contig 11716 bp, 7 predicted proteins | sample S1TSphgellanicum_FD_89693 | JGI IMG/M metagenome (GOLD analysis project Ga0116227, IMG submission 89693) | Host-associated microbial communities from peat moss isolated from Minnesota, USA - S1T2_Fb - Sphagnum magellanicum MG | ecosystem: Host-associated > Plants > Peat moss > Unclassified... | reverse complement strand
TTTTTTATATTTTTTTTTTTTTTTTTTTTTGACATAAGCAATAAAAATAAGCAGTTGATGTGTAAAAAGGGCATCCAAAGTTAAATGGAGATGATCTCTTCTCATTGATTCCTTTTCATTGGTTCCTTTCAAATCAGTGTTATCATGATAAAAGTGATGATTTCAAAAATATAAAATTAGGTTTGACATCTGCTATTGTAATACACCCAGAAACCAATGGGCTCATTTGTTGTCTCTTTTGGTTTCCTTTTGTACTAGACAATGAAAAATTCTTTGGTGCACTACTATTTGGGCTTTTGATCAGATTTTGTACAAGAGAATGTGCCCCCAAGAGTACAAAATCATGCCTTGGATGAACCAGCACCAGTTTGGTACCATGATAAAAATCTCAAAATCCATTTATATCATTTCTGAATTCCAGTGACGATGTTTGATCAGAACTAGTTTATGTAGGATGGATATTTTGGTGATCATCACTGCAACAATTTCAGAGTTATTTCAGATTATAATCAGTCATAAATCTAATTTCAAATCAGAATCATTTCTTGTTGTTTGTCTTGTATCCTTTCAATGTTTTCCTCTATTTGTATTTGTTGTTTTTTTTACACTCTTACAATGTTTTCGTTTTTGGTCTAATATTTGTATCTTGTTGTGAATTTATTTAATGATTTAGACTTTTGTTAACATTTTGCTTATCAAATCAAGAATGAAACAAAATATTACTGGAACAAAATGACATATAGTGAAATTTACAAAATTTTATTTTAAAAAATTAATTACAAAAAAATTATTATGTCCACAAAAAATAATTTAATGATCATCACTAATAGTGTGAAACAAGGTGAAGCCCAAATATTACAAACATTTCATGCTTAGACTAAATCAAGGTCTCTAAGTGAAATCTAACATTTTTTGAACTTCACCCAAATATTGCAAACATCTCACACTTAGACTAAATCAAGGTCTCTAAGTTGAAATCTAACATTTTTTGAACTTCACCCACATATTACAAACATCTCACACTTAGACTAAATCAAGGTCTCTAAGTTGAAATCTAACATTTTTTGAACTTACTATAGCTGCTAAGAGGCCATACTCAAACTGGTGAAGGTACCTATGTGGGTGCTGGTACTCCCGGGTCATCACACATGTAGGCTTTGCCAGGGTGAACCAGCACCTACATGGGGTACCTTCACCTTCTGAAGTGAAGCCTCTTAGAAGGCTAGAATTTGTCCTTGGAAATGTTAAAATTTGGACTCAGAGACCTCAGTTTTGTCTAAGGACCGTATACTTATGGATATCTATCCTGGTTTCACCTCACACTATCAAAGGTAACTATTTAGATAAATGAGCAAGTAAGAATAGATAAGTAGGTTGATAATGGAAGGTTATTACTATGTAAGTAAGTAACACAATCGGTGCTTACTTAGTAGCTAAATACATGTGGATGGTTAGTACATAGTTAACCATTGTGGTTAACTATGGGATGGGAATGCAACACAAAAGTACTTCCTGTCCACATACCATCTATCCTGCATGGCATACCATCCATCCTGCATGGTACCCATGTGTGTGCCCCTTCATAGAGGAGGTTAAATCACCAAGATGTGGTGTACGGTCATATGTGTCTAATGACCACACACATCTTGGTGCTGCATAGACACAAATTTTGTGTCTTATTATATACACTTTGGATGTGCAATAGCCACAAAGAGGCATGTATTATGTCTCTTAGGCCTGCTTTACACTAGGAGTCATGGCTGATGTTCAACCCAAATCAAGCATTCCTATTGGTGCAAAAGTTGAAATTAACCCCAAGGGCTTTACACTAGGAGTCAAGGCTGAACTAGAAAAAGTCTTTTCAATCTGCCCAAAGTTATTAATAAATGCTGAACTTTATGGCCTTGTATTAACCCCAAGGCAAGTTCCTTTTGCTCCTTGGGGAGCCCCTCCCAAGGAACGCCCATTCCTCCCTTTGATAAGTTCCTTCCACTCCCCAAGGGAGCCCCTCCCAAAGAGTCCCCGCCAAAGTCCCTTTAAATGCATTTCATCCATGTTGAGGAAAACCAATGCATTTCAGGCCTACAAATCCCTCCAAGTGGAAACCATGCCCACCAAAGAGTCAAATGCGCGAGTGCTCCTCGGGGTTTTCCACATCTCCCCACAATACTTGTGCTTCCCAAGATTAATCAAGGGAAATTAAAACGCCTAGAGTTCTGATTCTTGAGAATTGGAAACAAAGACGATTTTTGAATTTATGGCAAGAAAAAGAAAAACAATTGAATCGTCGTCATTCCATCATTGTCTACCTATACCTCAAAGGGCCGGTTGACACCATTTCTTGGCCACCATCTTGGCCACCATCTGTGAATTGTACCTTCCGATGGAAACATTCAAATTGCCCAACATATTTTATAACTAATTCAATGTACGACAACTCGCTCCTCTACTAATGACATTTACATTTTCTTGGCTACCCATACTCATTCATTCTAGCAATTAGGTTTAGGGTTTTAGATGGACAGCCAAAATCCACATTTGGTGGAAATTAGTTGAGAAAGCTACCCATTACATTTAATATCAAGGTTCTTGGGGTTTTGTCTTAACTACCAAGGCACATCATTTCATTTCTTGAAGTAATGTCGTCTTGGGAATGTTGTTTTATTTTGGAAGCTTCATTTGCATCTCTTTTCATCATCATTGTTATATCTTGATTACATTTGCATCATTTTTTTTTGTGGTTGTTACTCAAGCATCTCCTCTTTGTCGTAGAAAAGCTTCTAGCTTAGCAACAATTGGGTTTATTCACAATCACATTGTTTTATGAATGTTTGTTAAAGCATCTTCTTGGCCAACTTTTTGTTTCATTTGCATTGTGTTCCCTTGTCGTTATTGTTTAAATTCTTGCATTTCAATTTTGTAGCTACAATTTTTTATTTTGTAATCTTTAAAAGATCAATGGCATCATCCAAAACATGTTTTTCAAGCATGTTAGAGGACGATAATGATGGAGGTGAATCATCCATGCGTGTATGCAACCACCCACACCAAAACCTCCAAAGCCAAGCATATTGCACTTTTGGCACATGGAATGGGGAAAGGATAAAAGCAAAATTGTGCTTTCCAACACATACGTACACTTCTTGTACACCCTAAAGGAGTGGCGACAAAAGGTTGTTGAGATTAACATTAAATTGAAGGAAATAGTTGAAACAAGCAATTGCAAGAAGCAATCAAAGTATAGATGCCCATGTTGTGGCACTACAAGAAATCACAACTTTTCAAAATGCCAACTTGACCGAAATGTCCACATTGACCAAAGGGTATGTCAATTTTGACTAAAAGTTTGGGACATGAAAAACACATGCTACATTTTACCAATACATTTGACTAAAGTGACCTATTTGACCGAGTGTCAAACCTAAGATCTAGTAAAAATGGACAAATGTCCATCAAAATGGCCATGGCTTAGTCAAATTGGTCATATTGAATGGATAGGGTTTAATCAAATTGACCATTATGATTTGACACTTAATCAAATGAACCATATCCGTTTGATGATTTAGCTTACTTGTTAAGCCTAAACTACCTACTTAACATAACATAATTAGTAGGTTAAGCTAGGCTTAGACTACCTATTTAGCCTAGCATAATTAATAGGCTAGTAGGCTGCTTGTTAGGTAATAACCTAGCTAGTAGCCTAATTAGGTAGCCTAGCTTAGACCTACCTAATAGATTACCTAAAACATAGCCCAAGACCACTAAATAACCTATAATTAGGTAGTGGAAGCCTTCTAGGTAGGTATCCTAGGTGACCTAGGCTTATTAAATAGACCTATTAGCCAAATAGGTAGCCTATTAGCTTAAGCCTACTGTAGGTACATAACCTAGCCATGTTAGGTATAAAATAACATAGGCCACCTAAGCCTAATAAGTAGGTAGTTTATTTTATTAGCTAGATAAGTAGCTTAGGCCTATTAGGATGTAATTAGCATAACCTAAGCTATTGAAATTTACTTAGATCTATGTATATAGTGTAGGCCACCTAGGCCTACAAAGTAGATAGCCTAACCTAGGCCAATTAAGCCTACTAAATATATAACCCAGCTTAAGCCACCTAGCCTAAAAGGTAGGTAGTTTAACCTAAACCAGCTAGGCTTACTAAGTAGGTACATAACTTAATTTATGTTACCTAGACCTACTAGGTAGGTACGTAGCGTAACCTAAACTGCCTATGTAAGTACATAACCTAACCTTGGCCTACTAAGTAAGTAGGTAGCCTAGCCTATTAGGTAGGTAAGTTAAGCCTAGATTTATCTAATAGGCTAGGCTACTTTCCTAATATGCCTAAACTAGATCTTTTAATAGGTTTATAAGGACCTATGTAGCTTATTAAATAACATCTAAAGCATAGGTAGCTTATTAAGTAGGTATAAACATAGACCTAATAGGTACTTATAAAACTTAATAGATTATAACCTACATGTTACCTAAGTACATGCATTTATTAATAGGTACCTCCTACCTACCTAGGCTAACCTGCCTATAACCTACCTATTTATGTAAGTAGTACATTAAAAAAATTCAAATTCATTTAGTGCAATATGTTGAAAAAAAATTGATGGAAATATGTTGGTCCAAAATCATGTTCATTTTAATGATGTTGTCCAAAAATATCACCTTATGGGGTGGTGGTGCAATGGTTAAAGACTTGACTCCTCAACGTGGAGGTGAGAAGTTCAAGTCCCCACACTTACAACCTAAGCTACCTTGGCTACTTAGGGGACTCCCAACCTTTCATTTGATCATAACTCATGCATTTTAGGTCGAAATGAACAATGTGAGGGCACTTTAAGTATTTAAAGTTTAAGAATTTTTCAATGATATCTTGGGAAATCAAATTGGTGTTTATTTTCCCTTTCAACCAAGGCTCTAAATATTCAAGACTCCCACACGAATGCAATTCCCAAAATAGGAATGCACTTGGGAGTCATTAGGCTCAATATCTTGCACTTTCCCCCACTTGCGAAATTATGTTTCACTCCCAAACACACTCTCTTGGCCTCATGTGCACTTGCACTCCACATTTACTTGCAAACCCAAGTTTAAAATTGCAACACAAATTGAGCTTGAACACGTTCTTCAACATGGTCAACCATGTTTGGAGGTCCGTGTTCTTGTTCCAAGCTGACACAACCCAAGCTGCTAGGATTCCATTTTTCCATTCATCGAATATTATTAGTGTAAACAATAGAAACTACGAGAAACAAAAGGCTTGTTATTTGGATGGATTACAAAAACATTGCATGTTTGAAATGGAATAATATGATAAAGATTTCACAATACCTTCTTATCATTTGTCTTGAATGTTGGATCACATGCAACGACCCTTTGATGGCCAATATCTACCATTAATTTTCTTTAGGAAATAATTTAAATTCCAACATAAAATCTCAACTTGTTTGACATCAAGGTTCTTGTTTCTTATGGAAGGAAAAACACTTTGTTGCGATTTGCATCAGCCCATAGTCTAACGTTGGTTACCACGTCTTAATGGTGTTTGTACTCCAAACTAGCATAGTTATCCATGGCATTACGTATGTCATGGGGGAGGACAAAATGACTATGTGTCCATAATTCTTTAGAGGGATCCTACTCATAACAATGTTCATGTTTTGCCATGATTTACACAATCAATAACCCAAGCTTAACGTTGTTCATAAATTAGTCTTTCATTGTTTTACCCAAATGTTATGCAAATGCAAACGTGTGCCCTTGAACTAGGCTGAGCGTTGCCCATGACAAGGATGTCTTTGGTTGTCCACATGTTCCATATAGTAATAATGGATTAATGCAAAATCAAGTACAACGTAGCTCTAGCCAACTTTAAACCCACATTGACATCTTGTTTTGATGGAATCATTATGAAATCGCTTCATTTTCCTAGGGCTTAATCACCCAAGTCCTTCATTACCCTATAGTTTGTTTAATATAGGATCCTCCAACCTTTCATCCTTGGATCTAAATGCACAATGATATTTCAACATGGTAAGGCAAATATTAATTTGAAGTGTTTTAAATGAGCCGGACGGAACTAACACATATCTTTTGCACAAAGTTCGCTTCTTCACTAGGTCCCTAGCACTTGGCATCTAAAAAATCAAATACTCTAAACCACGACACAAACCTTGTGGAAACCATGACCAATTGTTAACCCGTCGAAGATCGCAATCGTTGAAATTACCCTCCGAGAGTTGTTATAGTTCAAAGTACAAACATGCATAAATGCCTTTTGGCATATCAACTAAACCAACAGACATTTTCAAAGATGCCAAGTCAACTTTGTAGTCTACCATGTTTGAAACACACACTGAATGCAAAATGCATGAAGGGTAGGACTATGCACAAATTGTAAGAATATAAGATACAAAGAAAAAAAAATTGGCAAAAATTGCAAGGCAATTGAATTGTAATCGATTGAATGTTCCCACTTAAATATGATCATGGAAAAGGTGATTTGATGGTGTTGTCAAAATTTGGAACGGTCCTGATAATGACAATATTACACCACCATTACAATTTCAATTCTTATGAAACTTATGGATGGATGCATCCCTAGGGGACGTTCGTCAAGGATACATCCATGGTAGACATTGAACATGATGGGGAGATTTGGGATGAAAACAATTTGGAGTAATCTAGACGGTTCAAATAGTTCCACTTCATCTTTGGAAACTGTGCTTACTGAAATAATGTTTGCTTCAAAATATGTTGATGTTTCTCTTAAGGGAAGGGCTCCCCCAGGGAGTGGAAGAAACTTCCATGTGGGGAGAATGGGTGTTCCCTAATAAGGGCTCCCTTGGGCAATAAAAGGAATTTCTTGGCAGGGAGAATGGGCATTCCTTGGGGAGTGGCTCTCTCGGGGAGTGTTAAGAACTTCTTAGCAAGGAGAAAGGGCATTCCTTAGGGAGGGGTTCCCCTAGGGAGCGGAAGGAACTTTTCAACGGGGAAAATGGGTGTTCCTTGGGGAGTGGAAAAAAAAATTTAGTGGGGAGAAGGGGTACACCTTGGGAAAGGAAGTCTCCCCAAGGAAAATATGTCCCTAAAGGAGGGGTGAAGCTACAGTTAGGGATGTGTTGCATTCCCAAGAATAAAGTCCTTAGGGATTGGATGCATCACTGTGGGGAGAGGAGAATGGGGGTTCCTCGGGTAATATAAGGGTAACCCGTGAGGGGAGGGGAATGGGGGACAAGGCTTGGGGGAAGGCTTGTTTATGGGGTTTGACACGGAAGTCATCAAGAGGTGGAGGTGGTGGGGGGCAAGGTTAAAAAAAAGATAGGAGTAGGGATTTTGGCCTGAGGGTTAAGTTGTGGGGGGTGGCTGGGCTAGGTGATTGAGGGGGTTTAGTTAATTACGTGGCAATGGTTAACAAGGGGTAATGACTCCAAGTGGGAACATCGAAATCTAAAAACCTGATGGTCAAGGCGTGTCAAAGATCATACTACATTTAATTTGGTATGCATGTTTAATGCTTACCCAAACAATAAGCCAAGAATGCTTAAAGTTGGCCCCAAGTTTTTTCAACCTTGATTCCTAATGTACAACATGCTTTAGTGTCGCCCAAAGTGTGTGTAACAAGACCCAAAATTCGTGTTTGGACATTATCCATCTTTTTATCAAAAAAGATGAATTGCATTAACAACAAACAAGGAAAAAGAAAAACAAATATTTCTTTTGTATTGTTTACGATAAGGATCGTCTTTGTTTCACTCTTGACCCATACAAGTCCTCCTACCTAGGAAACTATTAATGTTGGAAAGGCATATTGATTTTAATATATCAGATGAGTAAAAATGAATGTAAAGTTTCAATAAGATATGAACTAAGTAAAGGTATATAGGTTTTGCAACATTGCCAATTTGGGTATGGGTGGGGATAAATATGCCATCATTTATCCTATGCATAGAATGTGAATATTAGTGAGTGAACCATAAACATAATATAAATATAAATACTTACATGAGTATGCAGATTTTCAAGTGGAAGAAGAAAGTAATTGTGCAATTGGCATTACCAACATGAAGACGGGAAATTTTAAACATCCTATTAAAAAAATCAAGAATAATAGAACAAAACCAAATCACTTAGCTTGAAAAATACCTTCACAGTATTCTTAAAGAAATGGCAAATTGTTGTAAAATCTAAAGGGGCTCCAAGAGCATATGATAAGAATTTTATTGAAAGTTGATGTAATGAATAAATTAAAATGCTAAAAGCATCTGTATTCAATATACTCAACATAATTCAAACAAATCCATCATAATCACATGCATTTCAAAACACAAAAATACAGATATGCTATGTAATTATTTTTGCCTATGCTTTTTTTTCACCCATTTCAAAACAATTGCCCTCCCTTGGTAATAATAAACTTTAAATGTATACTAGCCAAGTAGAGCAAAGATAAGGTAAGTCAAAAAAATGTACCACTTAGGGAGAATAAAAAAAAAGGTAAGAAAATTAGGAATTGATTTAGATGTGCATTTATCATGTGATCACATGTGGATATATAATGATAAAAGACTTACCCACCCAACATTGGTCACTACTTGTATCAATGATAAGTACTAAATACCATATGTAAAGTAGGTACAAAATGTGAATGGTTATTATGTATGTAAACACCAATGTTGGCCAATTATTGAAAAACGATTTAAGTATCAACTAAGGTTAGGGTCTAAATCTGGATATCATATAACCTACCTTCCATTTCCAAGAAATACCATACCAAGAACCTATTTGGCCTAATATTAAAATTTTAGATTCATTGTAAATACCATATTGGCAGGGTATTAACTTTTTAAAAATCATTATCCTATTAATATCCTGATGGGGACTTGTCATTCTTATCTAGGTCGGTCATTTTTTCATCTAGATTTTTCCTCCATTTTATTTTTTTCGTCCAAGCACCTTCATCCATTTTGGGTTTCATTTTTGTCATATACTGAAAACCCTAAACCACATGTCCCTTTTTCATGTGTCATTTTTAGCTTTGCATTCGGTAATGGTTTTTACTTGTTGGGTTGGATTGTTATGTTTGATTACAATTGTTGCCAAACATAATAATTAATTCCAATAGTTGTAATGGTTATTTGTGATATCCTTGAATGTTATTGCAAACATCGAAGATGAATATTGAAATGTCATTAGGGGTTTGTGATGACAAATTTTTTTTTCAACTTACAACAATCAAACTAACACGCCCATAAGTAAGTACTTCTCCCTCTTCTATTGTGTTTCACTTGTGTTATTATTGTTGTTTTTGTCTTTGTTTTGTTTGGCATAAACCTTCATGTGTATGGGACTAGATGTGTAATGTTAAAATTGTGTTGCAAAAATAGACTCACATGAATTGTTTCAAGGTTTTGATTTCGAGTTGTGAATTCTAAAGTTCATGAACAAATTTGTTCCATTTTTTTGGTCTAATTACTTGCATGCAAGTGTGGATTTTACAATGATTAGCAAGTTGGGCTCTTTTGCCAACTTTGCTTCTACCCTTACATTTAAATGGTGGTATACTATTGTATCAATAGATTTCCACTTCCCCTAATCTATGGTTTAGCAAGAATTATAACAATTGATGTGATTATGTTATTTTGGAAAATTTGCAAGGTGGCTATTTTCAAGAATCTATCATGGTTTTTAATGTGTGGGGTGGGCTGAAATTTCAATCTTCCCTTAGCTTTACCATCCATATCTCACACTACACATCATTGTGGGATCGAGGAATGTCCAAATTAGCTATGTAGAAATGCTGGACCTTCATGACTTGCTTTTTTAGGATCTCACACAATTGTACCATTTTTCTTGTCAAATCACAAGTTCATGATAAAAAACTAGAATCCTTTCCTTGTCAACACACTTGGATTTGAAACTCATTGTTAAAACTCTTTGGTGTTACATTCATATTCTTCCTTTGCTTGAGCTCTTTGACATTGGTTTATGATATAAAATAAGCATAACGTTCCAAGATCTCACACAATTGGTACCATTTTTCTTTTCAAATCAAAAGATCATGATAGAGAACCAGAATCTTGAAATGTGAAATGTGAGATTTAGAAATGTGAAAAGAATGAAAATAAGAAGAGTGAAAAAAAAATTGCTTTAAAAAAAAATTTAATAACTAATCTAGGCATTATTTTGGCCAATTCTCAACAAGGTCTTTCAAAAATCGACCCTTGTGCATACCAACCAGTTCTTACATGTAAAAAATAATTGATACCCTAATTGGTTGATTATTCCAACAAGTTGATATCAGGCGAATCCTAGAAAATTTGAAAAAAATTAATACCTGATACCCTGTGTGTAAGTGAAAAAAAATGAATTTTTTAATAACCAATCCGGTGGATATTGAAAAAAATCAAGAACCAACCAACATTAATTAACACTTGACTACTAGACAACCTTTTGTTACTTAGATTGTAAGCCATATAAACTACAAAACATTAGAAATTGAACTGATTTTGGAGGGTTTCAATTGCTAGCAATGAGAAACAAAAAATCATCAGAATTCCATATTTGTCTTTCAGTGAGAAGCCATAAATATAGAAGATTGATTCAATATTTGTATTTCATATTTGACTTATAGCCATATATGGCTAAATCTTTCTAAGGATGGTTACCATTTCATCTTCTTACGAATGATTGTCCCTTTGGCTACATTAAATAAAATTCCTAAAAAAAAATAGAGAGATTCATGTGAATGGTTACAACTTAGTACATTACATAAAAACCTACACCCCAGCCCCAAAGGAGGGGCCCTTACACCTAACAACATGGTCTACATAAGCTCATCTTACATAACATCCACAACTTCAGATGTGGGTATAGTTTCACTCTAGTGCAATTTTATAAATGATGAAAAGCACTCAAATTCTTGTCCCTCTTCTTCTTCTTCCTTCCCTTCTTTTGTGCTACATTTTCCAAATGCCTTTTCATCTAAAGGTGCAATTCACACTTGGTGCTAGGGACTCTAGTGTTGGAGTTCCCAAACAACATGCTAGTCAATTAGGACTTACACCTACTTGCCATGACCATTTTATATTAAGCCAACATTCACTTAATATTAAGCTTTTGCCCCATTTAACATTGGGTGCCCACCTAGATTTTTATTTAACAATGACTTAAATCCTACGTCCACTTAGTAGATACTACTATGATATTCAAAAACCCCCTTTCGGATTTCAGCCATGATAATCATCACCATCATCATCATTTCTAGGGGGGCAATTTCAAACTCCTTTGCATTTGCTAGCCTACCAATGTTTTCAACAGCTTATTTGTTGATATTTAATTTCTTTGCACTCTCCAGTATCTACTACACTAGGCTACTCTGTGTTGGGAAATTTTTGGGAAATTATTTGGAAGTTGAAATTCGATTAATTTTGCTAATCTTTTGGGAAAAAATTAGCAATGTTTTGATGTCACAAAATTGAAAAAAAATTGAAACCTAAAGCCCACCAAACCCCCCCCCCAAGCCCCAAAAAACACACACACACCCACACACGATATATAGGTAGGGTGTGCTATTAGGTAGTCTTAGAAAAGGGGGTCAAAAAAATTCACCCCCCCTGCCCCCCCCCCCCCCGCAAAGGCCACAAATACAAAACCCACAAAATGCCCCAGACGGGGGGGGGGGGGGTTAGGGGTTTTTTTT
>Ga0116227_10014859_pt1 | contig 11717 bp, 10 predicted proteins | sample S1TSphgellanicum_FD_89693 | JGI IMG/M metagenome (GOLD analysis project Ga0116227, IMG submission 89693) | Host-associated microbial communities from peat moss isolated from Minnesota, USA - S1T2_Fb - Sphagnum magellanicum MG | ecosystem: Host-associated > Plants > Peat moss > Unclassified... | reverse complement strand
TCATGTCATATGATCTTCTACGTGCTTCTTTGATCCTCCACCAAGCTCCACAAGGTTCCGTTACCTTCCCCAATGATCCATGACCTTCTACTAACCTCCATGACCTTCCATGCTGCTCTGGCAAGTTCCGAAATGATTTTTGTTACCCCCCATATAATTTGTGTAAACTAATATCCTCCATAAACTAATATTTTTCGGCCAGTCCCAAGGATATTAGTTTATAAAGAGTTTACTGTATATGGCCAACAAGATTGTTTTAAATTGTCTTGAAGAGTTAACTTCAAGAACGTGGCACTTAAATGTTGGAGTAGCTCCATGGGCTTATGTTTAGGTGCAAAAACAAAGTCTGTGGCCAATGACATCACTTTAATTGGTGTCTTTAATTCTTTGTAAAAGTTACCTTTGTGAATTAAATGGTACTTACATGTTGCATTGTAAAAGACATACATTCATGAAATCATGAATTGCAAAAACCTCATGGGAGGATTTTTTTCAGCAACTTGATTTCATGAAATGTATGGCTAAGACATGATTAGAAGTTATATAAGATTGTTACTAGGAAGGAAATTCTTTGAAATTCCTCCTTTTCATGTCTTAAGTTTTAGTGTATTTTTTAATTTGAAAGTGATTAAATTATGCATGGTTTTCAAATTTCATCAATATTCCTCTATTGGGTGCTCTTCAACTTTCAATTGAAAAGACTACCAACAATCACAACCTCTTTGCCTCAATAAATAAATGAATTCATTCAGTGATATTTACAAGTAAGAAAACATTTGAATTTAAATGCAATTGCAACACCATGAATCTTTTTTTCTAGATGCATAGTAGTGATGCTTCTTTGCAAAATGAAATTGAATCACATCTACCATGTGCCATTTAGTCTAATTCTACAAAGTTCAAAGTCCTCAAATTCCTATCAACACTTGAAAACATACCTAGTATAATGTAAATCACATCTATGGAATTGCAAAAACACTTTAGATAATTGTTTTGTCACTTCTTTTTATTTTTTTTACTATGATACCCAAGCAAATACCTTGAGGGTTCTTGTTAGGTATCAAGGTAAACAACATTTTAAAAGTAAAAAAATATTGAATTCATGGTAGGTGTTAGGTTGTTGGGGAATTCTTGAAATAATAGGCCTTTAATTTCCAGCCTCAAGGGCTTGTTGTTTTGGGAATGCCCTAGCTTTAGGCCATTCTTGTGCATAAACAATACAATTTTTTTAATATATTCCTTTGGTGTGGCAATTCTTAGTAGGGTTTATTGAAGACTTTATATTCAAAATTTTTTTTTACCATCATCATCCCATTCAAGTTAAATTTAAAGCCCACAAATGTTGTTGGCTACCTACTCAAATTTGATATACACATATGGCAATTTCTATTAAATGTTTTTTTAATTTTGATAATTTAAATTTCCAATTTTTTTTCCTTCCCCATCCCCACCCTCCCTTGTCACGATGTGAAGACCACTCCATCTAATCAATCACATGTAATTGTCTTGGGTATTGTCATGTGCAATTGTCACTCGACACAATTGAACTGAGTTCCTTTCACATATTTTGCAAGAGGTCATCAAAGAACATGAGAGAAAGTTTGCTTAAGATGTACCTTCATGTGGTTCACATCATAGACTTGCCAAGTCCACATGATGCCATTCTCATCATTACTTTGTTCAAATGAACCAAGGTTTGGGGTTCAAGCATGGTTTTTCTTTTCAAATTCCTCAAGTAACAACCTAGCTACAAATTCATTTCAGGGACATTGTTGCCCCATCTTTACCATGTTTTCCCCCCTCTTTAACATGGATAGAATTGCATCCATTGACATCATTGATGTTTTCCATTTGGGTTGACCTAATCCTTGTTCATACCATCATATTCCATACGCTCTTTGAATTGATGTTTAGTGGTCTTTGCATATCCTTTTATTTTGATTAACATTTGATCCTTTCGATATTGCAAGTTGTCATTTTTTTTGTTATTCCTTTTTTAATGTTTGTCTTTTCTTCCATAGGTGGTGAGAAAGGCCACCTAGTGACTCATGCTCGCTCGCTTCGATACATGGGCAACAAATAGGAGACATTACAAGAGGAGCACACAATAAAAACATTTGTTTTAACTTTTCATAAATGTTTCAAGTCAATTCTAGATCCTACCACACTTCCATTAGCATGATTACACCACACACAACCCCTTGCTCATGTAAGGGAATATGTTCAAACAATATATCCACTAGCTTTGAACACACCTATAGCCCCATCTAATGAAACTACAAAAATCTTTCGCCTTCTCCATCTACTTGTTGAGGTTGATTTCCTTCCTTTTGTTGATGATTTCCATCCTAAAATGAAAGTTACTTTAGATTGGGAGGAATTTATCTTTGCCTTAGCTTGTTCACCACATCTTTTTTTTGGTGACCCTTAGGGTATGGTGTATGAACTTTTATGAAACTATTTTGTCCCAAATGATTATGTAAATGGTTTTGACCTCTTTTTCAAACTATATGGGCACATTGCTCAAGGTCATGTTCCACCTTCAATATCACATTTATTTTCTACATCTCGATTCTTAGCATTGGAAAATTAGTTTGAATGCATATGTCCCATCATAATTGGTGAGGTGCCCTATTGCTTAATTGCTTGCACATTGGCTATTTAATTTAGGGATATTCTTATGAAACATTTTAATCTTCATCAATTTGGTGTAACAACTCGTAGCAAGTGTGAGACAATGAGTCATGGTGTTTGAATGATGCTAAATTTGCACTCAAATTAGGTGGTGCTACAAGTGAATGTTTGCAACGCCTTTAATTCAATATCATAATCAACCATTTTTTAGGAGTTAAAATCTTCACCTGATTCTTTAAATCAATTGTTCGACGATTCTATGCACGCCCATCCCTGTTATATTTTTCTTAGGCTTCCTAACATGGAGATTTCATAGTCATTTCATTGGAATCAAATACACAACAAGGGGACCCATTAGGAAAAATGTTTTTTGCTTTGGTTCACCTTTTTGCTTTTTGTTCTACAACAGCAACCCACCTTGCTTGTGTTTTCCCTTTGTTGGTGGATGATATGCATATAATAGGCTTTGTGTCAAATCTGGTTCTTTTTTTTTATGATTACAATAAGAGTTTTTAACATTAAACCTTTTAGTGTAGCCAGTGAATTGTGTAATTTGGTCTCCACAAGGGTTGGATCGCTTTATATCACTTCTTCTTGGTTTTCTTATTCTCAATTCGGGTTTTCGTATTTTAAATGAATTGGTGGGATCTAGATCATTCATTGAATTGTTTATGGATTTCGGGACAATTGATGATGAAAAACCTCAAACCATGACGATCTCGGGATCATGATTTTGTCAACTAAGGAATGATGAATGATCTTGTCGACTAGATCATGACCTAAGGATCTTACCAAGATGATATATAGTCTCCCTATGCTTGCATATCTTTAGGCAACTTCTGTGATGTTTTCGTTGTGCTATGCTTAGCACCTTGACTACGTGCTTCATATAGTGTTTCCATTTCCAAGTATTTTGCAACATTACATTAAATTCAATATTCATACCATAACTACATTAGAGAAATTATTTGGTGCGGGATCTTTTGGTGATTTTATTGGTCACCTAGCTCATGGTTAAGCCACTCTTCTTGCATGACAAGATCACATGTATCATGCATGTTTGAAACCCACATGAGTAACACATCCAGATCCTTGTTCAAGAATGTTGAGACTTTTGGAATTTGTGATACAATGGGTGAGAAAAGAATCCACGTGCATAAATGAGTACCATACCTTCGACTTGTGTTTGGTGTAATATATCATCATATCCTACTTGCTGCTTTGATATTTTATAGCCAACAACAAAATCTAGTGTCATGATAATGAGAGAATGAAATATAATAGAGCTATCAACCTACACATTTAGAATAAGAGAAAACAAATCGAATCCCAAAAGACTTCATATTTGCATGATCAACCCAAGTGTTGTCTATATCTCGACATCATCCTCTCTTCTCACTAGGGTTTTTTTCAAGGAATTTCTCTATGTAGCATCAGTTGCAATCATCCATAAGATGTATAAAAAAATAGTGATCATCGTTAGGAAGATTTAGCCAAATCTGGCTATAAACCAGATGGTTGATTAAAGAGTTATACTCCCCATACTCGTGTCAATGGGAATAGATCAATGGTAGTGAAGAAAAACACAAACCTCCTATTGTTCATCCAATAATACGAAAAATTGGTAAATGTGGGTGGCTCCCAAATTTTTATGTTCTTTTCAGTTCCTTCTTTCTTCTTCATGATTGGAACTTTTTCCTTTTCAATTCCTTCTTTGCTCCTAGACTACAACTGGTGTAATGTAAAATAAGCACACTGGTTGTCTAGGCTGCAAAAGACCTCATCTTCCTCCCTTTTTGGACCAATTGGACTAGGTTCTCAGGTAGCATCATTGTCTAGCTTAATTCACATAGGGTAAACAAGGGGGTGATGAGGCAGTAGCCTGATCCAGCCCCACATTTTGAGAATCCTTCCATTCTGGCGCTTCACCTAAAGCACACAGCAAACCAGTATCATGAATGTAAAAGCATTCCAAGGTTTTTTCAAAAGGTTTTTCGCTTTGTATTTCAATGCACATCTTGCATGGAAGAGTCAACTGAAGGAACCTTCCACTCTGTGTATGGTCCGTCCCAATGTCCTCAGTACTACCTTTGTAGTTGATATTATTTACAGAAAATTGCCTTTTCGATTTTAGAAAAAGTCCTCTGCTTTTTCTGCCTCATCTTTAAAACCCTAAATCCTAAACCCCAAGACCAAAAACCTCCTTCAAACCCAATATAGTGACAATTTTGTCACATCTGGAGAGTTGCGATGCGATGAACCAATCAATTGATGCAAAGTCCTTCGGAGTTTAGCTCTGGAAGTGAATCCCCTGTTCAGAAAGCCAAGAGAGGGCTTGGATGGCAGCAGAGTCCTTGGCTTGCTTCTTGTCTGTCATTGGATGTCCTTCAAAATCCACCTCGTACATGTCCTTTCCCAGTGCACATGTGACAGTCACCGTGGAAATGAATCTGAATTACCACAATTGTAAACCCAAGTTAATAAATTCAGTATCAAGATTCAGAGTGATTTTTTTTGGGGAGGTGAAATTTCACATCCTTGTGACAAAAAGAAAACCCCGTGTGACTCACTAATAACACAAAGGATTTTTTCAGGAAAAAATGGCTCAAAGTTGCCAGATTTTGAGGGGAAATTTTCTGAAGTCACCACATTTAGACAATAGGTTCCAGCATGTTGACAAAATATAGCTTGATTCCTAAAATTTTCTACTCTCCTCTCTGGGACCTGTAGCCCAATTTGGCTAAAGTCCTCTTGTGGATGATCTCCAGACCACATACCTCACAAAATTGACAAAAAAGAGAATTTAAATTAAATTTTTCTATAAAAAAAAGGCAGTGTTATAAGAGAACACTTACAACGCACTTCCGTTGTGGTCAAACTTATAGTCTGGCTCTTTCCACTTGTGTTTGACACAGAGTTCATTCAGCATGGAGCGTGCCTGGCCCTTCTCCAGAGCCTTGCTTTTGCCTCCTGCATTTGCCATTTTGTTTCATCAAAAAACAAATCCCTTTCCAACAGAATCTTCACATTTCTGCAAAAAGGAACTATTGACTTCACCTCTTGCTCACACCCATCAGATCCCTTCCAACTTTACATCCAATTCTCAGAGGTTTGGAAAGGTGGGTTGGTGGGGGCTCTGCAACAACAAGCCTCACCTATTGAGTGCCATCCAACTGCACTGTTAGTTTCTTGACCTGGATTGGGCGAAAACCAATGGAGAGAACCATCTACGCCCACATCCTGAGACTGACCACCCACGAATCCTGCATTGGGACTACTACTATTTGACGAATTTTTCAATCTCTGGCCTTCTTTGCACATCTGGGGAGGATGAAGTTGTGAGAACATCTTCGATGCCTCCTGTACATAAATCGGTGTTTGCAGACTCTCTGTGAAAGCAGATTGCATGTAGTGTTGTTGTTCACAAGAGCTGTGTCTGGTGTCCCTGCAGAATTTTCTGTCTACACCTGCACCATCGAAATGTGGAGAACCAGTGGTGGCAACATTTGAGCTTGAGTGCGAGTATGGAATCTTTGACTTCGAGTCTTGTAATAAAACTGCACAGAGCTTTCCCAACTCAGAGTTCCCAGTTAGTCCGTTGCCACATGTGGCCCCCCAGCCTCTCTGAGGAGGCTCAGGCATGTCAGATACCTCACTGATTTTTGTGCCATTTTCATCATCTTCCAGTAGTATCTCCCACTCCACTTCCTCCGTCATCAGCTGCTCATGCTGAATGGTCATCTGCACAAATGATTCTGACATGTTTTCTATCTCCAGATCTTGAGCTCTTTCAGAACCAGGTACATAAATTATTTCCTTGGTTGATTCAGATAGGTTGCTGATCTCCAAATCTTGAGCTGCTTTGGACCCATGTACGCAAACTGCTTCCTCAGTTGATTCTAATATGTTGTCTATCTGTGAATCTGGAGCTGGTTCTGACAACCCATGTATGCAAACTGCTTCCTCAGTTGATTCCGATATGTTGTCTATCTCCAAATCTTGAGCTGCCTCCGAACCATGTATGCAAACTGCTTCCTCAGTAGTCTTATTGCAATCATTCAGACTTGCTCTCACAACCCTGCATTGCTCTGAACTTTGCTTTGGAACCTTTTTTATGTATGATCCAGGAGTCCTCCACCGCTTGTGCTGATATCCACAAGCCTGCAAAAGGTGTAGAAGTCAACTTTGATGTAACTGCAAAATGATCAGGCATTGTTTCAAAAATACCCAGTAGCCTACATTTCAATTGACATGCGCCACTAACTAGTGATGTATATCAGTGGAAGAAAAGAGGAGAGCTGAGACCAGACCTTGAGTGTTTTAAGAAGCTTGACACAGGCGCGCTTTGTAGCACTCTTTCCCTTAGTACCCCATGCAGTCTCTGATATTTCCTTGCCATTTACAACAACAGTAACAACTGTGAGCACATTGTTGTTATCATCCCTGATCTTGGTAGGTTTCCGGTTCTCAAATTTGTACTCATCACAAAGCTCCCGTAGCTCTCGAGCAGGTTCAATGGGTACAGTCTCTGCTGTCGCAAGAGGTGCCAATAACTTCTTGAAAACCCTCCATACAGTGTCACAGTTGAAACCAGAATCCAGTAGCACTGCCCCTGCTAGTGACTCCACTATGTCACTCAAGCTCTGTGCCCACAAAAAAAAATCACATGAGTTTCAAAATTTTGATGAGGCAGATTTCTTGCATAAGTTGGCTCTTCAAAATTGATTTGGTTCTGATTTTTGCACTCTTTCATGTGCTTTGAAGACTGCAGGGAACATTTTTGAAAAGGACCCAACTCCACCAGAAATCTATGGATTCATACATACCGCAGGATTATTGTCGCCCTCCCAGCCGTAACAGCTCTCATCATCGGTCACTGCACTCCTCAAATCCTCCACATATTTGTCTATATTTTTTTTAAGTGACAGGGAGTTGTGGAGAAGGTAGTTATAAAGCTTATGGCGCACTGCGACCTGTGCAAAGTGCTCATTGTTGACTGCTGCTGACCGCAAATCAGTGAGCTTCCCTGGGTCCCGCTTCTCCTGTGCTGAAGTCTCAAAATAATGCTTGGTGATTGAGAAGTCCAGGACCGCATCCCCAAGAAATTCCAACCTCTGTAAAAGAGAGGAAGATTCACAAAAGGATTAAACAAACAACATCAACTTCTGTCACACCCACACAATCACCTGCTTAAATCAAAGCAGCTGAGCAACTCCTCTAAACAACTTTCCAATCAGAACCACAAGCTAGTGAATCTGATGCAAAGAGTCCACTGAGCGACAAAATCTGATACAACAAATCATGAAACAGATAGTGAACAAATATTCTTGCAATGAGAACCTGATAGCATGCGCCACAGGATCGTTCACAAGAGGCATGAGTGAGCGCCTGTACTAACAAGCCTTTGTTGTTGAACCTGTAATCCAGCAACATTTCCAGTTCAATGACATCTATGCTTTCCAGAAGGGTCCGATCCCAATCTGAGCACATCCGTGCTTGCTCTCTCAAGTTCAGATTCACCCCAACTTCCAAACCAAGCCACTTCATGAAGGAAAGCGCTGCATCGACACCGCCCTCAATATAATGTGCCCCTGCCCATCGTGCAAAGGTTGCAAACAAAGTAAACCCAAGTCATGGATGCTTTAAGCAAAGCACAGGTAGGGCATTAGAGCTGACATCCATAGCATGTGTCTCCTTGAAAAGAGAAATCTTTGCTGGACTGTTGGATCCACCAGACACCTTGATAGACGACAAGAATCCAAAAAAAGAGGATTTCAGACAAACACATCTTGGTTGGTTCAACTGCCCAAGATTTAGCAAGACTGTTATATAAAGTTTGCATATTTTGCATGACCAGAAGAATAGGATTTCAGAAACTGCATTTGGGTTGGTTAGACTGCCCAAGATTTACCAGAACTGTTACATAAAGTTCGCATCTTTTGTATTACCAAAAGAAGAGGATTTCAGACACCACATTCAGGTTGGTTAGACTGCCGAACATTTCACAAGACTGTTACATAAAGTTTGCATCTTGTGCATTACCTATCAATGACTCCACCACATCAGCGATCGTCTTTGGGTGCAGTAAACGGGTCTTGGTGTCTTTGGTTTTTTGCAAGTCCAATGGTCGGCCTGGTGCCAACCAATCACTAGGAGAGAATTGCGCATCCTGGATATAACCCTGCAGACCATAAATAACCCATCAGAGTGTTGCAAGCTCATTCGAGAATGCCAGATTTCAATGTAGATTCCTACAGTAGACAAAGACATCATTCATTAACTATCAATGCTTGATTCGCCCCTGCTTCAAAATTTCAAGAGAGAAGGAACTGTGAAAAGCAGGTTAACCGTGAGGCCACGTTCTGTGCCAAGCTTTTGCAACATAGGATTGCAGATAATGGCTTTACGTCGCTTAGTCAAACGACCCTCATCAATTTGGTTGTGCATGAGGAAAAGTCGTTCGCTGACTGCAAACTTGAGGAATGAATCACCCAGGTGCTCCAACCCTTCCAGACTGAAGCTCTCTTGGCAATGTGCTGTTGTGATTGCCTCCAACATCTACACATTGAATTACAGCCCCCCGCCACCCTATGTTAGAGAGATATTGTGTGTTGAAATCTCAGACCCCAAACTCTAAACCTGGGTCTTGCAGAGAAGAAGACAAACGGCACAGAATTGTGACAACTATTGGGTCTAGTTGTTGAACAGCAGAGGAGCAAAACACATTGAAACCAGTGTGTGCAGGTCTTTCATTTTTGTAATAACTGCCGGTTCTGGGTATTTGCAAAAAAATCAGGATCAAAGAACCACCAGATAACATGAAAGACCCAGCAAAGACCAGGCAGTTTTCTTTGAATTTTTCAAAAGAATTGAGAACCATGATTATATATATACAGGGCATTTGTTTTGTGATAACCTGGTTATCAACTTTCATACCCAGCAGGGGTCTGGTGCAATTTCTAATACGCGCCCCACTCTGGTTGAAACACATCAAGGCCTGAACATGGAATCAAATTGACAAGACTCTGAGCAAAACAGATCCGTACTCTGTCAATTGACAATTGGCTGGCAGCAGGGTAACTTTGTGAGAGCATACAGCGGAGTTGAGCGGCAAGGAGCCGTGCTTCAAGGCGATGCATGAATGATGGTAACAAGGAGACCCCATTCACAAGCTTGCATGAGAACCCTTGCATCTTTATGTAACATAGCTCCAAAGGCAACTCGACCTCGCCCTTGTCTTTACGATCAGGAGCACCTACAAGAGCAGAAGAAGCCACTGAAAAGCATATCCTCCATGGCATTCCCCCTTGGTGGTGGAATGGAATTCAAAACTAAGGGAAAAAAACCCATACTAACTGTTCTTTCAAGGCAATCAGTAGTATCCATGCTGTCAAGAGTCCAACCTTGAGAGCCAATAGTGCGAGGTGTAAGCAGGTTCTGGACCCCGATCAAGGGTTTAGCCTTCAACAGTGGCTGGTTTTGGTGAACAAGCTGAACGGAGTGCCTGCAAAACAGCCAAAGATGCCACCCCTTTTCAGTCTGTAGAGAGACTGTACAATGGGTCCCCAAATAGATTTGAATTTGGAAGGCACAAGGCATTTTGTAACATACTTCACTGAGAAATACTGTGCATAGCAGCTGAAATCGTTCTTGATCCCTTGACTTAACATACGGCTATTGGCGTTCAAATCCCACATCAGTTCAGATCCACAGTAAAAGAGTGGACCCGATTCCCTTTTGTGTGTTGTTGCAACGACAATATCCACAATAGCTTCCACAGGAAAACGACCATTAGCTAGTTGCACTGTACAAGTATGCAGAGAAGAAGAAGACGATGACCAATCAGCTCGTAGTGAAGAAGGCTCATTGGGACAGTCCTGATCCTCTACAAACGTTGGATCAGAAATCAACTTCTTGACACACTCCCAGTCAACTGGCGGATGTGGGTTGTCATCAAGGTCATGGCTTTGAAGTGGTAACAACAGATAGAGTCGAGACGGGCTCCATTCTCCTGCTTCTCTGCTGCCAGGATTCTGGTCCAAAAGTGCACTCAAAGCACGCTCTTGGAATATTTTTGCATCCCGTATCTGCAATGCCAAAGCAGTCAGCTGGTGGGCTATGCTGAAACTTGGATCATAGCATACAATTTGCAACATGTCAAAGAAATATTAGACCCCAAAGTGTGTGCATGCATAATTGCTGTGAATAGATAGATAGATAGATAGATAGATAGATAGATAGATAGAAGATACCTGATCAGGTTCAAACTCAAGCTTCCCTGCAGATGAGCACTGAGCTTCCACAACTCGTTGACTCTGGAGCTCAAGTTGAAGGGGTGAATTCACTACTTCCTCTCCCAAATCAGACTCCACAAACAGTCTGAAATTGGCATAGCTTCGATCAGACGGTTTTGGAACAAACTTGATGGTGTAGCCATACAGGGTAACACGTGACGATGCCTGATTCCAACTTCCTTGAAACACATCGGGGACAAACAAGGGATGCAACTCTTGTTGTGCCTTCCCTGAAAAACACAACATGCATCACTGATCAGGAGACCGAGTGTGAACCACCCATCCATCAATGTTAATACTATCTCACACAGAGAGCCAGAAAATAGTCCACAAACCTGCAGGGGTGTCATCATCATCGGCAGCCAAAAAGCCCATGTCATCATTCTCTGGATCATCGGAATTGATCAAGAACAGGTCGCTGAGTGCCCCTGCTTCATGTAGTTGCTTGCAGGCTTCAAAGCACGCAGATTGCTTAGCGCCATTGCGTGTTGAACATGCCCACCCCTTAACAGTCTTAATGAGTGATTCTGGGGGCAAAACAATGCTGCATCTGATGTCTCCACTGTTCTCCGTGGTGTATGTGAACTTGGGGGCTGGAGTATAGAAACTGCATGAAACCCAATTGTGTTAAGCAACACTACCGGACTAAAAACACATGATCTAGCACTGCTGCATATGGAGAAACTTGGAATACCCGGGGGGGGGGGGGGGGGGCCGACACCAAGGGGGTGGAAAAAAACTGAAACACAGAGGTGTTTTTGTTGGGCCCCCCTTCGTGACAACCAACCC
>Ga0116227_10014858_pt1 | contig 11717 bp, 8 predicted proteins | sample S1TSphgellanicum_FD_89693 | JGI IMG/M metagenome (GOLD analysis project Ga0116227, IMG submission 89693) | Host-associated microbial communities from peat moss isolated from Minnesota, USA - S1T2_Fb - Sphagnum magellanicum MG | ecosystem: Host-associated > Plants > Peat moss > Unclassified... | reverse complement strand
GCAAGTAAGTATCCATAGTTCCTCCTCTGAACGATCTAATCTTGGCACTTCCCGCCTCATTAAATTCGTAGGATATATCTCTATAGCTTTGAGGGGAGTTTGCATTTACCGGAAAGTTAGATTGATTAGGTCCTGAAATGATTAATTTAGAATATGTTCCATCCTGATTGTTTCCTATTTCAAAATTACCATTTTTATCAAAAGAAAATAATTCTTTTTTTGTAGTGCTACTTCCATTTAAAAGGAGTTTTAAGTTTCCTTCAGAATTTTTTAAACAAATGCTGTTATAAGGCAATGTATCCTCTAAGCAAACGTCCACTAATTTTGGAAAACGAATTGGACATTGTGAAAACATGAAATTAGTTAATAATATACTAATGCTAATGAAAATTGTTTTTAGTTTGTTATTTTCCATTTTTATTGGTTTTGTTTTAATTACAGTTGAAATTTGATTGAACTCCGGAATTTTTCTTAATACATTGTGTCGTAGAAGCATTTGTTGAAGTCATTAGCTCATTATGCTGAACATCTATGTTTGTGCAAGGTTCTTCAGGTAAACATTCACTTTCCGATATAGGAGGAGGAGCATAGTGTGATCCATTATAATAATTATTACTAATGCTGACATTATTAGAATACGAATAGAAAACAATACTTCTGATATTGGTGTTGTCTCTACAATTAATTTGAGCAGGTATACTTAATTGATCGTTTGCATCTACCACGTTATCTTGGATATTAATATTACTGGAGTAATTATCCAAATAAATACCCCCCAGATAAAAACGCTGATTTAGAATATAATTCCCCTTTATTTGTGTTCTGTCTTGGGTAGTACCTTGCGAATTTAAGGTATAAATACCTCCTGAATCAGGAATAATTTGATCATTACAATCGATTCTGTTGTAACTGATTTCATTCACTCCTACAATGTCATCTTTATTCCAGCCCCAGCCAACAGATATTCCGCCATATGGAAATTTACCTAACGTGTTGTGCGTTATGGTAGTATTCCTAGCATAAGGCACAAAAATTCCAACCGACCCAAAGTATTCCTTCCCAATATTACTGATTGTATTGTTTGTAATTAAATTATTATGGATATCATCTATGGCAGATTGAGGAATGTCATCATTAGGAATGTTATTATTATCAACAATACCTACCCTTATTGCGCTTGCTGCAATATCTTCAAATTTATTTCTGCAAATGATATTATTTGACGAGCCTGCTCCAAAACTTAATGCTGTAGAACCAATATGTTTAAAATCATTATTAATAACATATATTTTAGACACATTCTCAAATGATACTGCACCAGGAATTAAGTCTTTATATTCACCGGGGTCATAAATGATTTTATAACAATCAGCTTGTTCATTGTAAAAACCATTGTTGGTAACCTTAGCACCATTAGTGTTATTATATAATCTTTGATTGATTTCAGAAGGTTTATTCCAAGTTGTATATTGGAAGGAAAGATTAGTAAATTTAATATTTTTCATGTTATTCCCTTTCATTAAACTTTCTAAACGTGGTATTACAACATCCGTTGGAGGATTGTGGGAAAATATATAGAGGGTATTATTGTTCTGATTGGGTGATTTGTCTATATACCATTCGTTTGGCCGGTCTAATAATTCTATAGCATTTTCAACCCAGCTTACAGAAGCTGTTCTAAATTTTTGGCTATGTATCAAATCATTCCAAAAAAACGGTTCGATAAAAAGCTGTTTCTCACATACATATTCTACTGGGATTTTATTACACCTCCAAAGTATATTAGAGACTATTTCGACATCTTTTATTTTGTTCCAAGACGAAAAATCCGTACAAGTGGAAAGATAACCTTTTGATGTTTCTATTAGCCCCATACTATCATCGCTTTTAGCTCTTGTTGCTTTTGTACCGTTGATATAAACTTGTCTAGAATACAGGTTACCTATATTTGCTTTATAAATATTAGTAGTCCCAACTCGAAACCACGCTTGATCATCGATTTTTTTCCCCCCACTTATAATAGTTTTATTATTCGAGCTATCTTCTCCTTGATAGACTACAAAATGCTCATTCTTTCCATTATCTGCAGCAGTAAATTCTAATGCAGAATCTAAAAGATAAGTGCCTCCGCCTATATGAACTACTATATCCTGAGTCATAGGATAAGTATCTATTTGTGTTCTTATTACACTTTGAGCTTTTTCAATAGTAGCAAAAGGTTGTGCCTGAGAACCAACGTTGCTATCATTACCTGCCGGCTTAGGAGAGACATAATAGGAGTAAGTTTGAGAATTAACTTTAATTAGTAACAATAGAAAAATTAATAGAAATTTATATCTCATTTTATTTACATTTTAATTTTATTAAATTAACATTTTTTTAGGGTTTTTACATAAAAATTAAAAAAACATTTTGTTAACTTAACGGAAATAGCATAACCCTACAGAACAATTCCCTAAAAAAGACAAGAAAAGCGGAACTAAATTTAGTTCCGCTTTTCTTTTTCATTCATATCAAAGTCTTTTTTTCAAACTTTCAAAAATACGTTTGATAAAGCCTATCAACTCTTTTCCTTTTAGTAGATTCTGAGAAAATTTCGTAAGATCCAAAGCTTATTTAATTATAGACTTTCTACTAAAAAATGTATCTTTATAATTCTGTCTTTTTTAATAAAGCAAAAAATATGAATTACAAACCGATTTTATTATTTATTCTTCTTTTGTTTATTCTCCCGATTAATGCACAAAAAAACCAAATAATTAAGGATTCTTTATTAGTGGAGATGACTAAAGCTATTAATAATAATTCTTACAAAGGTATCGATGCGGTATTAATTGCAAAAGGAAATAATCTGCATTTTGAAGAATATTTTGGCGGTTTTAAAAAAGACTCTTTGCACGATTCTCGTTCATCTTTCAAGTCGGTAACTTCTTTGTTAATCGGGATTGCTATAGATAAAGGATTTATTAAAAATGTTAACCAAAAGGTGTACGAGTTTTTCCCGGAAAATGTTTCGTTCAAAACAGATCCTCTTAAAAGAAAAATGACAGTAAAAGATTTACTTGAAATGAAGTCTGGCATTGACTGTGAAGAGTTTAACGAAACTAAAGTTTGTGAAGATGATATGAGTTTGTCCAGTGATTGGTTGAGTTTTTCTCTTGATTTACCTATGAAGACAGAGCCCGGTACATTATGGTCTTATTCCTCTATCGACCCTATGATTTGTAGTGGCATTATAGCCAGAGCAACCCATATGTCGGTGGTAGATTTTGCCAAAAAATATTTGTTTCAACCTTTAGGAATTTCAAATTATAAATGGACTATAGATCCGTCAGGAAATGCTATGACAGACAGCCGGATCGTTTTTTATTTTGCCAAAAGATATGCTGAAAATTGGACAATTGGTAAAAAATGGAGGAAAACTAAACAATAAACAAATTATTTCTAAAAGATGGATTTCACAATCTACAAATTGCGATATTGCTATCCCCGAATTTTCTTTTATGAAGTCTAGCCGAAGTACAATAGGTAGCCCACAACAGACATATTACGGGTATTATTGGTATGAAGAAGTTATAAAAACTCACAAATTTTCCCATAAAGTATTATTTGCTTCGGGAAACGGCGGTCAATATATTTTTATCATTAAAGATCTGGATTTAACAGTTGTTTTCACACAGAGTAATTATGGAAATTATAGAGCAAAACAAGCATTTGAAATTTTGGCTAAATATATTATTCCATCTGTTAAAAATATAAACTAAAAATGCTTTCCCGTATTGGAAAGCATTTTTAGCATTTTAGTTACAAAAAATTATTTTTCTAATTGACTAAAACTACGTTTGATAAAATCCGTCAGCTCTTTTCCTTTCAAAAGATTCTGAGATAATTTTGCCAAATCTAAAGCCTGATTAATCATCGAACTCTTCTCATCAACATTATCTTTCTTCAATAATTCCTCAGCAAAATTTGAATTAGAGTTTACAACCAAATTATACATCTCAGGGAAACCGCCCATCCCAAACATTCCGCCACCGCCGGTTGCCTGCATATCTTTCATTCTTCTTAAAAATTCTGGCTGAGTCAAAGTAAACGGAGCATCCGTAGAATCCAGATCTTCCAACTGAACGGTGAACTTTTGATCATTGATAGATTCCTCGATGTTTTTCTTCAAAGTTTCTTTATCCGTTTCATTCAATTTAGAAATGACTGGCTCATCTTTTTTGATCAAATTATTAATGTGATCTGCATCTACTCTAGCAAAAGAAACATTTTCCTTAGAACCTTCCAATTTCTGGATCAAGTGCGGAACGATTGGAGAATCAAGCAACAAAATTTCATAACCTTTATCTTTAGCAGACTCAATGTAGCTGTGTTGTTCATCAGCATTGGTTGTGTAAAGAATCACGGTTTTTCCGTCTTTATCCGTTTGAGTGGGTTTGATTTTATCAATCAATTCATTCCAAAGATAATAGTTGTTATCCGTCGTTGGATACAGCGCAAACTTGTCAGATTTTTCATAGAATTTGTCTTCCGAAATCATTCCATATTCGATAACGATTTTGATATCATTCCATTTCTGATTATAATCTTCACGGTTTTCATTGATTAATGAAACCATTTTGTCTGCTACTTTTTTCGTGATGTAAGAAGAGATTTTCTTCACAGCGCCATCAGCCTGCAAGTAAGAACGGGAAACATTCAACGGAATATCCGGAGAATCAATCACACCTCTCAGCAACATCAAGAAATCGGGAACAATTCCTTTCACCTCATCCGTCACAAAAACCTGATTTTGGTATAATTGAATTTTATCTTTCTCAATATTCAGGTTATTTCCTAATTTCGGAAAGAACAAAACTCCAGTCAAATTGAACGGATAATCAACATTTAGATGAATGTGAAACAATGGATCTTCAAACTGCATTGGATACAATTCTCTGTAGAAATTGTTGTAATCTTCGTCTTTCAGTTCAGAAGGCGATTTTGTCCAGGCCGGATTTGTATTATTGATGATATTATCAACTTCAACAGTTTCAGGTTTTGCATCTTCAGCAGAACTTTCTGGTAAAGGAAGTGTTTCAGTTTTTGTCCCGAATTTAATCGCTACTTGATTGAATTTGTTATATTTTGTCAACAATTCACGAATCTTAGATTCCTCCAAAAACTCCGTCGAATCTTCTGCAATATGAAGCACGATTTCCGTTCCTCTGTCAGATTTCTCTGTTTCTTCCAAAGTATATTCCGGACTTCCGTCGCAGATCCAACGAACTGCTTTACTATCTTCTTTGTAAGATTTTGTGAAGATTTCCACTTTCTCCGCAACCATAAAAGCAGAATAAAATCCAAGACCAAAATGTCCAATAATTCCCGCATCTTTCGCAGAATCCTTATATTTTTCAAGAAATTCCTCCGCACCGGAAAACGCAACCTGGTTGATGTATTTCTCAACTTCCTCGCCCGTCATCCCAAGACCTTGATCTTTAATTGTAAGCGTTTTTGCCTCTTTATCAATCTTCACCTCGATGATCGGATTTCCATAATCCACTTTCGCTTCACCAATCACGGTCAGATGTTTCAACTTCGTCGTTGCATCCGTCGCGTTGGAGATCAATTCACGAAGAAAGATCTCGTGATCACTGTAAAGAAACTTCTTGATCAGCGGAAAAATATTCTCCACCGACACATTAATACTTCCTGTTGACATATTTATATTATTTTTTGTTTTATTTAAAATTAAAATTCCCGAATCATAATCACTTATCATTCATCGATTATCAGTAATGATTTGGGCGACTGCCAAAAGCCAAAACTTTCCCCACGCTATTTTGTCACCGGGCTATCCGTTGCAATCTTTTGCTTATCACGATTTGTCGTTGATTGACGCATTTCCCAAGCAAAAGGATTTCCTCTTCTATCCCTGTCGCGGGTTTCCACAGTCCCTCAACATTTCTCAAAAAAAAGACCATCCAACAAATAATGACAAATTGTCGCTTACAATGATGACTCTAATAGAAAAGTCTTCGACTCCGCTCAGACTGACACTGTTAAAATTATGCAGATAGTATTAGAGTTGTCACACTGAGCGGAGTCGAAGTGTCTTTGCGAACCTTAAAATATTTTCAATATTGAAAAAAACTTTGTGCACTTCGCTTTCAAAAACTTTTGTGCCTTTTGTGGTTTAATACATTTTCAAAATTCATTACATTTACTTTCAGAAGATAAAAGTAAAAATGCGTTACAAAGTAAAAACCCAAAATCCTGATTTTAAGAACATTAAATTCAATGCTAATTCAGAAAATTACACTTTTGAAAAAGACGGATTGGAGTTAAAATCAAAATATTCCGCAGAAGATGTAAAAAACAAAAGCATTTTGAACGGTTCAGCCGGAATTGCACCTTTTCTTCGTGGTCCATATTCCACGATGTACGTTCAGAAACCGTGGACAATTCGCCAGTATGCAGGATTTTCCACCGCAGAAGAATCCAACGCTTTTTACAGAAGAAATCTTCAGGCTGGACAAAAAGGACTTTCCGTAGCATTCGATTTGGCAACGCATCGCGGTTATGATTCCGACCATGCAAGAGTCGTCGGCGACGTTGGAAAAGCAGGCGTTGCGATAGATTCGGTGGAAGATATGAAGATTTTGTTCGACCAAATCCCACTTGACGAAATATCAGTTTCGATGACGATGAATGGTGCGGTTTTGCCGATATTGTCGTTTTATATTGTAGCCGCAGAAGAGCAAGGTGTTTCTATGGATAAACTTTCCGGAACCATTCAGAATGATATTCTGAAAGAATTTATGGTGCGGAACACTTACATCTATCCACCTACTCCATCAATGAAAATTATCGCCGATATTTTTGAATACACCTCCAAGAATATCCCGAAATTCAACTCCATTTCGATTTCAGGTTATCATATGCAGGAAGCCGGCGCAACGCCGGTTTTGGAAATGGCCTACACACTAGCCGACGGTTTGGAATACGTAAGAACCGGAATCAAAGCTGGAATGAAAGTCGACGATTTTGCACCAAGATTATCCTTTTTCTGGGCAATCGGGATGAATCATTTTATGGAGATTGCGAAAATGCGTGCTGCAAGATACATTTGGGCGAATCTTCTGAAACAATTCAATCCTCAGAATCCAAAATCCTTAGCTTTGAGAACACATTCTCAAACTTCTGGCTGGAGTTTGACAGAGCAAGAACCTTTTAATAATATCACCAGAACAACAATTGAAGCGTTGTCTTCAGCTTTGGGCGGAACACAATCTTTGCATACAAACGCTTTGGACGAAGCAATCGCTTTACCAACCGATTATTCAGCGAAAATTGCTAGAAATACGCAGATTATCCTTCAACAAGAAAGCGGAATCTGCGACGTTGTCGACCCGATGGGCGGAAGTCATTTGATAGAATCTCTCACTCAACAAATGATTGAGGAAGCAATGAAATTCATCGATGAAGTAGAAAAAGAAGGCGGAATGACCAAAGCCATCGAAGCCGGAATTCCGAAAATGAGAATCGAAGAAGCATCGGCCATCAAACAGGCAAAAATAGATAGCGGAGAAGAATTTATCATCGGCATCAATTCCTTCAAATCCGATTTAAAACAAACCGAAATCGAAATCCTTGACATCGATAATACGGAAGTTCGCAGAAAACAAATCGAAAGATTAGAAAAAATAAAAGCTGACAGAGATTCTTCAAAAGTTGATGAAATTTTAAATAAAATCCGAGAAACCGCAAAAACCGGAACTGGAAATCTTCTGGAATTGTGCATCGAAGCAGCTCGCAGAAGAGTCACACTCGGCGAAATGAGCGATGCGATGGAAGAAAGCTTCGGACGCTACAAAGCCAATATCAGAACCATATCAGGAGTATACGCAATGAATGCAAGCAAAAATGAATACTTTGAAAAAGCAGTTGCTTTAAGTCAGAAATTTGAAGACCAGGAAGGAAGACGACCAAGAATTATGGTCGCAAAAATGGGACAAGACGGTCACGACCGAGGCGCAAAAGTCGTAGCAACCGCATTTGCAGATATGGGATTTGATGTCGATGTTGCACCACTTTTCCAAACGCCGGAAGAAGTGGCGAAGCAGGCGGTGGAAAATGACATTCATATTTTAGGCGTTTCGTCTTTGGCAGCTGGTCACAAAACATTGGTTCCACAAGTCGTGGAAGAACTGAAAAAACTCGGTGCTGATGATATCACCATAGTTGTTGGAGGCGTAATTCCGCAACAGGATTACGAATTTTTGTACGCAAACGGAGCGCATCATATTTTTGGTCCAGGAACGAATTTGCCAAAAAGTGCGGTGGAGATTCTGGAGAAATTTTTATCTTAAGATCTGATAAGTAAAATTTATTTCTATCTTTGGAGCTGAAAATCAAGTTCAACCAATAAAAAAACAACGCAGCAATGTTAAAATACAATCAACATACATCAGTAGGATTGCCTTTTGCAAAGGTGAGGCTTCGTGGTTTGGTACCTTCTTAGAACAACAGTATAATGAAATATCAAAACCCGAAGTCGTAAGATTTCGGGTTTTTTTATTGCGCAATATTTCAAACTCAAAACGTTTCCCCGAAATCATTTTTTTAGGAGCTTAATCCCGCTTTCCGCTATATCTTTTTTCGCCAACGCTTTTTTCAAGCCGACGCAAAAAAAGGATGTCGCTGCAATCGGGGCTAAGAATTACAACTCCGCATTGTCATTCTGACGAAGGAAGAATCTCTTTTTTCGTTGACAAAAATGACATAATTTAAAATCAACTAAAATTCTAGTTGATAAAATATTAGATGCAAAAATGTCTAACATCTTGTGTCTGATATCTAACATCTTATTAAAAAAACAATGGGAAATTTAAAACTAAAAGGAAAAGATATATTAAAATTAGGCCATCCAAACAACCAGAGCGTCAACATCGCTTTGGAAGTGATGAAAAGAAATTTTGCAACCAAAAATATTCATTATGTAAAATCTCTGCTCAAGGAAATCCACCAAAATCCGGAGAACTTCGAGAAAGATCTAACCTTCGGACAAATTGCGGAAGCTTTGCTTTCATCAAAGAAAACCGAGAAAAGAATGCTCAACACCAACCGGGCTTCTTTCCAGATTTTCGGAAATAATATTTCAGATGAAGCAAAAAACCAACTGTACACCGCACTCAAACTGCCAATTGCAACACAAGGTGCTTTAATGCCCGATGCACACAGCGGTTACGGACTTCCAATCGGTGGCGTTCTCGCCATAGAAAATGCGGTGATTCCGTATGGAGTCGGGATGGATATTGGCTGCAGAATGTCGCTCAGTATTTTGGATACTCCAATTTCATATCTCGACGGCGCAAAAGATAAATATGAAAAAGCGCTTGCCGAACACACCAAATTCGGGATGTACGAAACGCATAAATCTCACGTCGACCACGAGATTTTCGACAGAGATACGTTCGGTTTGATTCCAATTTTGAGAAGATTAAAAGGAAAAGCCATCAAACAAATGGGAAGTTCCGGCGGCGGAAATCACTTTGTGGAATTCGGGGAAGTGGAAATCACGGAAGAGGATAATCAAATCAATCTTCCAAAAGGAAAATACCTCGGAATTCTTTCGCACAGCGGTTCCCGTGGATTGGGAGCAGAAATCGCTCAATATTATTCGAGAGTGGCGACCGAACAATGTCCGTTACCAAAAGAAGCACAAAACTTCGCCTGGCTGGATTTGAGCACGCATCTCGGATTAGAATACTGGACGGCGATGAATCTCGCGGGAGATTACGCTTCAGCTTGCCACGACGATATTCACAGAAGATTGGTGAAAGCAGTTGGGGGAAGAGCGAAAGCCAGAATCGAAAACCATCACAATTTTGCGTGGAAAGAAATCCACAACGGAAAAGAAGTGATCGTTCACAGAAAAGGCGCAACTCCAGCCAATAAAAATGAACTGGGAATGATCCCAGGATCAATGACGGCAAAAGGTTTCATCGTTCGTGGAAAAGGAAATCCAGATTCGCTGAACTCGGCTTCACACGGAGCGGGAAGAGCTTTTTCGAGAGGCGAATGCAGAAACCGTTTCACTCAAAATGACATTAAAAAAGAATTGAAACTCAAAAATGTCACTTTGATGGGCGGAAATGCTGAGGAAGCACCGATGGCGTACAAAGACATCAATGACGTGATGAACGCCCAAAGTGAGATGGTCGATATTCTCGGAACGTTTCAACCTCGAATTGTGAGGATGGATAAATAATGATTAATGTTGGATGCGGGATGTTGGGTGTTTGATGTCAAAAACTTGCATTTTAATTTCTTCGAAAATCATTAAATAATTAATAACAAATAGTAATAAAAAGGAGAAAAACCATAGCCCCGATTGCAGCGGCATCCTTTTTTTGCGTGGGCTTGAAAAAAGCGAAGGCAAAAACGATACAGCGGAAAGCGGGATTAAGCTCCTAAAAAACAATGGACAAAATAATACAAATCACCTCGGGAAGAGGGCCTTTGGAATGTCAATGGGTAGTTGCCAAAGTTCTGAAGGTCTTTCTTGAGGAAGCAAAACAAAATAAAATCGATTACGAAATCATTCACCGCGAAAATGGTGATGAAAATCTGACTTTGAAATCTGCAACCTTACTTTTAAAAGGAAAAGAAATCAATGAATTTTTAAAATCTTGGCTTGGAAGCATTCTTTGGATTGGGAAAAGCACTTTTAGAAAATTTCACAAAAGAAGCAATTGGTTTATCGGGATTTTTGAACTGGAAGGTTTGGAGAAAATGGATTTTAATGAAAAAGAAATTCAGTTTCAGACGGCGAGAAGTCAGGGAAGTGGCGGGCAAAACGTGAATAAAGTAGAAACCGCTGTTCGCGCAACCTATCCTAAAACCGGACAAAGCGTTTTCGTACAGGATTCCCGTTCGCAACTGGAGAATAAAAAGATTTCCATTATTCGCTTGAAAGAAAAAGTGATGGAATTTCATATTCAGCAATTGGAAAAACAAATGCAGGAAACGTGGAACAATCATTTGAATGTTCAGAGAGGAAATCCGATCAGAACATTCTCGGGAAGCGATTTTAAAAAGAATCATCAGGAAAAATCTTTCAAAAAAGAAAGGAATCAACTGAAAAATGAATTAAAAAACTACAGAAATGACCTTAACTAAAAGTAAATATTATTTTGAAGCTTTGGATAATTATCCATATAGCTTGCCGGATTGTCTGGAAGCGTTGAGTTATGCGCTTTCCTACGACCCGGAAGATGCCGATTCGCTTTGTCTGATGGGAAGAATCTACAGCGAAATGCTCATCGATTATGAAAAAGCTAAACTCTATTTTGAAGAAGCGATGCTATGTGATGTGACCAATCTGAATACGCCAAAATATTATATCAAATGTCTTTTGGATAATGAAGACTTGCAGGAAGCAGAAAAACTGATCAATTACGCTTTGAAAACAAAGGGAATTGATAAGGCTGTTTTATGGTATTACAGAGCTTTACTTTCCGAGATAAGAGGAAGTTTTCCGAATGCTTTGAAATTTTTGAAGGAAGCAAAACAATTCAGTTATAATAAGGAAATGCTTGAGTTCCTCAAAGATAGAGAACAATTTATTAAATCAAAAATGCCAAAGAAGCTGAAGAAAAAATCAGTTAAAAAGAAGAAGAGGCTGTCTCAAAAGGACAGTCTCTTTTGTTTTTAGGTTGAAAAAAAAG
>Ga0116227_10014857_pt1 | contig 11719 bp, 11 predicted proteins | sample S1TSphgellanicum_FD_89693 | JGI IMG/M metagenome (GOLD analysis project Ga0116227, IMG submission 89693) | Host-associated microbial communities from peat moss isolated from Minnesota, USA - S1T2_Fb - Sphagnum magellanicum MG | ecosystem: Host-associated > Plants > Peat moss > Unclassified... | reverse complement strand
TGAGGACAAGCCGCTCAAGTATCCGCACATGTTCGGCGCGGCCGAGGTGCTGATATTGAGCAAGATCGATCTGTTGCCGCACGTGCGCTTCGACGCGGAACGCGCGGTTGCGAACGCGCTCACCGTCAATCCCCGGCTCGCCGTGTTTCGAGTCTCGGCCTATACGGGCGAGGGAATGGGGGAATGGTATGACTGGCTCAAGGGCGAGCTGGCGGTGTGCTTGAACGGCGGCTCGCACGCGAGCTCGTGGCAGCCGCTGACGGCCGGCTAGCGGTTGCCCGGACGGGTAATCGCGAGATTCGAGCGCTTGTGTGACGGATATCCGATATTGCGGATGCAATCTGTCAACCCGGGCACCTTTCTCCTGCATAACGACACATCCCGGCACGAGGGTGCGATGCCTCGGTCCCGCCGCTGTGCACCGCGTCCACTAAGAAGAAGATTGTTTGCTGTATAAACAAGCGTGAACTGCGTCGAAGTCTTGGCACTCGTCGCATCGATAATCTCCTTCGAATAGATGACCTTGACTTATATTCCCGATTGTTTGGAGCGGAGTGTATGGACCTGAGAATGTTGCATGGGAAGACTGCGTTGGCGCTGTCGATTGCTCTTGCGCTGCCGGGCGCGGCCCAGGCGATCGGCTTGGGTGAGATCCATCTGGATTCCGCTCTCAACGAGCCGCTCGCGGCCAATATTGAGATCGTCGGAGCGACGGAGAATGACCTCAAGGGGATCACCGCCTCGATCGCCAATCGGGAAACCTTTGAGCACTTCGGCGTCGAGCGCCCCGAGTTCTTGTCCAGCGTCGCGTTCAAGATCTCTCGCGACAGCAGGGGACGGGCGGTTCTCGCGATTCGTTCGACGGACGCCTGCACCGAGCTGGTGGTCAGCATGTTGGTCGATCTACGCTGGGGCGGAGGCGAATTGATTCGCCAATACACGCTGCTCATCGACCCGCCTGGATTCCCCTCGCCCACCCATGTCGCAGAAGCCGTGGTGGCACCCGCAAGCTACACCGCGCCGATCATCGAGGCTCCCAAGCCGGCGGTGGCGGCAGTGCCGCCCTCAGAAACAGCAAGCACAGCGGCCGGCGAGCCGGCTGCACGCAAGACCGTCACAGTCGGCGCGAAAGCGACACTGCGCGGAGTCGCCTGGCGCGTCGGCGCGCGTTCCGATGCGGATCTGAACCGGATGATGATGGCTATTTTCCGTGCGAACCCGAACGCCTTCGAGGGCAACATCAACCGGCTGCGCCTCGGCGCGGTGTTGACGATCCCGTCAGCCACCGAGGCCTCGGCCCTGTCCGTCGCCGATGCCAATCACGAAGTTCGCGCTCAGATGCAAGGGTGGCACCCCTCGACTCCGGCGGCCGGCCCAACCAAATCCGTGGCGCCCGCGGCTGCGGCTGCGGATGCGGTTCCCTCCGGTGTGCCGAGCCCACCCGCGGCTGGCAGCGCGGAATCGGCGGCGATTGCTGCTGCGCCTGCAGATGCGGCAAGTGCTCGACGCACGGCCGCCGAGGCAGCCGCCCCCGCCGGGACGGCACTCGATCACAGAGTCCAGCAGCTGGAGACAGGGCTCGGCGAGTTGCGACAGCAGCTCGACAGCGAGCACGATGCTTTACACGATGCTCTTGTCCGCGCGCAGGCGCAGGCGGTGATCCCTGCAGAGAAAGCGCCGGCGGCCGTCCGCGCGCAGGCGAGACCGACCGTTGCAGCGAAAGCGCCGGCGGTGGTCGCTCCTTCGCGGGCCACCGAAGGACGACGGATTGGCTCGATCATCGCGGCGGTCCTGGCCCTCGCGGCCGCCGCATTCGGCATCTACGCCTGGCGCCGGCGTCGAGCGGTCGAGTCCCGGCTCTCGCCTGCCAAGAAGCAGGATCTCGCGACCGTTCCCGTTCAGGTGGGCCCGCAAGCGGCCGAGTTCGAGCCGGTAGCACGCAGTATGCCGGTCCATGTGGAACCGGGCGCAGTCCCGGTTGCCGACGGATTGTTCGGGCCCGACAGCATCGCGACCGAGATCAAAGAGGCGCCCAAGGCCGACTACGCGGGCAATCCCGAGGAGACCGTCGATCTGGAAAAGTTGGAAGCCTCGTATCTGTGGGACGGCAGCGCCGGCGGCGGCTTCGACAACACCGACAATTTCGGCGAGACGGCCAGCCTTGCAATCCCAGTGAAGCCGCGCCCTGATGATTCCAGCCCGGAGATGATGCAGCTGGAAACGGCGATCCTCGCCGGAATCCCGGAATCGACGACCTGGGGGCTTGGCGCGGCCGAGAATGCCGCGCCTTTACCCAAGGCAGGCGCCGATGCGACCGAGCTCGATTACAACTTGTCCGATCTTGACATGACGGTGCAGCACGTTCCGATGCCGAGCGCCTTCCACGAAAACGCCGGTTTCAAGGAGCGCCGCACCAGTCTCGTAGACGCCTTGAAGAGCGCCGTTGACCGGGAGCCGCACCGCCTGGACCTGCGAATGAAGCTGCTGGAAACGTACTACGCTGCCGCCGCGACCAACCGCCAGGGATTTATCGATACCGCTCAGAAAATCGCGGCGGAGCGCGCGAACCTGAATAAGGGCGATTGGGATAAAATCGCCTCGATGGGCCGGCAGATCGCCTCGGACGACGATTTGTTCGCGCCCGTCGCCGTGCATCCGGACGAGGAAGATTTGGCGGATTGCGCCTGACGCTCGGCGCCCTCTGTATCGACAAATGACTTGGGTGCTGACTGAGCCGATTGTTTGGAGTCAGTATGGGACGTGAGGTAAGAGAACAGCAGGCGGTTACGCGGCTGGGCGCGTACTCCGACGTCGTTTTTCAAAAAGTCGAGATTTTCGCCTACATTTTGCTCGGCCTGCTGCTCGCGGTGGCGGCCGCGCTAGGTATGGGCGGTACCGCGATTTTGCTCCTGCACTCATTGCAGGCAAACGCGGATCCGGATTCTCTTGTCATCGCCATTGACCGGCTTCTGTTCGTGCTCATGGTCATTGAGATACTGCACACAGTGCGCGTATCGTTTCGTTCGGGCACCCTCGTGGCCGAACCGTTCTTGATAGTGGGCTTGATCGCCTCGATACGGCGTGTACTCGTCATCACGCTTGAATCGTCCCAGGCAAACCAGTACGGAAAATGGACGCCCGAGTCCCAGGCGATCCTGCGTGCCACCATGCTGGAATTATTGGTGCTTGGCGGGTTGATACTCGTGATGGTGGTTTCGATTTATCTGTTACGACGAAGCAAGCTTCGCTCCGTCACTGAGTAGCCTGGGTCGGAGCGCGGCGAGCCTCTCTCTGGGCGCCACGCATGGATTTCGCCGATGCGTGCGCCGTGGTGCTCGCCCGCAATTACGAGCGAGCCTTTGTGCTCACCACTGACTTCAGAGACTTTTCCGCTTACCGCGTGCCGTTTGCCTCCGCAGAGGGCGCGTTTGCAGCGGCCGCGGTTAGCGCCGGCTCAATAACCTCCTCCGCCGGTGGTCGTCGTGCTCGTCGACGGGGTGATGGTCCCGAATACCCCGTCCGTTTGACTCGCGAATCCGGCCGTGTAGAAAAGGGTCGTCAGCGGTTTATCGGAATCTCCGTTGCCAAACACCAATGCCCACAATCCGGGAAAGGCGAAGGCGTGCCCATTGCTGTCCTTGAGCGACCCTACCGAAGTCGCCAATTGCGTACCGTTGGGCTTGAAGACATTGATCGTCCCGTCACCGAAGTTGCCGATCAGTACGTCTCCCGCAAGAGAGCCCCAACCGCTGGGCGCCACCGCGATCCCCCAGGGAGCGTTGAGCGCGCCCGCCGAGGCGAAGCGACTCACGAAGTTGCCGGAGAGATCGAATACGTCGACATATCCTATACCGGCTCCCGCCACCTCATCATGTTTGGCGGTGTCCTGCATCGCGTAGGTCACGTAGAGTTGGTTGTTGACGGCCGTGATGCCGAAGGGAACGAATCCCTGCGGAATCGTGGGGTCCACAAATTTACCCTGCATATCCGCCGGCTTGGAGAAGTTCGTATCGAACACATCGACTTTGTTGTTGTGCAGATCGGTCGCATATAGAAAAGTCGCGCCGTTGACCGTGCCTAACGCGAGACCTTTATAAACCGCGTGATTGGTGCCATTCGCGATGCCGTCGTCGTACGCGGTGACCGTTGTCGAGCCGCTATCCATCGCCCATCCGGCAATCGTGCCGCCCTCGCCATCGAACAAGAACAAGGCGCTTTCTTGACCGTTGCTGGTCGCAATGAGGAAGCTGCCGGTGCCGTTATAGACTTGGCCTGTCGGGTTTGCCTGCACGCCAGCCGCCGAGGCTGGAATCGCGATGCCCTTGCTCGAGGAACCGGTTATTTCCTGAGTCTCTATATCCCCCGCGCCGCTGTACAGGGTAGTAAGATTGCTGTTGTTGTCCGCGATCCAAAACGGCAATCCGGTGGCAACCGCAATGCCCCAAGGGTTCTGCAAATTGGCATCGACGGTCTTCGCTGATGCGACAACCTCCGATTTATCCGCGACCAAGGCAGTGTCGGTAAAGACGGTCGAGGTCTGCTGACTCCCCATGATGGCCGCGGAACTTGAGCCGCTGCTTCCGCCACCTCCGCCGCAAGCTGCGATGATCAGGGTACCGAGGGCGATAACAGCCGCCGGAACGACCACCCGGCTCTTTTGCAAGTAATTCGATTTCATCGATCCTCCAAACTTGAGTGCAAATAACGACCCGCGTGTGTACCGCACCGTCGCGAAAAGGTTAATGAGAAATAAATTTAGTCGCCGCCATCGGATCCGGGAAATCCACGGCGCGTCACGCGCGATAGGGAGTGTCTATCGCGCGCAGAGATGCCATCGATCGGCTTCTGCTGGCATCTTGCGAGTAACGGTGCGATCCTACCGCGGCTTTTTTAACGACGGCCCGACCGCGGAGTTTCTGTCAGCGATGTTCGAGGAAGGATCCGATCGCGACAATGCCGGTTGTTCCGTAGTGGCTGCCGTTGCCTTGTCGCTGGTGCTGTTGGGTGCATCACCGCCCTGCGAGGGGGCTGACCCGTGGGGTGGGTCGGTCGATTTGACCAGTGACTACTTGGTACGCGGAATATCTCGCAGCGACGATCATCCCGCCCTACAGCTTGACCTTCACTATGTGAGCTCCTCGGGATTCGTGGCAGGCGCATTTGCGTCCAGCGCGCAGATCGATCCCGACGCCCGGCGCGATGCGGAACTCAGTGCCTTCCTGGGCTACGTCTGGTCGGGCGGCAACGATTGGCAGGGGAAAATTCTGGCGGCCAATTACAGCTATCCGTGGAACCAGGCCGGCTCGCTGTACAACTACGATGAGATTGATCTGCAGGTCACTTATCGGCAATGGATTCAGCTCGCTCTCGCGGTTTATCCGGACGTGCGACGCTATTCTTATGAAGGGGGCGTCGCTCATGTCTTGGCGGAATCGGCGGAGCTGAACCTGCAGCGGCCCCTGATCGGACGGCTGTCCGCTACAGCAGGCGTTGGGTATTACGAGTTGGGTGGGGCCGACCGGGTGGGGTACGCCTATTGGAGCGTCGGAGGTTCCTATGATTGGGCCCCCATATCCCTGGGGTTAGCCTATGTCGGGACTTCTGGGGCCGCTAACCCGTTGTTTTATAATGCTGCCGTGGGCGGTCGATGGTCGGGGACGGTGATTTGGCGCTTTTAGGGCGCAGCTCGCGCATTGCAACTTTTCTGTCTCCCGCAGGTACATACGGAGCATGATCCACGGAGCTTCAGGAGCGGAGCAAGCCCGATGATGTCGTCGTCGGCCAAAAACACCAAGGAGAGCGATGTCGATCGCGTGATCGCCATCGCGGCGGGCAATCGCGTTGCCTTCGAAGAACTGTACTTCGCTTATCATCGCCGCCTCGCGCGTTTTCTCTACAGGGTTACCCCGCGATACGAAAATGTCGAAGAGATCATCAACGATACCTTCATGACCGTATGGCAGACCGCAAAGGACTTTCGAAATGCCTCGCGCGTGTCGACTTGGATATTCGGCATTGCTTATCGCACAGCGCTTAAGTCCATGCGACGCCAACGGCACCACACCGCCGCATTGAGCCTCGACGATTATCCCGAGCAAACCATCGATCCGGGGGCGGAAACCGAAGTGCAGGATTGGTTGGCCCAGGGCTTGAACGGCCTGCCTCTCGACCAACGGCTGACTTTGGAGCTCGCCTACCACATGGGGTACTCGCTCGAGGAAGTCGCGGCAATCACGGATACGCCGGTCGGCACCGTCAAAGCCCGTATGCATCACGCCCGGCGGAAACTGCGCCAGCATCTGCCGGCGCTCGACGGCAGCGCGCGCGAATCCTCAGTGAGAAGCCAATGAATCATCGCGACAGCACCCGCACGGCCGAACACGAGGAGACCTCCGAACTAATCCCCTGGTACGTCAACGGCACGATTGGCGCGATCGACCGCCAAAAGCTCGAGACGCACTTCGTGACTTGTGCCGCCTGTCGCGACGAGATGTTGGAAGAGCGCCGCATTTATCAGGCCATGTCTGCGGATCCGGGCGTCGAATACATGCCCGCCGCCTCATTCAAGCGCCTGCAGGCGAGGATCGAGGACGGCGAAGGTGCGCCTGCCTCCGCACCCGGAGCGTCGGTGTCCCGTTTCTCGCGTCGTGCGCCAGCGTTGGGCGTCCATCGACAAGTGCCGCTCCAGCGCCTGGTCGCGGCGATTGCCGTGCTGGTCCTGGCCATCAGTCTGGTATCAGCCGACAAGTGGTATCGGCTTCGCGGCCGGGAACTGCCGTCCGATTATCACACCGTGACCTCCTCCGCACCGCGTGCGCCGAGTGAGGTCATTCGCGCGGTATTTTCCCCGACCATCACGCTGGTGGAGCTGCAGGCGATCTTGGACGAAGCGCAGCTGCGAATCGTTTCCGGGCCGACGGAGGCCGGGGTTTATTCCCTGGCGGCCAACACCGATCGTCCGGTGAATTCTTCGCTGGCATTGCTGCGCCGGCATTCGGCGGTTCGTTTCGCGGAAAGTACGGAGATCGGCGAAACTCGCGGGCGCAGCGAATCTCCATGAATCGATGGGCGGCGATCGGTCTGACGCTCTCCTTGCTGAGTGCGTGCAGCACTACGATGCCGCGGATCGAATCCCACGCCCTCGGCACGATCACCGGTCATTCAGGCGAGCGGTACATCATTGCGGCGGTAGACAACAACCCCACCGCGTTTCTCGCCAGTGCCGGCAGCACGCCGCACGGCTACGACAATATCGCGGTGTATGGCCCGACGTCGAGGGCGCGGGCGCTCATGCGTTCGCTGGAAAAGGACTATCGCCTTCGTGAAATCAGCGACTGGCCCATCGAGCCGCTCCACATGCATTGCGCCGTGCTCCAGATCCCCGACGGCGCCGACCGCACCGCGCTGCTCGCGACGATCTCGGCCGATCCGCGTATCAAGCTCGCGCAGCCCCTGCAAACATTCGCCACGCGCAGCAGCGATTACAACGACCCCTACGTGGAACTGCAGCGCGGGCTTCAGCAAATGAAAGTGCTCGAGGTGCATCCCTGGTCGACCGGCGACGGAGTCAAGGTGGCCGTCGTGGACACGGGGGCCGACATCGAGCACCCGGACCTGCGCGGCAAAATCGCGGCGGCGGACAATTTCGTCGATGCCGATGCCGATCGGTTCCAGCGCGATCGGCACGGTACGGAAATGGTCGGCGCCATAGCGGCGGTTGCCAACAATCACGTGGGCATCGTCGGCGTCGCGCCCGGCGTACGGCTTTTCGTGTTTAAAGCCTGCTGGCAACTGCGTGACGACGCCGATGCAGCCAGTTGCAATTCGTTTACGCTCGCCCGGGCGTTGGTCGCCGCGTTGGATGCTCACGTGCAAATCATCAATCTGAGTCTGACGGGTCCGGATGATCCGTTGCTGCGCGATCTCATCCACGAGGGTCTCCGCCGCGGCGTGATATTCGTGGGGGCCGTATCCTCCGTTGCCGATGGGCGGGGACTGTTGCATCAACCGGGCGTCATCGAAGTCGCAAGCGTGGAGACTCCTTCCCGGTTGGGCACTGCGCTGTATGCGCCCGGCCGCGAGATCCTGACGCTGATGCCGGGGGGTCGTTACGATTTTGCGACGGGCGATTCCATCGCGACCGCTCAAGTGAGCGGCGTTGTCGCCTTGTTGCTGGCCGCCCGTCATGGTCTGACGGCCGACGCTGCTTACAAGCTTCTGCAGAGCACCAGCGCTCATCCCGGAACCGGTTCCAGCGACGTCGCCGCCGCGGTTGGCGCAGTGGATGCCTGTGCCGCGATGACAACCCTGCTGGGCAGAGGGACTTGCACGGAACCGACGGTGCCCGTCGGTGACCCCGCTGCCGATCTCGCCCATCGGCTCGCGCTTCACTGAGCGCCGGCGAAAGACCGCCGAGGCGGTTGCCGAGGAGCGCAATTGCCAGGACGCACTCGTGGGACGGTTATATATTCTGGTGCGGTGCGCAGAGCAGCGGTCGTCGGGACGGTCCCTTGGTCGCACTCAGCAGCGCCAAGCGGCCGTCCGACGCGGCCTCAACCGTAAGACCCGCGTCGCATATTGCATTGTGAACCCATGCCAGGGATAACCGCAGTTTTTGGTAGGAACTCTTATTAAGCGTCCACGTGCCGCCCGCATCACGCACGTAGATGAGGTCATTCACCATCACGGTATCGGGCGCATACTCGAGGCAGCAAGTCATGATACGCTGGTCATCGCTCCGGACGAGAATGAATCGGTCAAGACCTGTAGGTTCATGGGCGGCTAAATCGCGCCAGGTCACGACAAACCGACCTCCGGGCACAAGCACTTGGCTGACGCCTTTGAATAACTCACTTACCTCAATTGTCGACGGCAGATGGGTGAGCGTGTCACCCATGCACACCACCAAAGCGGCGCTGGCAGGCGCGACAAACTTACGTAGTTGCATGAGATCACCAAGGTTCAGGATGATATCGCGCGTACCGATTCGCGATGCGAATGTCGCGATAAGTTTCTCGCTGAGATCGACGGCGAGCACGCGATAACCGAGATCATTGAGCGCGATGGACTGAAAGCCCGATCCACAGCCCAAATCCACCGCCAGTTCGTTCGACAGTGCGAGTCCCGCCACCCGGGAAAGCAAGGCCTTCTGCTCGTCGACCTTGGACTCGAACGAGACCCCAAACATCCACTCATAATGATCGGCGAGCAGATGGTCGTAATGTTCTCTGACTATATTCGTCACCACTCCACTCCGTAAGGCTACTAATGCCTCAGGCGGCTACGCCGGCGGCGGGCCGTCGCAGACGGCGGATGGCCTCCATCAGCGTGAGGTACAAGAGGTCACGCTGCGCTTGACTGCCGCCCATTCGGCGCGCGGTCGTCGGAACCGTGCTCAAAAACTCTGTCTCCCGGGCATATTGTCCCTTTCCAAAAGCCAGGATGGAGCGGCATACAGGCAGCCCAACGAGACGCGTCGTCTCTCCATATCTCGTGCCCTGCATCCGGCTGCGCAGCAGCCCGCTCTCGAGACGTGCCGCAGACTTCCAATCCTCTGCACCGACCAAGGCGACCATCGCGTGCATGTCGTTGAAGGTGCAGTAGCTGTCGTCAATGTGCGGCATCCATGCGTTTGCCAACTCGCTCCAGCGGAAGCCGGCATCTACTCCGAGCAATGCCAAACGTGAAAATCACACTCGCCGCTATATTACTAGTTATCACTACGGTAGTGGAGCGGCTGTCTGGCCAGCAAGCGTAGCGTAGCTCGCGAAAGTGTGCGGGCTTATCGGGCGAAGATGAAGCGACAGGGGTTTCGACAAATCAGCATTTGGGTTCCGGACGCCACGTCGCCGAAGTTTCGCAAGGAATGCCGGCGTCAATCGCGGCTGGCGAGTGCGGCCGATCGATCGGGCCAGTTGGACGATTCGCTCAACGTTGCCGCGGGATCCGTCGAACGCTGGACTTGAAGCGCGGCGACATCGTGACGATGCCGGCGCCGGGGGACTAAAGAATGCCCCCCGACTGAACCGCGATGTCAACGAATGGCCTGCCATGTGGATTCGAAGTAGAGGGCTCGTTCGAACCGGCAGGGGCGTTCGGAGGCCGACGCACAGGGGGGCGCTCTTATTTGTGTGCTAGCGTACAGCGAGAATCCCTTTGGCTGGCGTACGCTCACACCTGCAATCGCCCGCCCCAAAACGACGGGTCTGCAGGACCTGAGGCGGGCGTGCTGCCCCGACGTTCAACCCTGTGCCCGCATCAGCGGGTGTCGATCATCCTGATCGCCGTCATCAATCGGAGAAACTCATGAGTCAACGAGTGTATTGGGCAGCGTCCGCCGGGGCGTTGATCGGTCTGATTGCGCCGGCGAGCGGGCAAACCCCCGATCCGGCAGAGGTGACTGCAGCTTATGCGCAAATGTGTGTAACCAACGCGGGACAAATTCCAGCGCCCATGGGTGACGGGGACTTGAAGAACAATCCCAAACTCGAGGCCTACTGCGAGTGTTTCGGCGCTAAATTCGGGGCGCGCGCCCTCAAGCATTTGAAAGAGCTTGAGGCAAATCCGACACCGGATCCAAAATCCCTCAAACCACTCAGCCAAGCGGTTGCCGAGGAGCGCGAGATGCGCGTTCAGTGCCGTCAACAATTGCAACTGCCGCCCCTCGTATTCCCGAACGCGGACTGAATGAGGAACATTCGGACGGGATTCTCGCGCCTGGTGGCACTCGTTGCCATTGCGTACGTCGGTGTGGCAAGCGCCGCCGACAATGCCACGTCGCAGGCACTGTACCTCGGCTATTACCAGGAGGATCCGCTGACGAATCCGGAAGACCCCACTGCCGGCGCGTTCGTGCTGACCCTTCCGGTCGGGGATGGCGCCTTCAAGGGAAGCATGTTTTTCACCTATGTCGGCTGTCAGACGAGCAACGTCGGTGAGGTTCAGGGATTGAAGAAGGGAAATGCCCTGAGTGGTACCTGGTCCGGCACCATCGACGGCAGTCCGGAGTCGGGACCGCACGAGGGAACTTTCGATCCGTCTGCAGGCTATTACAAGGGCACGTACGAAGTATCGGGTGGCAAGCAGTTCAAGAGTATCGCCGGATGCATCGAGTACTACATTGCGCCCGATGGCCGCTGGGAGCTCTTTCCGGTCAATCGAAGCGAGCCGGCGAGGTTTCGAATCACCGTTACGGGCGCGGCCGTTTCCTGGGATGTTCCTCCCGGAGCGCTCATGTCGTTGGTCTATGTCGTCGATCCAGGGATCGCAGGGACTGCTGCCAATCCGATCAAGTGGCAGACGATACTACCCGGATCGAGAGGGTCCGTTGATTTGTCGTCAATGCATTTGACGAGCGGCAAGCGTTACATCATCAGCGCACTGATCAGCGGCAAAAAGTCAGCGAGAATCGCTTTTGCCAGCAGGGATTTTCTCGCGCCGTAAATCACGGTGAGGCCCATGTAGACCACCTGAAGTGCGAAATCGTCGGCGACCCGCTGACCTGCCCTAAGAACGCGCGCACATACTCTTGACACATACCAACCGGTTGGTTATGTTTGAGACCCATGGCCGCTGTCGCGCAATCCGCATCCACGAAACCGCGTCGCGGCAGTGCGCGCCGGGCCCTGCTCAACGCAGCAATTGAGCTGGTCCGCAAGCAGGGCTGGTCGGCAACCAGTGTCGATCAACTCTGCGCCGCGGCAGGCGTGACCAAGGGCGC
>Ga0116227_10014856_pt1 | contig 11719 bp, 11 predicted proteins | sample S1TSphgellanicum_FD_89693 | JGI IMG/M metagenome (GOLD analysis project Ga0116227, IMG submission 89693) | Host-associated microbial communities from peat moss isolated from Minnesota, USA - S1T2_Fb - Sphagnum magellanicum MG | ecosystem: Host-associated > Plants > Peat moss > Unclassified... | reverse complement strand
GGTTGTGGTTGGTTTTTTTTTTTTTTTTTTTTTTTTTTTGGCATGCACTGATTGTTTTGTGACAATTCGTATTTGACAAAGAAATTGGGAAATTTTGGGAAACAAAAGTCGTCTTTGCGTCTCTTTTTTTGAAAGAGAGAAAAAGAAAATGAGGATACATGAAGATGTATTCTAAACGTTAAGTTAATTTGTCATTTTAAAAAACTTTAGTTAACATTTTCTTTTTTTGTTTTTGTTTTTTCAAAATTTTTAATGTTAGTTAACAATGGTCACTAACATCATCTTAACATTGCCGGCATGGCATATGTCATCTAAAATTTAATGTCACTCAATTTTTTAAGCGTGCATTAATGGTTAATTTTAAGATCTTTAACAATAGCCAAACATTGGAAATAAAACTAAGTGTTCAGAAAAAAATGTTATAGCCAATGGGATTGTATTTGATGGTTAAAATATTTATTCCTTAATTATCTTGAATGAACTAAGAGTTACATCATTCCCATCTTATCTTAGCTCTTACGAGATGGCAAGACTTCCAAATTGTGAGCATGTTGTTGTTGGCCATATTCAGATCCTTTCTATCCAAATGACAAAAGAAAGGACTTGAACAAATGTGATAGACCGGTAGATAGACCAACTAGCACGAGCGTAGTTGACTTGAAATCATTCCAGAAAATATGGGCAAAAAGAAACAAAGAAAGTAAGCCCAATCCACCAAAACCATCATTCCTTCTAGACCCAAAGGCCAATTGTGGGCTACAATCTTGTAAAAATTGGAAATTGTGGGTAAATAATACCATTTATGGTTTGTAGTTGATCTACACTTTACCCTTGATGTGTAGAATACTTATTTTGGGGGATTTAAAAGGGAGGTCTCGCTTATTATTAACTCACTAAAGCTTCAATCTTTAACATAATTTCGCCTCCAAACATGCATACTTTTGGCTATAAGAATTTGGGAAATTTCTCATTAATTTATTATCTATTTCATGAGTAGCCAAAAACTTATATACAATCATGGATTGAGCCATGAATTGTGTTTGAACATTCAAAATCTGAGGTCTAATGTTTTGAGATTGTACATCAAAGATGGGTATATTAAATCATGAATGAAACTTGTTTCTATTGTTGCAGTTACCATTCCAAAAAAAGAGCTACAATTTGTGGGAAATATATCTTCTTGAAAGTCTTTTCCAAATGAACCAAAATTATAATGGCCTTTTTTTAAAATTAAAAAAAAAGTTTTTGTGCAAGTTTATGAAGGTTAATGTTCTATAATGCGGGCCCATAAAAATGATAATTAGGATAATTATTTCTAGTTCTGGATTTGTTATATTTATTCTCAGTGATAAGTGAAAAGATTTGGGATTTCAATTTTTATTTTTAAAAAATAGCCTTAAAAAAATTAGCAAACACAAATGGGGGCTCTCAGAACTCAAGATAGATTAGTAACTATCCACCGTAATAACAATAAACTATTTTACCACTTGGTAAAAAAAAATTATTTTTAGAGAAACACTTTTACCCCTATCAACGGCTCATAATGACCCTAGATATTTCCTGAGCAGAGTCAGGGTCGGAAGGGCGGAGATTCCACCACGCGTCGAGTTCTCATCAAAAGCGAAGGAGCCGCCATAAGTTTCTTTATACACGTGTCCGTGATTCAACATACCGCCTCCCCAGGACCCGTGCATGGATGGAATCTGGACCGTCCAAAACAGAACTGCATGAAAGCAAACTGCACCGTCCAAAAAATGGGGATGGAATCTAGACCGTCCTCTTGGGTCACTAAACTACAATTCGCCACGTGTCGGTTTCTGAGACACGGATACTTCAGGCGGATTTGCATGATCATTTTGCGTCAGCCAATCAGATGGCGTCTCTGACACGTGGCCCAAACTGTCTATATGTTGCAGGTAGAAGCTGACGTCCCCCCCAATTCGAGGTGTCGTGTTCGCATACGCCAACTTTTTATTTATTTTTCTTTTCCTATATTTATCTTTTACCAGTTTCATAATTGAATATCAATAAATAATTTACAAGATAATTTGAAATGATAAATAAGGAGATGGGATTTGTGGTGCAAATTGAGCATTTCTGGGATATTATTCTTTTTAAAATTATCTATTTATCTATTTTCCCTAATGCATTCCAGTTTTGGTCTTTTTTTTCCTTGGGTGATGGGTTTGTTGAATGGAATGTCCTTTTTTTTAATTCTTTCGGAAGAACTGGAAGAAGCACAATTCTGAAGCAATGGAAGAAGAAAAATGGTATAGAGTTTGTTTGCCGACAAAGAAGTAGCAAGCAAAAGATTTTGGGGGGTGGGGGGTGGGGGGGCTAAGTATATTTGCTCGGGTTAGGTGCATGATGGCATCTTCTCATACGGTTTTGCAATACCTCTTCAAAGGCCTTTATTTAGTTGGAATATTGACTCATAACCGGGCTCCTCGGTAGAAATCAGTGATGTGGCATCACCCCATTGGTGAAGAGGTCTCGGGTTACAACCTGTATCCACTGCCTACTGGGACAACGGCATTCATCCCAGACGTCCAAGTAGTCAATGGTGACAAGGGGGTGAAATCTCATCCGTTGAGTCACCAGTTATGTCTTGCACCGTGGCTTAAGCAGCCCGGTTATGTAGTCCATTTTGTGTAGGTAAAGCCCCAAGGTGGAGAAGAGCATTACCACAAGAAGGGTATACGGGAGGTTGGTATGTGTGAATGGGGAGTGAAGTGTGAGGAGCCCGGTTCTGGTAATGCTGCTCTCAAAATTGAAAAAGGGAAGATATTTCCCTGCAACAGAACAGCCCTTCTTCTTGTATAGGAGAGAGGCCCCACTTGCTGAAAACAGGTTTCTTTAGGCCAGGTAAGGGGAGCTGAAAATACAAAGGAAAAAATCCAGGACATGATTTACGAATATGGAAGGCTGTGGGATTTCTTGCAGGTGGTCGAATTTCACTCTAGAACATATCATCCAAATACACTAGTAAATTTTCAACAAATCTTCGCCAAAGAAAGCTGACATACTCGAGAACTTATGGTAGTTGGGGGAAAAAAATAGCTGAACAAATTACTACTAATGGGTCCGTCTTCACCTACCTGAATTCTTGGGGTCTACTTGGTGGGGTACACCACACCAATCATTTGGAAAAAATCTAAATAAATGTTAATTTTGGGGACTGGGGATACCATCAAATTTGGGAGGCCAATTTGCAACCCTTGGGGCCAATGTTCTAGCATTTATTAATAGCCTGACATCAATGTTCTATTAATAACTTGGGGCCAATTTGCAACCTAAAAATGCTCAAAGTTGGCCCCAAGATTTTTTTGGGCCCTGACTCCTAGTGTAAATTAAGCCTAAAAATTCTTTTCATTTGGCTTTATCCCACTCGCCTCTCCCCCTTCCCATCCCCCTCCATACATACACATATACATACACACATAAATAAGAGTGATGCTGGATATTTCATGATGTGAGGGGGGCTTGTTAGATGGTCCACACCATACCCTTTTCCTAAGGAATTTAGTGATCAAAAGCATGAACTAGAGTGCTTTTGCTTCAGAATTTTTTGCAGTTGTCCACAACATGAGGCTGGTGATTTTTAGAAAGTGTACATGGTCCTGATTTGGTTAGAACTAGTGTTGTGTGTGTATATGGTTTAGGACTTACCCTTCATCATGTAAATGGCTTAGAAAAATATACTTATATGCTGGGGATTAATGTAAATATATATATATGGTTCAATTATAAACCGTGTACAAAGTGGGGTGTGTGAATGCCTAAATAATTTTAGGCTATGTAGAAACAATGCAAGTGTAAGTGTAAAAAATTTTACACTTACATAACCTCTAAAAAGAAAAAAAAGAGAGAAAAAGTTAAACAAAAAATGTGCCATAACATGCAAAACTTGGATTTCATTCACATGAAGTGTTAAAAATTATTCATTTATAATGTGGCATTTACACATTTACAAAGTGGCAATAGATGCATAGGAATTTTAATGAAAATTTTAAAAACATTATGTGCATTATGAATAAAACATTATCAAAATCATGGATACATGTTCTAATTTTACATACAATCTCAAGAAACTCAACATCGATCAAATCTCAATATGCTTTCCTTATCTTTCACCAAACCCATCCACATCTTTAAATCTTCTTTTAACCTCAACACCAATAATGAGATCATCGGACTAATTTTTAAAAAGAAAAACTAGGAGGCCCAAGTTCTTTGCACCAAGCTGACATTGACAAAGACAAATGATAATCTCTACGATAAAAAAATGTTTGTTTTTGTTTGAATTTGACTATTATGTGTGCTTAAAATTGTTCTAATTAAATAGACAATTGTTGGAAATTTCCATCCATGTTTTGATCACCCAAAAAAAACGGTTTTTTACAACTTTGAATGACACATCAAATGTGCAAAAAATGACAATTCCCATTGGACCTCCATTTGGACACATAATAGCCAAATCATGGTTGTCATAGCGGTTGGGTGTGCATCACGATTTGATGTGTCCATTTGGACACAGATGGAGCCCTACGTCTAGTTAGAATAGGGTCAACCTAGGTCAAAATGACATCAAGCTACTTAAAAGATAGTTAAGGATGATTAAAAATCACATGATTCGATTGCCCTAAACCTTGTGGTGATTGTAAATTTTTTGAATAATGATTGATTTTTTTTTGAGGGCAACAATCAAAATTTTTTGTGCATGACCTGAAATTTTTAATTTACAATATCAACAATGGAAATTAAACCATGGTCCATTGGATGGATAACATTTTTTGGGAGATGATTGAAATCTTTTCAAGCATTGCCCAAAAAATTTGGTTGTCAAATTTTCGGTCACCTAGTCTAATGATTGTAGGTGACCAAAAACTGGGTATTGAATTTTTTGGGCAATTTTTGGAAAAAATTCGGGAAACAACCAAAATGTTTTGGGTAATGATAATTTCTTTCCAATCGTTAGATCAACTACCATTGTTGATTAGACTACTATTTTTTTTTTGGCACCTCCCAAAATTGTTTTTGGGCAAATCAAAAAAATTAAGTCGTTTGATTTGGTCACCAAAAGTTGATGACCAAATTTTTTTGATCACCCAATTTAATGATTAAAAAAATTGAATGACAAATTTTTTTTTTGATTACTTTCGATCACCAAAACCGGTCTAATAAAAAAAATTCAATTGTCAAAAAAAAAAAATTCATGTCCAAAAGTTGACAACTGAAAATTTTCAATCACCTAATTCAGTGATAGGAAAATTAGACAAGTGAAACTTTTGGATTTTTTCAATTGTCAAAACTAATCTGATTGAAAATTTTTAATTGTCAAAAAAATTGATCGATGTCCAATCATGTATGTTTGTTCGAATGTGTCCAAACAAGTGTTGATTTGACAACAAACGTAATTTCAATGCATCACATTGATTTTGACAACTCTAACCCAAATAAATTAGCTTGAATTGTGCAAAGAAAAAAACAATATTTTTTAAAAACAAGTTTCATCTCAAACACTCTCATTTCAAAAACATAAATGAGGATATTTTTGGGATATTTTTACAACTTATCTGCTCATTGTATTCTTGAAGATCAATTCTAATAGAATGTAGAAAATCTATTTTTTATAACCTATTTATCATATTTTTATAAAAAATCATTATGAAATATGGACTTTGAACTTACTTGTATTTCATTTTTTTTTAAATGAAAAATTTGGAAATTAATGCACATTAATAAATAATTATGTTTTTTTAATCCTTTAATTAAAAATTTGTTACTTTTAAATATATATATTTTCATCCAACCAAATGAGCAGGTAACTCCTATGCATAATTTATTATGCTTACATCTAGTTGGATAAAAAAAATCACATTCAAATTATGGATGAATTCACCTCCATACGCATAGACAAATAAAAATAAAAACAATGTGAAGTTTAGATTATACCCAATATTCCTTATTTCAAATGTTGGTTTGAATAACACAATCCTAAATTTGTGCTTGAGGTTTGAATGTGGCAATCTTCATTGAACTCCAAGCTCTAGGCAATGGTGGTGGAGCTTGCTACATCCCACCTACTCACCTTGCAATTCCTCCAATGACACCAACAAAGTGTCTCTACCTTATCATGCTCCCAATGCCCAACACCAACAACAAATTCATTAAAAAAAACAAAGACTTGCCACCCAAATCGTGATTCATTGCACTTGCAGCTCATGCACACATGAACCCTAAAGCTTGTTGTAATAACCTTAGCGCAATGGACGGGCATGCTTATTTGCAAGTGCAAGCTTGTGCACAACTCGACTAAACTTAATGTTCTTTGTTGGCTTGGTGCACATGGCATTTACCACACAATAGACTTGCACATGAAAAGGGGGCAAAGGGGAGGAGGAGGGGGATTGTGCTGTCCATCTGGCAAAGATTCTCCTTCTCACACCTTTCTCCATTTTTGTGTTTTTTTGCTTGCACATTCATCACCCTTCACACTCTTACTCTAGGACAAGGCCCCCCCATTGGGGCCAATTGCTTAGGGAATGCTAAAACAAAATTGGTTTCAAAAATACCAAATTCATCTACAAAGCTTTTGTAGCTCCTAGCTACAACTCCTACTCTAGTTGTAAAACTTTACTCATGACAATATTCACACAAAATGCATGTCATGTGCAAAACAGGAACAATTGACAAATGAAATTTGAACTTGACACAAACACACAAATTGAGGTATAGCTTTCAAATCACTTTTGGTAATTCAAATTGACAACAACATGTTAGGAATCCAAGCCCATAATGCAATGCCCAAAGCTTTTGCAATATCAAAAAAAAGTTTTGCAACAAAAATGCAAGGGCATGGAAATTTGCAACTTACACAAGTTGGTGGGCTATGGAGTTTCAAATCAACAAAATTGATTTGAAACATCACCATAAAGACTTATCCCGAAACAATACATATTTGAAATCATGTGCACACTGAATTAGTTCTAGATTAACTAATCCAACTAAGATTGAAACTCAACTGCATTTATAAACTTAAACATTTTGACAAAGGACATGGCAAGGCTTTCACATGCTCATTAGCAAGTCTGAACCTGAGACCTTTATGATGAGACAATTATTAATCCTTTAACAGTTTAGGGTTTAGGGTTTAGGTTTGTAACTGTTAAAAGAATTATTTAATAATGACCATGACCTCAGGTTCAGGGTAAGGTATTTGCAATGCATTTGTTTGAAGGCAAGGAGAAAGAAGCATAGCGGTTTTAGTGTGTTGAAGGTGGAGCTTTTGAGGTTTTTTCACATTTGTATAATGTATATGCATGAGCATCAATCCAGCAGTAAAGCAAACATGATTCTACCATAGTACCACAGGACTTTGGGAAAACTTGCAGGGCACCAGAGCAACACAAAAGCTTCTCACAACCCTAAAAGGAGAACTTGGTTGTCAAAGTAAGGAAAATTTGTATTGCTAGTGTTCTGTGATTTTGAGAAACCACAAGCATTATGGCTTTTTCAGATGTAAGCTGCTTTGGTTCTTAAGTGGTTTTTTGAAGCAACTTACAAACCAGCAGTAGAAATCTATTGTAATTCACAATCAGAGAAGAAAGTGATTGAACCAAGAGCACAAACAATGACATGATTGTCAAAAATAGACTTCAAGTTTGAGTCATTACTATGACATCAATGCTTCTGTTGTTGCAAACACTGCAATTGGTTTGACTGCTCTGCACAATTGAGCTAGTTTGAAAGCAGATTTGAGTTTTGTTTGAGTGTATGCACCCAATTCAGGCTGAGCAACTGACAGATCAAGTTCCCTGCAACTGTTTCTTCAATTGTAGTCTGTGTGATCCTCTGCAGTCTTCATTTGTCCTCAACCCATATACTGAATGTCAAGCATATTGTGCTCAGCATGGGTAATATCATCTGGTGCCACACGCATAACATGGACAGAATGTGGTGCTTAACATGGGTTCTATCATTTGGTGCCATGCCCATGACATGCACATGATGCGGTCCAATTATAGTACTTGATAAGTTGTCAGTGAAAGTGCCTGCTTAAAGAGACATTGTGGTAAGACTTAAGTTCACTGGCAATAATCAAAACCACATGAACAGACACCATCAGCTGTGCAGTGATGAAAGCAATTGCCATCGCTCATGATCGTTTCTCTTCCAGCTATCTTTGTGATGAATGTGGTGGTTGCTTGGAACTGTAGATCGGAATACCAGGAGGTGCTGAAGAGGCCAAAATGCAATGGCTAGGTTCTTGCTGTGTGCTGGAAAAAGTGAAGCATCTTTTGTTCTTCTCTTCCACATCATGAATTTCATATTGAACTTGTACTCCATGTCTTTCATCTGCCTCTGTAGCTCTGCAGCAATTTCAATCATTTGAGGGAGTTTTGGTCACCTTCCATAAATGCACGCACCTTGTTATCATGCACAGAAATCCAGGTGCAACTGGATTCTTTCTTCAGACTTCTTTACACTGAGATCCCTCAGCAGCAGCAGCATAAACATTTGATAGCAACCCACAGCCCCAAGAACTCCCAGGTGCCAATTTAACAACTTGTTTTGCAATCTGTTCTTCCATCTTGACATTCCCATGCACCCTGTAGGCACCAAGTGAAGTCATCCACCCAGCAACACTTGGTTTGCAGGTCATTATATTGACAATATTCTCTCTGTCCTGCAGACGCCTGGCAAGTCCAAGAAGATCAACCATGTAGGCATAGTGCTCCAATGTTGCAAAAATGTTCTAAACCAAAATCATGGACTCAAAGTCTCACACACCTTGAACCACTAGGCCGGCATGGCTACAGGCTGAGAGAAGGGCAATGAAAGTGATCCAATCCATCTTCACACACTTTCTTGTAACCTCTGTTCAAAATGTGCAAGAGATTCCAACAGACTAAATTACATCCGGGCATCTTGTTGAACACTCTGTGCGTCCTCTATGCTCCCACACTTGGCATAGATGTCAACAAGGCTGCCACCCACAAAGAAATCAGACTCACAACCCCTTCAGAGAATCTGTTCATGAACACACCTTCCTTGCTGAAGTGTTGCTGCACTAGTGCATGCATTCAGCAAGCCAACAATGATGACAGTGTCTTGCAGCGCTCCTTCACATTGCATTTGTGGAGATAGTTCCAATGCCTTCAACCTCTGTCCACATTTCACATGTCCCAGAATCATGGAATTCCAAGTGACCACATCACATACAGCCATGTTGCTGAATGCTCTCTGTGCATCCACTATGGTCCCACATTTGGCATACATGTCAATAAGGCTACTACCAACAAACACAGCTATTCATAACCTCTTTGTATGATCTGTGTATGGATGTGTCTGCCTTCTTCATGTGCTAGTAAACTGGCACATTTGTTGAGCAATCGAGAAAAAGTGAACTTGTTGGGAATCATGCCCTTGTTATTGTATTTGCCAAAAAGTTTCCATCATCTTCTTGAGATGCCCAGCCTTAGCATATCATGTAAGTCTTGCATTCTCAAAGATGTTCATTGGTACAGTCTCTGGTGCCATTGCTGCAAGCTTTGCTTCCACCCATGGGGGTGTTGATCTGTTATTGAACCAGAATGTCTCCTGTGTGTGTTTGAAATCAGGATACCTTGCATCTTAGCTACCACAAGAAAACCAAACTAAATCCATTTGGTTAGTTCATGTGTTCCTCACAGCTTAATGCAGACAAATCTACCATCACAATTGTTACACTTCTGACCCTTTTGCATCTATGGAGGGACACCATGATAAGAATCCTCACAATCAAGTAAAGGTGGCCATTGTGCAAAAAGACTGACTCTTTTCCACCTGAACAACACTTTCAGCTACAAACAAGGTGCAAGCAATGGTCCTCTCCCCATTTCTAAAATCCTGCAAAGCTGTGCAATGACAAACTTGGTTGAAAACATCATCCACAACACACACCACTGCGGTATGTACTACATCGTCGACTCGCAACTCGCACAACTCGCATAATCCACGAGAGAACAAATCAGAAGCAGAAAGACATCGCAGACTCCTAAAAGAGCACTCACCCCCACCGCCGGCTCATCAGCGCCGCCATGAAGATGCCGTCACTGAGCGCATCATCCATCTTCGTGATTGCAGAATCCGCAATTCATAATGCTTCGGTGCACGATCTGAGGATGACGCAGATTGTCTCTTTTCTGATGATGAGATCGAAATCCCCTCTGGTTTCCGCACCGGTAGTAGTGCTCCAGTCTTCTTCATCGCATAAGTACTAGGGTTAGGAGTCTTGGGTGGGCCCATGTCCTTCTGTTGCCGCAACATGCATCCCGTTGTTTGGTTTGCGAGATTTCGTTCAGGTGTTGTTGCTGCTGTTGCAGCACAAGATTGCTCCTTTACACATGGAGCTCCAGTATCGAGGGAAGCATATCCTTGCGCCAATGGTCCGTGTGGTATGTCCATCTTCTTCCTCCTCCTCTTCCTTTTTCTATTGCCGAAATCCTCTGCTGTTGAGTTGGATTTGCTTGCTTCTGCCGATCATCTCTGTGGATCATCATCGAGCTTCGTGTTGTGTAAATTGATAAGCATGATCTCCTTCAAAAATCTTTGTTTAGAAACACAGGAACTCTGAGAGTTGGATCAATCTAGGCCCTGTTTTGAACGACTATGTATGTGTAAGCGTTGTAGGGGACGTTGCCATTTCGAATGCTGGCTGCTGAGTATGGCGCTGACATTACCTATGGAGAGGAGATAATCGACCACAGACTGCTCAGATGCACACGCAAGATCAATAGTAATGCTTCGAACTTCTGGCATCTTTTTCTCATGGATGTAACTCTTGACACTAAAAAATTCTTCAAAGCTTTCTGTTTCAAACATGTTTGAAATCATGGCTGTTCATTGTTCGTGGATACGCTTTACTGTTTGATGGTTGTCATGCTACCTTCAAACTGTGGGTGGTTGTAGAGATTTCACTGTAATCTTCCTTGGTTTGGGGAATCTGGGTCCATGATGTTGGGGTTGCTCTTTCAGATTTTCAAGGCTTGAAGGTTTTCATTTGGGAGGGTTTAGGCTAATACCTGAAATCCGGAGGTCTATTTTTCCTGATCTCCTCACTCTTTTGTGTCTTGCATTCTGCCTGGTGATGGTGGTTGCAGAAATGTTGGGAACTGTGGACCTGGTGGAGAAGGGCACTGACAGTGTTGTTTTCCGGACATGTGATGAGGAGAAGAGTCGTGTGGTTTTCCAAATTGGGACTTCTGATGCTGTGCGGGCTTTACAAGCTGCTAATCTTGTGTATGTTTGTCACTCATACCTTTTTGCATATTTTCAGAGAGCATCAAGCACGTTGTTGCTGCATTTGATTTTTTCCTACTTCTGGATGGCTTCTTGTAACCATGACAAACCAAGGAAGGTGGCTGAGTATTGAGTGCTGCTTTCATATCAGGAGCGGTGATATTGCTGCGTTAGATGTGAACATGGGTTGTCCCAAATCATTCTCCATCAGTGGCGGAATGGGTGCTGCACTTTTGTCCAAGCCTGATCTCATCCATGATGTAATGCTTTTCTCCTTTGAACAGCTTCCATTTTCTCCAGTCCAATGAGACTTATGATATCTCCTTATGTCAACTTACACAGCAAGGGTTTCCATGCATTCTTGTGTTCCAAGTTAGGCTCAGGGCTGCCTGTTGGCATCACCTGCTTGAATCATCTGTTTCCTCAAAGATGTTTC
>Ga0116227_10014854_pt1 | contig 11720 bp, 8 predicted proteins | sample S1TSphgellanicum_FD_89693 | JGI IMG/M metagenome (GOLD analysis project Ga0116227, IMG submission 89693) | Host-associated microbial communities from peat moss isolated from Minnesota, USA - S1T2_Fb - Sphagnum magellanicum MG | ecosystem: Host-associated > Plants > Peat moss > Unclassified... | reverse complement strand
TTTCGTTCATACCGCTGTGTGTTTTTCGTGTTTTGTTTTGTATCTCCCCTTGGCTGGTTCTTTCTGTGGCTTCCTGAAGAAGTGTTAACCTTGCTGTTTTCTTCTTCATTGTGAGAATGGAGATTTCTCTATTCTTATGAAAGATATATTTTTGTTTTGTTTCTTTGTTGCAGACGGACAAAAGCAGTCTTCACTATGGCCCTAAATGTACATAAAGAGATTCAGAGACGAGACATTTCAGTTGGAAGGAACATTGGGAACCGAATTTTGCGAATGTTGGATCGCATGCGCCCACAAGCCAACATTCGAGGGCCTCCAATGGAAGCCATCAATGAAGCTCCCAAACCAGAGGCACAGGTGGGAAAGAAGGGAGAGTTTAGCAAGGACCCAATTAAGTCCAACCTACAGGAAGCAACCTCAACAGCCGAAAGCAAACCAGTTAATCCCCCATACAGGGCCTTTGTAGCTGGCCAATATGGGCACTCCATTGGAAGTGGGTTTAGTGGTGGATTAAGCAGGCTTGCACCACAGATGACCCATCAATCACTGCCTGTTGTTATGGGCTTATGGTGGCAGCCAGTCAGGAAAAACATGGAGTTTCTGAGGGAGAATGATTCTTCACTTAAAGTGAGATTGCCAGAACTGGGATTCAAAGGCTCCTTTCCTCCTGCTCATGGGTTGGCACCTGGGAGGAATGTTTTACGGGCAGACATTTCAGCTTGGATGCAGAAACCGCACCAGATGTAAGAAGTTGACTTTGTACTGTTTGCTTGTGCAAATTGTAGGTTGATGGCCCTAACCTCTGGGACTTCAACCCCCAACCCCAAATCTGATGACCCAGCATAGGTAAAGAAAGATGGATGTGGATGAGGGTTCAAGTCAGTTACGAAGCATTGTGATCAGCACCATGTTGGCAATTTTTGCTCTGGTCAACATAATATAAGGTGTATTGGAGTATACTGATCCTCGAATGGACTTCTGCTGACACTGAAGAGATAGTGGCAGGCAAGTAAAATGAAAGGATAACAATTGAACCACTGAACAAGCACGTGTACTATCTGGCTGTTTTACTCTGGTGGTTCAGTCTATGGTCTTAGACATGCATGGGCCTGCATTTCATTTGTCCTGATTGTAGTTAGGACAAGAAAGGTAGGGGAAACTCGGCTTTCATCACTTCACTGGGAAGGTGTTCTGGTCTCTGACTAACTGAAAGCCCAACAGTTTTGGTAGTTGTTTTGAATGGAAATCCCTTGTAGACTCTCATAGCATTCTGAATGTAAGCTTTAGTGACAGACTTATATCATGTTAAGTAAATTTTGGTAGCAGATTAATGCACTTTATTTTCTGGAGGGTATTTTGTATTTAGCTGCTGGGTTTTTTGTTTAGTGTGGCTATTTTTGTTGTACACACTAACCATACACAAGAAGCATGGAAATTTGCATTTGGCAGTAGTCACATTCCTCTATTGCAAAACCTCAAAATAACCCTGGGTTTTGGTTACCAAACTACAACCTGATGTAAATAGTTTCATTGATTTACAGATTCCTGTCATTTATTTGCATCAATCAATCATTCACATTATTGGCAACAGCATTGCTCAGGGAGCAGCATTTTGGGGTGTCTCTTTTACATTGTGTCTAGCTAAATTTTTTTGTTGAATCTCTTTCTACATCAAGAAGAATCTGCACATGACAAGATGTATGCACATGGGAAAGAAAGACTTTCTGAAAGAGATACAAATTCCAAAAGTCTTATGAACCTTTACCCAACATATTACCTTGTGTTATGCATGCACAGTCCAGAGCTCAAGAAACCTTTGACAGAAGAAGGGCCTAAACTGGAAGCCAGAAGAAGAATAGTACTATGGATTACAATTCTGCAGGGACACAACTGAACTAAAACTCCATTTTCAACCTCTTAAGAGATGGAAAACAAATATTGTTTGATGCCCAAGGATCCAATTGATAGTTGAAATCATGCAGGAGATAAAATCCATTTTCTTCCTGACAGAGCTTGGCTTTCAATTGGAGGATATTGACTCCTTCAAGGTTGAGCATTGGCTCAAGAATGGAGTTGTTTGACCTGAATCCCCTTTTAAATTCACAGCATTCCAGGTTTGAAAACCTGAACTATGTACCTCTTAATCACTGGACTGTTGCTACACATTCCAATCAATTGGATTGCTATCAGATTTCAAACCCACAATCAGGATGCAATGTTTCATTTGCAATCTATCACAATTCATGTCACATTTGCACATGGATTGATAAAATCTACCAGAATTTTGAAGGCACTGCCCATTGCAATGAAAAGTCTGCATCACGACTGTTTCAGATTGCACAGATTGCTCTTGCCTCCAACACTAGTGCAAGTTTTCTGACCAAATTCTGGCAGATGTCCACTGTGCTGTTCATGGGTAGACCGTCACCAAGAGGATTGAACAATGAACCCCATTGAAACTTCAGACCCAAGGAACTGAAGCCAAATCATACCATTTACAGCTACAAAATGTTCACTTACATAGCAAAAAAGTCTAGTAGGGGGGGGTATCCTTCTTCCGTCTAGTGCTTCAACAGTACCAACAATACATGCCCTATTAGACCTGTAGACTATAAGAATCTCTCCTAGTGATTTTTGATTATGCATGCAGTAAAGATTTGCAACAAAGGCTGAAGTTGTTGCTGCACTTTGGAGTTGGACAATGGTAATAAGGGCTCACTCTGGTGACTTGCACCTTTGCTTTAAAATTTGTTGACTCAGAAAATTTCAACGTGGCTCAAATATGTGTTCTCAAAGTAACCTTTCATTTCTCTTCAATTTAGTTGCAAAAATGCAAGCTGGTTTCCTACAATCCAAAGTGTGTTACCCTGGCCAAGCATCCAAGTAGTGGGCTTCCTTCTTAGTGATGATAAGGCACAGATGTAACACTTGCTATTGAATTCAAATCTGTTGCTTATGACCAGCAACAGAGTCCACAAAGCCCAATCCTAAAGATGACAGACCAGGGTCATTGATTTCACACAGTTGGAGAAGAGGGGAGAAAAGAGGCAACTTTGTGGAGAGCATCTAAAGGCCTGAAACTGAATTTTCTTCCTACCTACAATTGTGACAATTAAACGGGCTATCAAAAGACGTATCATGTTGAGACCCAGAACTCTCTTCCTACCATTGTTATGATGGTGACCACTCTTCACATGGTCAACAGCAAAAACAGATGTCCGTGCAATTGTTTCCTCCTTATGGATCTTTTACATCAGAGTTCAAGTGCCTCATGTCGCCAGCAATTGCCTGGGAGAAAAACACAAGCAAAAACACTGGAATCAGCTGGCAATGGACTAACAATTCTCCTGCTTTCAATTATGGTTCATCACTAAATTCAGCCATTACAGCAAAACTGCTTGTTCTACAACTTACCTGGACAGCCCATCAGGATCATCCTCTTCCTCTGGCTCTTGCTCATTTGCTTGCTTTATTCGCTTGCCCTCCCTTGGTCCAGTTCGCCCCCGCTTTTGCTTACCACTGTCCACAACAAACAAGCAGCAATATTGAGGCTAGATCAGGCAATTATGGACACATTCTGGAATCAATCTCAACAACAGAAACAATATTACATGTCACAAGGACTTCAATTTAAAAACAGCCCACAAGAGCTCCGATTTACCCTTTCAGTGGCCTTTGATAACCTGAGCACAAAACATGGAAAAACCAATCCTAAAATACTCTTGCCCCTACTACTAAAGAAAACTGTTCTTCTACACAACATTCCCAAACAACTGATACAAAATGGACACACTCATGATCATGGATAGACTACACCTACGGCCCATTTGTAGGAGTTCCCCCAGCCTTTCGGCCAGGCCCGAATCCATCCATCCTGGCATCTGCAAGTATTGTTGAACAATGGTGGAGTCATTGACTGATGTAAAACCAGAGGGATCACCGACTCAACTCTCTTTTCTTCCAAAAATATAAAAGCAATTGAACTTAAGCAAGAAACAACCAGTAACAAGATATCGATGACACAGAGCAAAAGTATTGAGACAAGAGTGCTATAAAGAAGGCAAAAGCCTTATCAGTACCTGAATCACGACCTGCTGGATGTTCATCCATCTGCATAATAGTGCAGGATAATGCTTAATGTATTTACAGAAATGTTGCTGTTGAACAACTCACAATCATAGATTTGTTTTGTACAAAACCTTACACAACTTTGTATCCAGAGAATGGTACCAGAGAAACTCCCTCCCCTTCTAAAACCTATACTAGAAACTAGGTTGTCCTTAACCTTGTAAAAGCAAAACCAGTAGCAAAAACACATCACTGCAACAACACTCACCGCAGGAGAAGTCACTGAAGATAATGAAAAGAGGCGATCCTCTGGTTGGAATTTGCGTGGTCGCTTCAGACTTCACACAAGAAAACAAGACATACTTTACAGTCTTATGTGTTTAGAGAAGCTCTGTGCATCACCAACATAGCAGATTTTTACAGAATGCAGAAAGGATATATACCCCAGTTTCAAGTTGGGAAAGAAGCAAAGACTGGCAGGCATTTAGAGCTGGAAATCAGTGATGGAAAAAATGTGAGCTAGAGGCCCAACAGATGCAGAAGATGCACTTACTTGCTTGCTCCTTTACCCGAGGCTAGAAACCCATCAAAGCCTTTCAACACATTTCCAGACTGGCTAGAATCATGCAAATAGGTGGTCTCAAGATCATAAACCTGCATGTCATGTCCTCACATCTGACACTTCAATTCCTGACCTACTACAAGAAGAAGAGGATGCAGTGCCTGCAGGCCTGACTAAATTGTGGTGTATTTTTCACCAAGTTCAAGCTAATGTCCCCCTTTCAGATTCTTGCAGAAGGTTCACACCCTCTAAGAGGGCAGATTAGAAGCCCTAGGGTCCACCACAGTAGATCACCAGAGCAACCAGTTACTCCTTTGATCATAATTGACGACATATTTAGCGATACACTTCTAGGGTTGGGAACCCTAACCCCTTGCAAGAACACCAAGGTCCTTTCCATTAGGGTACCGTCTTTATGCCGATAAAGTCCTCTATGATTGCTCTCGCTTCATCTCGCACATAGGCAAACTTCCACATGACCATTGGTAGTATTTTTCTAGCGCATTGCTTCAGGAAGCGATGACAAGGAACTCCAGATTGAAGACTGGCAACAGTTGCCGCACAACATGCAATAGCAATGAAAGTCACGAGAGAAGAAGAGACTCAAATGCTTCCCCAGTCTGCCACACGAAACAAACATACCTGTTTCTCAACGCTTCGAAGCTCCTCTTGCAGCTTTTCCTTCTTGGCCATCAGCAATTGGAGCGTCTGCTGCGGATTGCTCGTTCTTTGCCCTGACATCTCAAACCCTCTCACGCTCTTGAACCCTAATTTCGTCCCCACACAGCCATCAAAAAAGATACCGTCTTCGCGACTCCGCCATTCATTTCTGCGCGCATCTGAATGCCGCTACAAAGACATCAATGGCCATCATCTCGTCTTCTTCCCTCATTCCTTTTCTCTTGCTTCAATTCCTTCGTTTTCTTCGTGTTCGCGTCGATGCTTGCCGCTCTGCAGCTATGAGGACATGGCTTAAGCGTGCGTAGAAATTCTCGTCCGAATTACGACGAACGAAGATATTCAGGTCCAGTATTATTGACGTCGCTCGTTGATAACAGCGTCGATCCGTGAATGAGAACCGTCGTTCGTCACTAGTAAAACTGCAGTGTAGACGTCTGACGACGAATCTCTTGATTCGTTCATAGTTTTAGACGATATTCTCTCAGTTCATCGGGAATGTTTGGTTCGTTCGTTCATGATCATTCATCTTTTTATTGGCCCAAGCTAATGGACGCGCATTTGTAGATGTTGGGTGCACCCATCCAATTGATGGGTTGTTTTGAAGTCTACCCATCTACATGCTGGGTAATCATACCTCTATATCATTTTATTTTTTGGGTCCTCACTTGCCTTTTTGTATTAGGAGGTTTCATATCACTATGAAATGTAAAAAACAATTCATATGATTAATTTTTTAAATGAATTTTTTTTAATAAACATACAAATAATTAGCTTCAATTCCTTTTAATCATATTAAAATGAGATTCTTTAAAAATTGATTTGATTGATTATGCAAGAATTGATTAAAATAAAACATGTCGATTTTAAAATAAATTAAAAGCTTAATATAAAATTATTTTTTGAGATATTATTTTTTAAAATTAATTTGATGTTATTTTTAAAACATCAATAAAGCTTTGATGAGGATGTAATAACAAAAATCATAATGAAATTATTTATTTATTTATTTATTTTATGTTATAAAAACTTATTATTGCCCTAAGATAGTAGACATGCATGTATGATTTTAGGTTTTACCAAGCATGTATGGGGCAAACACAACTAGTTCTTTCCTTTGATTTTTCCAGAACTACCTATTCCTTACGTCATCAATTACAAGGCCCAAAATTGAAATATTGATTTTTGGTTTTGTTAATGATATAAAAAATTTCTCTTTTTTTTCAAATTTAATGGTGAACACTTAAATCTCATAGTAGTTACTAGTTGCAAAAAGGCAACACAATAACAAACAAACACACTAAAAGTATGTTCAGACAGGAATATAACATGGTCACTAAAAAGAGTGATAATTATATTTGTTTAAACAAGAAAAAAAAAAATCTATGAATAGTTGACATGGTGAATGACATGGCATCACCAAAAAGCAAACTTTTAAAATTAAACAAGGTGTTAATTAATTGTTACAATGTTAAAAAAATTCCAAAAAGTGGATATTTATGCCTATTCATTGTCAATAGCCTAACATTTGCAAATCCTATCTATTAGTTTATCGATGAAGATGTTGATTGACAAGGTTTGTTTTCTCACATTTCATCATTGTCCTTCCTTGCTTCACTATCACCCTTCTACATTTCACCATCGCCCCTTTGCACCCTCCATCCACACCTCACATGAACATCACCATCAATATGCATGCCCACATTCTGAAGTTCTCTACATATGTCTCTCTACAATGTTGTCACGTCTTTGCATGTTACAACATCTCTCATAATGTCTCTCATAACATCTTTCACGGTGTTGTTTCCTTGTTGCATCATCATCACAACAACGGACAATTCAATGTCAAACAACAGAGGAAGAATTGGAGGCAAAGGAGGTGGAATCACTTCACAACAACACAATTTGAACCAAAAAAAGAACAATACGATGGAGAATTCAAGAAATAACTCAATAGATAATGTGAAAGAAAATGGAAGAAGCAAAAGAAATGTAGGTCTTTCACACCAACACAACATAAATTGGGGTCATGAAAACATGATGCCTTGATTAATTGTAAGCATAAGGAGCACATTACATTGAAACAAGTTATTGATCCACACTTCAACATGATTCCTACATACAAAGATGGAACAAGCTATCAAATGACTTGCAAGCAATCACACCCTCCAAGACTCCAAGAATCGAAAAGATGTGCAAAATCAAAATGAACAAGAACATGGTGAATGTTTTAGCAAACCTCAACTCTATGATGTGTCATCTTTCATAAAAGATAAAACATAAATGCCTCCACCAATCAACATTTCAAAATCTTCATCTAGCGAGCAAGCAATGTAGTACAATCAAAACACACATGAAGAATAGTTATAGCTAGTTCATTTTTCTAAAACATTTCCAAGTTAAGGCAATCAACCATTTCAATTGTGCATTTCAATTTCATTGACCCAAATCACAAGATTTAGCTAAATAACAATAGTAACATTGAGCTAAACAAAAATGAAACTTACTTGAATTCTTGGCATTTTCCATTTCAATTACTTGCAAACTCAATATGCCATTGAACTTGAAAAAAAAAATTCCATGATTAATTAGTCTATTAATCCATTTGAACATTGAACTTGATAGAACTTCGGAATCATTCCATTTGAATCATTTCAATTCCATTTGACCATATGAACTTGTTAACATTTCAATTCAACATATGTGGTTGTGTCTATTTTACCACGACAAATCCCAACATAAAATTATTTTCAACAACTACCATCTTCAAAGCACATATAGTCATGAACAATGCCATGATTCAAGCTTCATGATATCCTTAATTTGCAATGTAAGATGAAATAGTTTAGATGTTGGAATTTTGGTGATAGATTTGTGGAGCTATGGAGATGACAACATTAAATCTTACTTTGAATTTAACATTTTTCCATTCCAACAAGGATAGCAAGAAAGAACTTACTTTCAATTCAACAATTTCCATGTTCCAATTCCAAACTAAACAACATTGAGCTTTAAAAACAAAAATTGAATCAAACATCAAATGCCCTCCTTTCAATTCAACATTTATCCATTCCATCAAAGATAGTTGAATTCATTTGAATAATTCATTTGAACATTGCAACATTTCAACTTGTTCATTCTCTAAGTGTTTTTCCATTCCTTATATATGTTTCAAGTATATCAATATTTGGTTGGATCCAGAAAGTTCATTACCTTCTATATTAACTTATCTTTCATTGTGTCTTACGTCCATCCTATTATGTTGACACCTTCTTTTGCTTTGCAAATATTTTTGTTCTAGTTATTATATTAACACATATACATCCACATCTTTCCCATCAAAAATTGTATTATACAATAAGTAACAACATGTAACAACATCAAGAAGGAAAAGGGTATGAAGATTGTTTTTCAATAATAATATCCCAAAAACATTTTCCACCACAATCCTTCCTTTGGTGAAATGTCTATTATATAATGCTTTTAAAAATTTGTGCTTGACATTTTCACTTTGCTTATGAACTAGGGCAAGAGCAAATTTACCCCTTGTCTTCGATGATGTGAGGGTGAATGACATCATGTGATCCATGTTCAAGATCAAAGAAGCTTTCAAAAGTTGCCTTTTTATAAAAGCTAGACAATTGCATAACTTTGGATCATTCATCTTGGCAATCCCACAAAGATATTTTGAAACTATTTATCATGACCAACAATTTCTTACGATTGCATGTTGTAAGCTTTGGATTTGTAAGAAAAAAAATTTGTAATATGAACTTTTTAAGGTTTTTGAATGTGAATATGTGTGTAGTCAATTGCACCTTAAATAGAAAGGAGGCCACACCAATCTTAAAAACTAACCATCACATTCAACAAATTTTCATTGCATGGCCATCGAACTTGGTTCCTAATCACAATATTAACAATAGTAACAAACTTGTGCAAGACCATGTTCACAAAAGACTTGCCAATTGTAAACATTTCGTTACATTGAAAGTAATCAGCTCCATGGGTGAACTTGTAAACAAACACACAACTCCGATGTTCATAGGAATTACACACTTGTAACAAGAACAAATAATGTATGGATGCAAAAAAAATTTAAATGAAATGCCAAGTGTTTTTTTACCATTGCCACTTGTATGTAAGAAATCAAACAACTCTGCCATTACCACATATATGCAAGAAAATTATGCACCTTTATGTGGTGTTTCGCTTTTCAATCAAAGTTATAACTTATCTACTAACAACATGAAAATGTTCAACCCACCTATGATTCTCATACTAGATCATGAGGAAGTTTGAATAACAATTGGTACTTCAAACCTTGACCCAATCACTGACTTCCTTCGTCATCAACAAATAGAAATCAAAAGAAAACCTGAAGTGATGCAAGACATCGCCATCGTTCACACTTTTGACCAATACTTTAGTACCAAATGCCATGAAATCTTTTGTTTAAGGTGTAATCAATCTTATGGTTTCACCTTCAACCTCATAGCACCAAAAAAAACTTTTACAACTACAAAACATGAAGGGAAATAATCAATAACAACAATTCTGATGGTGTCTCCATTACAAGGTGCAAATTGAAAGAAAGAAAATAAACATTAAACCCAAAAAAAGGATGATAAATGATAGATCTTGAGCGATGGGAGATCATGTGCGTGTAATAGAAAAACGAATGAGCTTGAAAGTGCAACAATTGAAAAACAAAAAAAATTGGGTGTGTACCAACCAAGAGATGAAAGAGCTTGAATTTTGAAAAAACTAAACCTTGTTGCAAAGAAAATGAGAATGTGCGACAAAGAAAGAATATATAAAAAGAATGAAGGAATTTGAACATAGTGCTCAAAGGTGCGACTAGGCTTTTATCTTGATCATTACTCATTACCATGTTGTTAATTTTTGGCCCATTCCTTAACTAGGTAAGCACTTTCAAAAAGCACATACTACCTACATACCAAACCATGAGTACATTTGAATAGAGTTAAGTAATCAAATTAATACCTACCAACCAAGTTAAAGTTGTTATCTACGACCGACCTAATGCTTATGTTTGCCCTATTGCCAAAATTTTATCAACCTACCTTTAACTTTAGGTCTAAACATACTTTAAAAATTTGAAGAAAGTTTTCTTTACATTACTACCCAAAATGAATACAACTTGCATCCACACAATGCGTTGACAAAGAGAATAAATCTCACTTTTTCATAACCTTCACTTCCCATCATTAATTGCTAGTTGAAAACAACATGCTACATAGTGACAATTGCTAGACAATGACTAGCTATCATAACAACATGTGAAGAAACATTACTACTTAACTACATTTTTTCAATTTCAACATATTACCTAACTAGCTTGCCACATCAACACAACTACTTATTTTGTCAACATTTTTTAATTCATATAGATGATTTTTCCCTATAATTATTATACTTTCATTATGACAAGTGAAAATCATCTACATGAACTACCAACACAAAAAAAAAAATTACACTTTCTTTAATGCACCAAATCTTGACATTGTGGTGGCATTCTATTGGCCTCCATGCATGGATCTACAAATGTTGGATTCAAGCCACGGGTAACTACATAGTCATCAAAAATTGTTGGTTCTAATACATGATAACCTATTTCAGCCCATTTTATTTTCCTTTGCCTTAACAACCAACCCCTTTAGTTCGAGTGCACATAATGTTTTTTTGGAAAAGTCTGCATACAAGAAGGTTGTTTTGATCTCAAATTGTGTGATGTCCAAGTATGTTATTGCAACAATGGTGCAAAGGATAGGCTTGATTGAATAATATGTCACAATTGGGTTCAATGGTTCATGATCATAATTGACACCAAATTGTTGCAATTAGCCCTTTGCCATGACTTTTTATTTAAATTTGGATAATTTCAATTTGAATATGTCTTTATGCAATATACCTATTTACAATCTTCATAGTTTTCCTCCCTCCTAATATCTCAAAGTTAGTGACCAAAGTTTGGCTTTGGAACAAAGATTAGTATTTTTTTTCCATTGTTAATTTCCACTCCTTTTTCTAAGGCCCAACTATTACATGTTCATAAGTGTTTGGTTCTTGCGGTATGTTTACACTTTCAATGAACCTAGGAAATGACAATCCTTTGCCCAAATAAAAGTCGACAAATGAACATGGTGCACCTCTCCCATATCTTGATGTTGGTTCTTGAAGTTAAATTTCTTTGATCTCCACTAGCTCACCCACAACATCTTGATTGTTTTCATTAATACCACCATTGGAAACAAAATCAAGTCAGATAAAGCCAAGGTTGGCCCAAAGGACTCAACCACAATTAACAAGATTTTTTTAATGGATTGTTTAAGCTCAAACAAGGGGTAAAGTGGTAACCATGGAGGAGCACATTGACAAACATTGGTGT
>Ga0116227_10014852_pt1 | contig 11721 bp, 5 predicted proteins | sample S1TSphgellanicum_FD_89693 | JGI IMG/M metagenome (GOLD analysis project Ga0116227, IMG submission 89693) | Host-associated microbial communities from peat moss isolated from Minnesota, USA - S1T2_Fb - Sphagnum magellanicum MG | ecosystem: Host-associated > Plants > Peat moss > Unclassified... | reverse complement strand
CAGACCACCCTGCGTCTTGACCAATATAAAGGAATGGTAGATGCCATGCAACAAGACGGGGCTAACAGCACCAACTTTGGGCGCATGGTGGTCCTTCCAGCCAATTTTGCTGGTAGCCTTCGCCACATAAACCAGCTCTACCAGGATTCCATGGCCTTTGTAAGAAAGTTTGGGAAACCTAACCTATTCATAACCATGATGTGTAACCCAAATTGGCCAGAGATTCTGCATGAGCTGAGGCGTGGGGAGGAAACCAACGACCGCCCTGACTTGACATCCAGGGTGTTCAGCATGAAGCTCAATGCCCTCCTCAAAGACCTTTTGCAGAATGGTGTTTTGGGCACTGCAGTGGCGGACATCCATGTGGTAGAATGGCAAAAGTGGGGCTTGCCACACGGTCACATTTTGATCATTCTACGCAGCCAGGACCAGCCGCGTGACAATAGCGAGTATGACCGGATCGTGTGTGCGGAGCTGCCAGACAAATCCACTCACCCAAAGCTTTACAACATTGTGACATCTCGCATGCTGCATGGGCCCTGTGGGGCCTTACATCCTTCATGTGCTTGCATGGTGAATGGGGCTTGCAGCAAGGGTTATCCCAAGACTTTTCAGCTCCAAACTGAGGACTCCACCGGTAGCTACCCAACCTACCGACGACGGGACGACGGCAGGACCTTCACCCACCCCACGTAAGTGCAGCTGTTGGAAATTTGTCTTAAAGGACATCCTTTTTGGGGGCAAGGTTGTTGTCATGGGAGGTGATTTTAGGCAGCTATTGCCTGTGATTCCCCGGGGCACGAAAGGCCAGATTGTGGATGCCAGTCTCAAGAGGTCTATAATCGTTTGGCACAGTGTTAAAGTGCGTCACCTACATGAAAACAAGCGTGTTCAGAGGCTTCTGGCACAAGGTGGAGCCACCGTTGCGGTCGATGCCCAACAACAACAAGCTTGGGCAAACTATTTACAGCGCATTGGGGAGGGCACATAGCAAGTCTTTCCTGAGGTTGGGGAGCAGGCTATTTTGATCCCAGAAGACATGTGCTGCCAGGGTGACACCATTAATAGTGTGGTCGATGAAGTTTACGGTGACCTTGGCCGCTTCACAGATTCGTAGTCACGCAATGAGCACATCATTTAGAGGGCTATTTTAACTCCATTGAACGAGGACGTTGACAACATCAACACTGCCATCATGAATCGATTTGACCTCACCACACCTGACGGCCCACCAGCACAACGCCACACGTACCAGAACGCTGATTCCATTGTGCAAGGCGAACAGAGAGGGGTTTACCCCACTGAGTTTCTAAACTCCCTCAGCATGTCAGGGGTGCCACCACACACTTTGACCTTGCAAGAAGGATGCCCGGTGATTTTGCTGCGGAATATGTCGGGCGGCCTTGTAAATGGCACTCGGCTTATTGTGGTCAAGCTGATGCAACACATAATTGATGCTGAGATTGTCACAGGACCAGACAAAGGTAGGCGCATTTTCATTCCCCGCCTCATCATCACTCCCTCTGACACGGAAAGGATGCCTTTTACTCTTCATCGGCGACAGTTCCCATTGCGGCTCGCATTTGCCATGATTATCAACAAGGCCCAGGGGCAAACACTGCAGACAGTGGGGGTGTACTTACCCAAGCCTGTTTTTTGCCATGGGCAGTTTTATGTGGCTTTCTTTCGGTGCAACTCACGATGGGGCGTCCGGGTGCTGGTACGGGGTGGCAGCAGGGCAACTTTAAATGGGGCCCCTGCTAACGTTTACACCAGTAATGTGGTCTACCGTGAGGTGCTACAATGATTCTTCTTGTGGGTACGGGGTTCTTTAGGGTCTCCTTTGGACTCCCAATTTTTTTCCAGGGCTTGGGCTTTGGTTTCATCCAAGGGGACTTTTATATATATCAGGCATTCCGCCCATGTATGTTTTCATGGGGGACTTTTCAAAAACAATAAATTTAAAAATTAAAAATTAAAAATAAAAATAAATTAAATTAAATTTAAAAAAAATTTAAAAAAAAAAAAAACTGCTCTGCGCCTTTCTGTGTCTCTCTCTTGGTTTAAAGAAACCAGGGGACTTCACAGTGTCCGAAGGTCACGGGTACCCACTAGTTAGATATGAAAGTGTAAAAGATTTGCAAGTGTGAGTGTAAGAGTGTGTGTGTGTCGGCCAGAGATTGGTATCCCAAAAAATCTGCAAGTCCACCATCAATAGGATTGCATGTAAAGGAGAGGGCATCTTGAGCAACACGTCGACAGATTGCAACTGGCTTTGCCCCCCAACCCCTGTTGCTTCCACACTTCCCAAGACTGGAAAAGACGAGTTTGGAGGCCACTTGGCATTTATGCATTAGATTTGGCTTCACATTGCTCATTCATTAACTGGGTTGCCATAGGCTGGGAAGTGGGCTTTCTCAGTATTGCAAGGGGAAGGAGGGAGGGACGGGAGGGATGGAGGAAGATCTTTCTTCGCTTTTATTAAAGTCCCAGTTGGTTTGTTTTTTTTAAAGGAGATTTTTGTTTGTTTGTAGCCAAAGTGGTGATCATCCATGGGATGATGATGATGTAGCAAAATGTGGATGATCCATCCCTAGGCTAGGAAGCAAGCTTTAGCTAAATCCGGCTACAAACCAGACTAACTACTGCGACCCAAACTAGTTTTTCCACCAATTCTGGTCGTAAACTGAGTTTCATCCTCTCTTTCCTTTCTCCTGAGCACCTCCATTGCTGCTACCTATATTTTCACTACTCTTACCTGTACCAATTACCATAATTACTCTCGACCCTTGTGCATTAAAAATGCTGAGTTTCAGCATTTCATACTGAGATTTAATAAAATTTCATTGCTTTGCGAAGGCCACTGAAAAGAGGGGATCGTGTGTGAAAGAGAGGGTGATTGGACGGATAACTTTACAAAAAACCAAATATAGAAATCTGGAAATTTTTTTTTTTTTTTTTTCTCACTTCTAGCCATTGAAAACCTCCATAATCACTTCATTGTTGATTATTTTTTTTATTTTTTTTTTGGGTTGAAATTTCGCCAATTTCACACAAAGGTTGCTTTTGTCCTTTAATTTGCCCTTTTTCACTCCTTTCCTTTGCAGAGGGATAGAGAGGCAAAGAGCTCTTTGCTGGGGACCTTTACCCTTCCATTTTCCCTCTTGCACTATGTCCTTTTACATCATCATCTTTTTGGGTGGGAGTAGAATGTGATTGGTCCTATAGGTAAATTATCTAAGTGTATCTATGAAGGAAGGTAGTTTGTTTTGTTTTGTTTTGTAGTTATGAGATCCACCAAACCGGGATGCTTCAGATCATGCTCTTGGTGTCTTTGGAAAGCTCTCCACGAGGAGGGGTGCATGGGCTTTGCTTCCCATGACATTTGGACTTGCGGTGCAAAAGTTCTTGAATATTGAATGATTTCTTCACTGCAAAATTAAATGAAATTGTAGCTGAAAATTTCGGAGGAATTGGAATGTGCCTTTGGTGTTGTTGGAAAGAACTTGATGAGCAGGATTTAATGGAATTTATTTGGTAAGAGTGTGGATTCAGAATGTGGGAGATATTGGTTTTTAAGTGATTTCTGCCACTGAAAATTCAAATAAATTCCAAAAAAACCACATTTTGGAAGGAAAAATCAGTTGAGGACATGGTAACACTTGGGCCAACGGCACAGGCCACACTAGGGTGAGTGGGCCTATTGCCATTCACTAACTTATATGTGCATCTTGATAGAAAAACCCATATTGGGTATTTAGGAGTAAATTCACCATTGTAAAAAATACACAACACAAAATTAATATATTAACACATTAAGTATTGAAAATACGCACACATGTGAACAATGATGAATACAACTAAAAACAATATTGGATAAAAAACATGAGGAGCGTTGTTTCAATTTTTGATGATTATAAATATTCAATCATTTATAAATAATATTTTAACAAGTGACTATATATTTCCATGATGTTGAAAATATAGTAAAACATAATTTAATAATAAATAAATGAAGAGTGAAAAATATAATAAAATAATTTAGTAATAAAAATGAATATTAAAAATTAAATTTCATATTACGATTTATAGGTTCTCGTATAAGCTTAGCCACATCAACATGCCTCATATAATAAAACTTCCCAAAAAATTTCAAAATCAAAAAACATACTCCAAAATCATTCAATCATTTGAGTTGGGGTTATAATTTTTTTTTCTATTTACCAAAATTGAACATACATTGATTTTATTCTTCTTTTGTTTTCTAGGACTATTTATCACGAGAATAAGCTCACCTACTCTAGTATTAGATAAACCATCTTGTTCATTGCCATGTCCCACCAAACTTGTAAAGTAAAAAAACAATGAAAAGGGTAGAGAAGAAAATAACAAATCATGCATATTTTGTCTACCTATCTAGCATATTAGACTTATTGGTAAAGGCATCCTTACTTGGTTTCCTTACTTAGACCCTAGTTGGTCCTCAATTTGTTATCTTATTCCTAGTTTTTTTTGTTATTTGTAAATTTTGCCTATTTAGGGACCAAATGGCAAAAATAGTGATCACATTCACAAAATCAAGGGTCAAAAAAATTTCTTTTGGGAGAATTATATGTTGCCCAAATAAAGTTTATAGTATATGGGCTTTCAAGATTTGCAGGTCATTATAAGAATTCACGACTTTTCAAAATGTTTGATTTGATTGTTTTCTTTGTTTTGATTATAAAATTGGTCAATTTAACTATAGGCCCTTGATTGCTAATGTGCCATGTCTTTTTTAATTAATTAATTATTTTTTATTAAAATTAATATAACTATCTAAATAGCTAATGTAGGTAAGTAAATAATTAATTCAACATTATTTTAAGCATTAATTTTTTTTGAAAAAAGTTCAGTCATTGTAAAATTATAAAATCTTATAAATAGTTTGAGCTATTATATCTAGGACAACTAATATAATATGCATGTAATTTTGTAAAGTACTTGAACTAAGTAAGGTCTAAGAAAAAAAAAAAATTATGGTTCCCTCCAGAGTACAATGATATTGATATCGAAACCATATATATCCAAACATAAATTTCCCTCCAATTTTGGATTTACTTTTTAGGTCCATGTTTTATTTGATTTTTTCCAAGAATATTGTTATAAATTCAATAAAAGGCACGGATGGTTTTTTAAATCATGTTAATAAACCCATTTTGATGCCATTTTATTGTTCTTGTATGCATGATACAAGATAAAATTGAAGACACATACTTTTTCACTTTATTATGTTTCCACAAATTGTTCATCTTCACATGATGATAGACATTTGATGGCATGGATTTAGAGGCCACCATAATCTTTGAATGTGCATATGTTGCTACCAATTTTAGGGAGAATTTTGTTCAACATCACACATAAAGTGAAGGAAGATGATTACTTTGAGGACGTGAGGATGGATATTTTGAGTATGTGTTATGAAATCCAAGATATATGGGAAATGAGATGTTCATCATATTAGGGTAATAAGATGAAAACTAGCTTCAACTGCATACATAATTAATCTTGTTACATTGAATGTTTTAAGAAAATCTAATTGATTTTTTTTTGTAGAAGAATTAATTGATCATGTTACATTGAGTGCTTACAAAAAATATGTATGTTAGGTATAGAATGTAAATAGAACGAGGAATTGGCAATTTGAAATGGAAATGGAAAGGGCTCATAAATATGTTTGAATCAACAAGGCCAAAATATTGTCATAGCTCCATTCTATCTTTTAGGAACCACCAAAAATATAACCATTGTTTCAATTTCAAAAAAAAAATGTTTTCAAAATTAATGCATTGATAAAAACTTCTAAAAAAATGGCATTCACATGTTCACTATGTAATAAGTTTTAAAAATCTGAAATAAAAGATGATGACAACAATTCTATGAGATGAAAAAACACAAATGTGTTTGTAACCAATGTTTTTATTACTCAAAGGGATTCTTAAAAGGTCTTGAAATGATTTGAAAATAACAAATTTACGGGAATGTTTTTAATTGTAACACAAATTTACATCATAGTATAATGTTTGACATATTTTTGGGTCATATGAATTAAAGCCATTATTTTGATGACTTGTAAATCATGAACTTTAAAATATTCCTTTTAAGTGACTAACCATGTTATGCCATCATGTCAACTTGATTAACTAATCCATTCCTTATAAGGATTCAATTTGTTTAGCACTTTTGGCTTGTAATTGGAAGAATGGATTCACATCTCTTCTAATGTATAGCCCTATTCAATAGTTTTCTACATAAAAGATGCATGAACCTCACATATGAGCACTAAGAGAAATTATGTTCACAAAAATCTTATTATTATGCAATTACATGTCCTTTGCAACTAATGTGCAAATACATTGCATTTTTTCACAAAAATGTGGTGCATTAATAAATTAAATGCAACATCTAAAATTCATGAAATTTTATTTAATCACATAATAGTTGCACATTGTGCCCCTCTACAATTAAAATATGCACCATATATGTGATTTTGGTCAATGTTTTTTGACTTTATTTACAAGTTGCATGGTGTGACATGTGTATGACCCTAGATAGTACGATCATGCCATGCTTACGCATTACCACCATAGTAAATCTAAACTAACACACCCATCATCAAGTCCTCCATGAAGTCATTATAGTATCAACTTTTCAACCATCGAGTTATATATGGGCCAACAACTAATATGCAATTAAATTTCAATGCAAATTTTGAAATTTTGATGAAATATGCAAAAGCAAATGACACATAGTAGTAAGTTATTAAATTTCCCCGTTTGTATCAATGACCTTCATGCACATATGTTTGTTTTGAAGAAATTCAATATCAATTAGAAAGGAGGTTTATTTTTATTTTAAAATTGTGCATTTTTTAGTTTTTTGTGATGCAACTATGATATGTGTTGCATAGCTAAGATTATTTTTTCCTTTTTGGCTTCAATTTAGATTTTAAAATGAGAGGTTGTTGCAATTATTATTGTTCATTTTTAAAACATGGACGCTAAAAGGTCCAATTTGATGTATTGAAAAATTATGCCAAAAGTGGAGCCCCATGGTTTTTAAAATGAAAAGTTGGGTTCAAACCCACACTTGAAAAACTAGTAAAAATACATTTAGGGCCAAAATTGGAACCAAAGGTTATTTTTTTAAATGGGAAAACATTCTAGTACTCACATACCCACCCTACCTTGCCCACCTAGTTTAGTTAGGATGTCACAAATGAGAATTGAACCATTCACCTACATGAGAAAAAAAACCAAATCTTCAACCAATGCACCACACCAAGTCATGAAATAATAAAATTTGTCAACATATTACTATAAACACGTTTATTTCACATCTCTTTACATGACTTACTTAAGTAGGTTGTAAAAATATAGTTAAAATGGTTAATATTGTAGAAGTAGGCATCCTAAATTGTTTAAATGCAATTTTTTACAATTAATTAAAACCAAACAATTACCTATAATGTTTAATCTACCTATCAATTTTTTAAAAGAGTCCAATTGTATTACCTAATGAACCTAAACTTCATAGGTTTAACACTCCAAACCAAGGAACCTTCCAATTTTAATAGGTACCTTATTTTGAATTTTAAGTAGGTAGGTGATGTAGGTAGGTGAGGTACCTATATTCCAATTTAATATATATCATATAATTGTTTCAATGGGTATTTTCATCCACCATGACTATAGTCATAAAAAATGACATAGGAATCACATAAATGATATGACTATCATACCAACTACATGGCATTAATAGTTTGAATCATATTCGAATACATAATTATGTATAATTGTTGTGTCATATATGAATACATTTCATTACTACAAAAATAAGTTTATTTGACTTGAGAATGTAGTGAAGGACTCAATTCAGATAAGTGTAAAAAAGACTATCATGTCAATATGGACAAGTTTATTTGAACTTGTCCATTATAACCAAGTGGTTCTGTTATTAGTACAAGGCAATTATTTGATTATTCAATTTGTTTGGTAAACAATGGACCATTTGATTGGGCAAATTTCCACCTAAATTAAAATGATGAATTTGTATTAAATTAAATATCATTATTATTATTATTATTGTAGGTAGGTAGGTAGGTGATAGCCTAACCAAATCTACTTGAAATAACCTACTTAACCTAGTTTACCTACCCTAGCCCCCTAGGAATGCAAATAGGTTACAAGTATAAAAATTTGAACATCTCATCTTCACAATAATAAATCAAGTTCTTACCAATGGACTAAACCATGAAAAAGTGACAATTTTTGTTGATTTTTTTATTTCATTTCACTATTATGTAGATAAGTAAAAAGGTTCAATAATTAGTAGGTAGGTTGGTAGGCAAGTTATAAAGGTATGAATAAAGTAACTAATTAAATAGTTAGTTGGTAGGTATGTAAGTGGATAGGTAGGAGGTAATAGGTAAGTATTTGTATGTATGTAGGATGTAGGAGGTAAATATGTAAGTGTGGGTAGGAAAAAACATACATATGTGAAAGGTAGGTAGGAGGTAGGTGGGTAAGTGGGTAGGTAGGCAAGTAAACCCAAGCTACCTATCTAATTAGGTTAAGTAGTAATTAACTTGGCCATAATTACCAAGAATGTCATTTTGTTTTGTCAAACTTGATTAAATGTCCCACTTAATTAGAACCCATTGGCCATTTTGAAGATGATAATCAATTTTTTGTTCAACTTCATTGGACATTCAATTTCACATATAGTCAAAAAGGTTATTATGATCAAGTTCACTAGTCAAAAAATTCATGTCATTCAATTTTTGAGCCTCTAGTCAAAGTGTACATGCCCATTAATAAAGAAGAATTGGTTAATCACCTTGAAACATTTGAAAAGCTTGCTTTTGTAATAGTTTTTGTAAACATATTTAGAATCAAGGATGCCATGTTTTGGCATAACGAAAGGATAATTGTATGAGAGGCCATTAGACCACAAACATATGCAACTTGAATAATTGTGGCATTTGACAATCTCAAGTGCTCGCCATTCCACACTATCACCCACAACCTTATGCCAATCTCTATGTATTTCACATATAGACACCACAACATGGAAAGGTTCATAATTAGGTGTGCTAGAATATGACCTATGATATAAATGTCATTTGAAAGAGGTGGCAATAAAATGCCATAGCTTGAAACTCAAGTTGGGGGCTATATTGGTCTAATTTTGAAAAAATAGGTGGTAGTTTTGGGACTCATGGAAGCTCATAGTCAAGGTGCTTGAAGGATCGTGCTAGCCAATATACACCATTAAGGCTTGAACAATTTCACAAAGCTTCCCAATAAAGATGGAAAAGACCACAATGAAAGTAGGAAGACCTCCCAAAAGTACAAATCATGCCTAAAATAGTCATAAAAGACATTCTTGTCTTCCCAAATTTTATTCCCAAGCACACCATACTAACACCATTGTTATAGACATTGTCAAAGTGAAAAAAAATTAAGTTTCACATGTGGAGCTCAAACAAAAAAATGACTTTTAATCTTCATTGCACACCTCTCCACTTGGATGTTCATGTTCTTGCACTCTTTTTCACATTGCCCCTTTCTATGTGCTTGCACTACTTTGCATAATGGCCAAGTTTGCACAATGGCTAGTTGTGGCACTTTGTTTGCTCCATCTCGCCTTCAATGGTTCTATCTTTTTTTCTTCTCTTTGTTCCCTCTTACAACACCACTTTGCATTTGTTCATTATTTGAACACCCTCTCATTCACACTAAACTTTTTTTTCATCTTTTCTTTTCTTGTTCACTTAGGTTAGCTTTCATAACAATTCCACACAAGCTTTGTAAAACCATTCACTTGAGTTTCACAAAATGTTTGTGCACAAAATATCTACACTAAGCATGCCAAACTCTAACCATAGTTGGCTATAAATTTTGGTGCAGAATCCAATTTTGCCCCCATTGGAACTTTCAACTTGATGTTCAAACAATAATTAATGTGTTTGCATTATCTCCAAGGTATAATAATCAAACTTTAATTCTGGAATATAATTACAATAAAAAATATTATTGTGGTAGAATAAATTCAATTTACTAGCTTTTGTAAACAAAAGTGTTTGAAAATCACATTCATTATTTTAAGAGGATAGTTAAATATTTGCACTATTTTAGAATAATCTATCATGAATTTTTCTAAAGGTTAGTAAGTGAGGTTTATTCCCATTGATTTAAGAGAAGATCTAATGTCTTTTCTAACACATGAATTTGTAAATTGGTGAAGAAATCGAAAAGAGGATCAAGAAATCCACAAGTTTATGGGTGGTGGGGACCCCTTTTGGTTTCTCATCCTCTTTTTGTTTGTTTTAAGAAGCTTTGTGAAAATGTATTTGGGAGAAGTTTATAATAGAAAAGAAATGTGGTGTTTGGAGGAGGGTAGATTTTATTTGTGTGTTTGCAATTGTATGTATTCATTTTTCTTTTGATATAAGAGATTGTAGCCTACTAGATCTTTATTTTGCATTTACTTGTTGGATGGTAGTTTAAACTATGGAAAACAACAACATAATTGGAAAACAATTTAGGGAGGTGAAGATATTTTGTCCCTTCTAGGACAATTTGCAATAATGTAAATGTGATTAAACCAAGATAATAATTACCTTCCTTCACCATACTATATATATATAGTTCATAATTTTCATTTTATTTTTAAATGGTAAATTTTCTTATAAATAATTAGACCCTATTAGGTTTTTTTCATTTCATTTTGCATGTGTTTTATAATTCAAAAATCCCCATCTAATGTTAATTCGTGATTTTTGACTCCACATATATACACTTGATATTTACAATTTGACCACTGTTTCACAAAAATCAAGTTTCCAATCCATGTATCAAGGATTTTATGGATAATTTTATTATATTGAAAATTATCTTGGAGGTTTTTTTAAAGTCTTGGAGATTCAAAAGATCTTTATTGAAATTTTGATTAGGATTCACTTTGCATCAATGTATTTGTGTTTCATTGCAGATTGGTTTTAGGTCAATGGGTTGTGTCTTGGGAAATTGGAAAATAAACAATGAAATATATTGCATTTTGTTAACTTTTTCAAAGGCTTTAGTAAATGTTTTCGCAATGGATTGTTATGTTTGTAGCTCATCCTTTATTTGAAAATATTTCATGTATCTATTACATACATTAGTTATTAGTTTTGAGAACATGGTAAATTTGGGGCACCAAGCTTAGATGTGGAAACTATTGAATTTTTTGAAAAATTGTTGACCCCAACTTATTACTTAACCCAATTAATTTAACTCTTTTGACAAGGATTGCTTATTCCAAGGACGCTCTTGTTTCTTTTACAAGGTTTGATGTGAAAGGTTTTAAGTGATATTTTAGAAGTCATGTTGACACCCTTCACTTAACAATGTTGCAATGTATTGTTGCACTCAAGTTGGACCATTTATTCCAACACAACCATACACATATTGGGGGAGGGGAAGGAATGATGGATGCTCATGCATTATAACTGTGATATTGGTATAACGCACATATATATTAATGTTGGGGTCGATATTCACATTGGTGGGTGAAAACTTTCTAGCTTCAATTTTAGTTAATAAAAATCAAACAAGAACTAGATTTGATTTTCTAAACCACCATAATCAAACTTGGTTTTTAAAAAAATTGGACCCAAAACCACGTTCTTAGTTCTAT
>Ga0116227_10014850_pt1 | contig 11722 bp, 4 predicted proteins | sample S1TSphgellanicum_FD_89693 | JGI IMG/M metagenome (GOLD analysis project Ga0116227, IMG submission 89693) | Host-associated microbial communities from peat moss isolated from Minnesota, USA - S1T2_Fb - Sphagnum magellanicum MG | ecosystem: Host-associated > Plants > Peat moss > Unclassified... | reverse complement strand
CTCCGTGCTGTTTGCCACCAGCCTGGTCTGGGCGCCGGTGAGCAGGATGCTGCCGGTGCCGGAGCCGTTCTGGCCGGCCAGGGAGATGCCTTGCGAAATGCCCAGTGTCGCGAAAGGCCGGCTGAGATCGAGCACGCCATCATAGGTGATCCCCGCCAGATCGGCGCCGCCGGCATCGGCCAGGCCCAGGCCGCCATCGATGATGGTGCCGTTGGACAGCGTGCCGGTGAGGGAAAGACGGCCGATGGCGCTGCCCTGCCCGATCGAGAGCGTGCCGCCGGCCAGGTTCAGCGTGCCTGAGACTGCCAGCACCGCGTTGGTCAAACTCACCTGCCCGAGCCCGGCCAAGGTCAGCGAGCCGGCGAGCGACACCTGCGCGTTGCTGGCGGAGACCGTGCCGGTATTGCTGAACTGGGCGGACTGGATCGACAGCGTGTCGCCATTGCTGACATTGATCTGGCCCTGGTTCACCACATCGGTGCCGCCAAGCACAAAACTGCCCTGGGCAATGCCGGCATTGATGGTGCCTGCATTGACGATGGCATCGCCAGCCACGCCGCCCGGCTGGCCGATCTGCGCCAGCGCACCCGCCTGGGTGATGGTGGTGGCAGATCCGAGGGTGAGGATGCTGGCGCCGGACGCGGCGTAATTATGGCTCAGCGCAATCGAAGCAGCCGCGCCGGCCGATCCCAGCATCACGCTGGGTGCGCGAAAAACCTGGGAGCCCAGGAAATCCAGCTCGCTGCCGGCGCCGAGGATATCCACCAGCGCGCTTACCGTCAGGCCGTCACGTGCGGTGAGATAAGCGTCCGATTGGCTGAGGGCGAGCGTGCCCTGATAGGTGACGCCATCGAGCAATCCGGTGCCCGCTGCCCCGGCGGACAGGGCGGATGAGGAATCGGCAATGATACCGCCCAAAATGGTGCCGGAGAGGCTGAGGGCTTGAAGCGAGGTGCCGGCGCCGAGGGAGAATGTGGCCCCGGCATTGGTCAGCGTGCCGGCCAGTTGAACGCTGCCGGCGGTTTCGCGGATGCTGCCAAGCTGGAGGGTGGTCACCGCCCCGCCGAGCACCAGCGTGCCGCCGGTCACCAGGATCTGCCCCGCATTCGACCAGGCAGGCGGCGTGCCGTAAAAACTGCCGGTGGCGCCCAGCAGGATGGTACCGCCGGCGCCGGCGGTGATGGTACCGGTATTGCCGAACTGGCCGGCGGTGACCGAAAGCGTGTCGCCGCCGGAAATGGCGATGCTGCCCTGGTTGATAAAGCTGCCATAGCCGCCAATGCCAAGCTGGCCGCCGGACAGGGCGCCAATAATCACCCCCTCGTTCACCAGCGTGTCGGACAGGCCGAAGCCAGGGATCGGGCTGAAAGCGTTGGCGTTCAGCATGGCATTGGCGCCGGCCTGCTGCACAAGAATGGCGGCGCCAAGGGTCGCCGTGGTGGCGGTGCTGGCAAGCCAGGCATCGGCGGTGCCGATCTGCGCCGCCTGACCCGCGGCGCCCAGCGCGATGGTGGCGTTGTTCAGCGTTTCGCTGCCTTCCAGCAACAGCGAGCCGCCATTGCCGGAAATGGTCAGGCTGCCCGCGCCGCCGCCGGGGCTGCTGATTTCGGTGCCATCGGTGAGCGTGACCCCGGCATTGGCCGCCACCACGCCGAGGGTGCCGATATAGCTCACCCCGTCCAGTATCCCGGTGCCAGGCAAAAAGCTCACCCCGCCGCCGGCATTGATCAGCGTGCCGCCGCGCAACGTGCCGGCCAGCACCACCGGGCCGAGTTCGGCGCTGATCGCATAGCCGGCGCCGAGGGCGAGGGTGCCGGTGTTGTTCGCCAAGCCGAGTATCTCCACCAGCCCGCCGCTATTGGTGACCGAGCCCAAATTGTTGATAAGCGCTGCGGAAAATGTGCCGCCCAGCGCAAAATAGCCGCTGCCGACGCTGATGCTCCCGGTATTGACGAAGCCTGCCGTGGCAATCTCCAGCACCCCGCCATTGCTGACCGCGAGCGTGCCCTGATTGGTGAGGGTGCCGGTGCCGCCGATGGAGAGGGTGCCGCCAGCGCCACTGACGGTGATGGTGCCCTGGTTGACCAGCGCGTCGGGCAGGCTCGCCCCCTGCACCGGCGAGAGGCTGCCGGCGACCAGCGCCCCCTGCCCGCCAGCATCGCGCACCAGGACATTCGCGGCCAAAGTGAGGGTGGCGCCCGATGTGGCGCCCCCAGCATGGGTGATCTCCAGCGTGGCCTGGCCGGTCTGGCCCGGCTGGCTGCCGGTGGCGCCGAGCGCGATCACCGTGTTGCTCAGCGCCTGGCTGCCGATGAAATCCAGCGCAGCGTAGCCGCCGGTCAGGGCAATGCTGCCGGCGCCGCTGCCGGAGACGCCAGCCAAGGTAAGGCCGTTCTGCACGAACAAGGTGGAGTCCGGGGTGCCGAGGTTCAGCGTGCCGTCGATCGCCACCCCGTTCAATGTGCCGCCGGTGGCCAGAAAAATGCCGCCGTCAAAAATCAGGGTGCCCCCATCAATGGCACCATAGGCCAGGGCCAAGGTACCGGCTTGCAGAGTCAATGCACCGCCCAGCGTGAGTGCGCCGGCATCGTAGAATTCGGCACCGGAATCGTTGACCGCCAGAGCATAGGCGGTGCCGGCGGCAAACAGGGTAACGACATAGCTGCCGGGCCCGGCGATGGCGGCGCTGGTCGCGGAAGTTGGTATGCCGCCGCTCCAATCGGTACTGGTGTTCCAATCGCCGGATAGCCCGGCCTGCCAGCTATCTGTGCCCACGCAAATGCCCCTTAGGGCAGCATCGGCAATACGTGCATCGGCACGCCGATAAAGCTGCCCGTCCAACCAAAGGCTAAGCGCGTGTTCGATACCGCGACTCGTAGCGATACGTGTCGACCAAGCCCTTAGATGGAACATCAATGCGGGGGCGATGCTAAAATGGCGTGAATAAGAGCCGGTACCGCATCGTCATCTGCGCTCTATTGCGCGCGTCCGGTGCCTCGGTCATGAGTCTGGGGTATGATGACGACACATGCGCCCCAACGCTGAGCCAAGGACTATACTCTCATGCAGCTAACCCGCCGCCAGATGCTCGCCGCGACCGGCGCCTTGATTGCCGTGACCGCCACGAACAGCCTGTTTGCTCCCAAGGCCTGGGCGGACACCGCCGATCCGCGCATGGCCGATCGCAGCCTCGGCTCGGCCGACGCAAAGGTGGAGGTGAATGAGTGGTTCTCGTTCACCTGTCCGCATTGCGCGCGATTCGCATCGGATGTGTTCCCGCTGATCCAGGCCCAGCTGATCGATACCGGCAAGATCCGTTACGTATTTCACGAATATCCGCGCGACCAGGTGGATCTGATGGCGGCGATGGTAGCACGCAGCCTGCCGCCAGAGCGCTATGAGCCCTTCGTGATGAGCCTTCTCGCCACCCAGATGCGCTGGGCATTCGACCGCAATCTCGATCCCAAGGATGAGCTGGCCAAGCAGGCCGCGCTGGCCGGCATGCCGCGCGAGGTGTTCGACAAGGTGACCAGCGACGATGCGCTGAAGGCCGAGATCCTGGCGGCACAGGCAAAGGCGGAAAAAAGCTACGATATCGAAGCGACCCCGACCTTCACCAGCAATGGCCGCTCGCATTCCGGCGAAATGACCTATGACGAATTCACCAAATGGCTCGGCGTCTCTTCCTAAAAAGCATCATTCAGCTTTCGGCATTCAGTCGTCAGACAAGATATGCGTCTTTGACGACTGAAAGCTGAAGGCCGAATGCTGACCCCAAGGCTGACCAGGCTCAGGATTGCCGGGTTCAAGAGTTTTGCCGAGCCGATCAGCCTGGACATTCTGCCTGGGCTGACCGGGATTGTCGGGCCGAATGGCTGCGGCAAATCCAACGTGGTCGAAGCGCTGCGCTGGGCGATGGGCGAGACCAGCGCGCGCTCGCTGCGCGGCGGCGAAATGGACGACGTGATTTTCGCCGGCACCACGGCACGGCCCAGCCGCAACCTGGCGGAAGTGACGATCACCCTGGAACCCGCCGGCGAGGGCGGCGCATTGCCGCAGCCTTACGAGGCAGAGACCGAGTTGCAGGTGACGCGGCGGATCGAACGCGGCGCCGGCTCGCAGTTCCGCGCCAATGGACGCGAGCTGCGGGCAAGGGATGTGCAGACCCTGTATGCCGACCTGGCCAGCGGCGCGCGGTCCAGCGGCATGGTCAGCCAGGGCCGGGTTTCCACCTTGGTGAACGCGAAGCCTGAGGAACGCCGGCAGGTTCTGGAGGAGGCGGCCGGCATTACCGGCCTGCATGCCAGGCGGCACGAGGCGGAGCTGAAACTGCGGGCGGCGGAACAGAATGTGGCGCGTGCCGAGGATCTGCGCACGCAGCTCGATACCTCGCGCGAGGGCTTGCGCAAGCAGGCGCGCCAGGCAGCGCGGTATCGCAATATCTCCGGCTTTATCAGGGCGGCGGAGGCCGAACATCTGGCGGTGCTGCATGCCCAGGCGCAGGCAGCCCTGGAGGCGGCGCAGGCAGCGCATGCGCGGGCCGGTGAGTCAGCACTGGCGGCGGCGGAGGAAGTGGCCATGTCCGGCGAGGCGCTGCAGCAAGCGGAGGATGCCCTGCCCGCCCCGCGCGCGGCGGAGGCGCAAGCCCGCAGCACGCTGGAGCGGCGGCGGGTGGAGGCCGAGTCGCTGGCCGCCGAATCCGAACGGGTGCTGCGCGAGGCGGCGGAGGCGCAAGCCAGGCTGCTGGAGCTGGAGGCCGATCTGGCTGCCGCCACCCGGGCGCAGGCCGACGCCCACGCTTCTGTCGAGCGCCTGCGCGCCGATACCAGGCGGCTGGAGGAAACTCTGGCATCTTTGCCGGATGCGCTGGCTGCCGCGGCGGAGGATCTCGTCCGGGCTACCGACCGGCAATCGGCCGCGCAGATGGCGGCGGATGCGGCCGCGCAGGCGGCCAACGCGGTTTTGGCCCGGTCGCAGCAGGCAGGGCTGGCTCTGGAGGCGGCGAAGGCCCGCGCGCTGTCGATGCGGGCACAGCACGAATCGGCGCTGGCGGAGCAACAGGCTGCGGTGGCAACCCTGGTCGCGCCGGCGCTGCTGGCGGAGGCCGCGCGCCACGTGGCTGGGTGCGAAGTGGCGCTGGCCGAGGCGCGGCTGGCGGTTGAACGCACGGAGGCGGCGCGTGCCGTGGCGGCCGCCTCGCAGCTGGCGGCGCGCAGCCGCGCCGAGCAGGCCAAGACGCAGAGCGAGGCGGCCAATCGTGCCCGCGCGGATATCGCCGCGCGCTGCGACCGATTGCAGGCCGCCTGCGCCGAGGCGGAGGGCGTTCTGCGCGGGCTGGAGACCAGGCGCATTACGCCTGCCCAGCTGGAAGCCGCCCGCGCGGCGGCGACCGGCACGGCGGCGTTTCTGGCCAGCTGCGAGACCGCGCTTGAAGAAGCTGAGCAGACGGCCTCGGTGGCACTGGCGGCGCGGGCAGAGGCGGTGCGCTCTGCCGAGGATGCGCGCGCGGCGCGGCGCCGGGCGGAAGCGAACCTGGAGGCGGCACAGCGTCGCGCCACCTCCATCGCGGCAGAAGCGGCGCAAGCCGCCGGCGCCTTGGCGGCGGCAGAGGGCGGCGGGCCCAGCGGCGCACAGATTGAAGCCGCCGAGGCGGCGCTTTGCACGGCCGAAGCCGACCTGGCGGTGCAGCAAAATGCCCTCACCCGGTTGCAGGCCGGCCGAGACCGCGCCGCCCAGGCCTTGGCGGAAGCGCGCGCTGCCTGCGCCGCGGCGGAGGCCGAAGCGGCACGGCTGGCGGCAGAGGCGGAGGGTTTGCAGGCGGCGATCGGCGATGCCGACGACGCAGGCGGCGTGTTGGCGGCGCTGCACGTGCCGGAAGGGCTGGAAGCGGCATTTGGCGCTGCCTTGGGTGACTCTTCCGGCGCATCGCTGGACGAGGCGTCGCCGATATTTTTCCGCCCCTTGCCGTCGCTGGACCCGGCCGGCCTGCCGGAAGGGTGCCGGCGTTTCGATAGCTTGGTGCAGGCGCCCCCGGCATTGAAGCGGGCGCTGGAACATATGGTGCTGCTGGACGAGCGGCAGGATGGCGATGCCCTTCAGCCTAGCTTGCCCCCCGGCGTGGTGGCGGTAACCCGTGAAGGCGCGTGCTGGCGGTGGGATGGCCAGGTGATCCGCGCCGGGGCGCCGAATGCGGTTTCACTACGGCTGCGCCAGCGCAACCGGCGGCGGTTGGTGGTGGCTTCGCGCGACCTGGCGGCGGTGAATGCCGCCAGCCTCCGCCTGCAGGTGGAGGCTGCCTTGCAGGATGAAGCCGCGGCGCAAGGGTTCCAGGATGCGGCGCGTGACGCGGTCCAGGCGGCGGAAGCAGCTCTTCGCGCGGCCAGGGATGATCGCGCCTTACGCGCCGCCCAGGCGGCGGAGGCCGCTGCCCGGCATGCGATGTTGCTGCCGATCTCACAGCGCCTGGCCGCCGAGAGCATGGCGGCGAGCCAGGCGCTGGAGGAGGCAAACCAGGCGCTGGATGGGTTGCCCCACACCGACGCACTGGAGCAGGCGCTTGCCGAGGCAATTGCGGCAGCTTCGCATGCGGCGCTTGGCCTGGACGCCGCCCGTGCCGACCGGGTCGCGGCGCGCAAAGCCGCCAGCGACGCGCAAGCGGCGGCCGGCCGGCTGGCCGATGCCGCGCGCGACATCGAGCAGCATTTTGCCCGGCATGGCCCGCTCCTGGAGCGCGCCCGCTCCGACCATGCCACGGCGCTGGCCGATCTGGAGCGTGCGCAGGCAGGCTGTGCGGCATTGCCTGACATGGCGGCCCTGAATGACGCGGCTCGCCAAGCCGAAACGGCCGAGGCACGGGCACGCGCGGCGGAAGGCGAGGCGCGGGGTGCGCGGGCAGCGGCGGAGCAGGCGCTGGAGGCCGCACGCACCGCCAAGGCCGAGTTGCACCAGGCGTCGAGCCACGCGGAGAGCCAGGTGGCGGCGCTGACCACGGTGCTGGAGCGGTGCGTGCGCGATGTGCGGCAGGCGGAGCTTGCCGCGGCGGACGCGGATGCGCAGGTGGCCGCCCTGCCCGACCTTATGGCGCTGGACGAACAGGCCGCCGCCGCCAGGCAGGCGCTGCAGGCGGCGCGGGAGGCGGCCATTGCCGCCGATTCCCGGCTGCGCGGGCTGGAGGCTGAGCAGAGGCAGGCCGGCAACGCGCTGAGCCAGTCGGCACAGGATTTCGCCGCCTGGCAGGCGCGGCTGGAGGAGGCACGGCAGCGCGCCGAGAGCCTGGCTGGGCGGTGCCGCTCGGCGCGCGCCGCCCATCAGGCGCTATCCGGCACGCCGGAGGCGATTGCCGCGCGCGCGCAGCGCTCGGCGGCGTCGCTGGCCTCCGCCGAGGCGGCGCATGAAGCCGCGCACCGGCAGGTGCAGGCGGCGGAGCAGCGTGCCCGTGCCCTGGCGCTGGCGCGGCGTGATGCGGAGTTGCAGACAGCGATCTGCCGGGAAGCGCTGGTGCGGACCGAGGCAAGCCTGGCGGCGGCGGGCGGCGCCCTGGCCGCGGTTCTGGCGCGGGCAGCAGAGCGGCTTGGCGCCGATGCGATCCTGCCGGTGGCCGATGAGACAAGTGACGCCAGCGAGGAGCGCGCGCGAAAAAAATTCGAACGGCTGACCCGCGAGCGGGAAGAGATGGGGACGGTGAATTTGCGCGCGGAGATCGAGCTGGACGAGTTGGACCAGCGCATCGCCGGCATCGACCAGGAGCGCGAGGAGCTGGGAACCGCCATCGCCAAATTGCGCGGCGCCATCGGCCATCTGAACCGCGAGGGCCGCGCGCGGCTGGAAGCCGTGTTCACCCAGGTGGATGCGCATTTCAGAACCTTGTTCACCCGGATGATGGGTGGCGGGCGGGCGCATCTGGCGTTTTCCGGCTCCGACGACCCGCTGCAGGCCGGTCTGGAAATCTACGCGGAGCCGCCGGGCAAAAAGCTCTCCGCTCTGTCTCTGCTCTCCGGCGGCGAACAGGCACTCACCGCGCTCAGCCTGATTTTTGCGGTATTCCGCTGCACGCCGGCGCCGATCTCGGTGCTGGACGAGGTGGATGCACCGCTGGACGACGCCAATGTGGAGCGGTTCTGCACGCTGCTGGACGATGTGGTGCGGGAGACCGGCACACGTTTCCTGGTGGTGACCCACCATCAACTGACGATGTCCCGCATGGACCGGCTATTCGGGGTGACGATGCAGGAACGCGGCGTCTCCCGGCTGCTCTCGGTGGATTTGCAACGCGCCGTTGCGATGGTGGAACCGAGTTTGCAGGCGGCAGAATAGCAGTATCCGCCTGGATGATGACACATGGGCAAACCGACGACCGGTTCATTCGGCGGAACTCGGCGCCGTACCGCCGGCGAACGGGTACCGCGTCAAGATGGTCGGGACTATTCACCGTTATAACGGGCACCCCGGCGCGGATCGCGGCTCGGGCCGGCCGGCGATGTTTTTCCGCATGGGCTGCGGAATCCAGCGTTCGACCGCCCGCAGATCGGCATCTTCGGGAAGATATGCTTCCTGATTGAAAGCGTTCGTTGCATCGAAGGCGATTTCGGAGCGCGTGTAGAATCCGCGCATGAACCGGTCGCGGATCTCGCTGGTGATGTCGAATTCGGTCAGTTGTAAATCGGGAACCTCGTTGCGGTGCTCGAAGCCGAGCAATTCGCCGGGCCTGGACCAATAGAATATCCGCAGCGCGGTCGCCTTGTCGCAGGCCGGCTGCCGAGCGATCCAGAGCAATGGTTCGAGACCATGGTCCCAATTCCAGTCCGAAACAGCCACATGCCACCCGTCCGGTTCGGCATCGCGACGAAGCCACTCGGCGACCCTGGGCGCCCAATGTTCGTTGCCCGTGAAGGTGAAGCTGTAGGCCCAGTCAGCAAGCAGATCGCATGGCACCTGATAGGAACACAGACTGATCGGGAGCTGCGTTGCCGTGGTCGCGTGGCCCTGGGGATATGCCGCTTGTGGCCAGGCGAACATCAACATCCAGATGCGGTTCTTCCTGATTTCGGCGGTTATCTCCTCCCCACTGGCGCCGCGCGCCCGATACAGCAGCAAATTTGCCGGCTTGACGAGCGCGAAGCCACGACACGTTGCGAGCAGGGCATCCAGGCCCATCCCGATGCGTAACCCGTCGATGTCAATATTGGCGGGAAAATTATAGCCGAACCAGATTTCGCCTATCCGGCCGTCGTTGCCAATGCGTGCGCCGAAAAGAAAGCCACTGCGGATATGGCCACCTGGTCCGGGCTCGACCTCCATCCCGATGGTTTGCATCAATTGCGCCCGCGTCAGCGTCAGGCGGGCCTGGGCGAGCGTGGCGAGGAAACTCATGGCCGTCCCGCTTCAATCCGCCACGTCCCAGCACTCCGTGGGCGGCCGCGCCACGCCGCCCACTTGAACGGCTGCAATCTTACCCACCGCAGGCTCTTGTCAGTGGCCAGCGTGGTCGCCGGAGAAATCGGGGGCGGCCAGCCCGCTTGCTTCCAATTGCGTCACCAGAGTCTGTTTCAGCGTCTCCAGCCCGGCTTCGGTAGAGGCCTCGGCGCGGGCCACCAGAACCGCCTGGGTGTTGGAGGCGCGCAGCAGCCACCAGCCCTCGGGCGTGGTAACGCGCACGCCATCGATGTCGGAAACCGTGGCGCCGGCTTCCTTCAGCCGCGCCGCCACTTCCTCGATCACCGCGAATTTGCGCAGATCGTCGCAATCGAAGCGCAATTCCGGCGTGTTCAGCACATGCGGCAGCGCGTTGCGGACCGCCGATAGCGGGACATCCATGCGGGCAACGATGCCGAGCAGACGGACCGCGGCATAGAGCGCATCATCGAACCCATACCATTTATCGGCGAAGAAGACGTGGCCGGACATTTCACCGGCCAGAGGCGAGCCGATTTCCGCCATTTTCGCCTTGATCAGGCTATGGCCGGTTTTCCACATCAGCGGCGTGCCGCCGGCCAGCGCCACCTCATCGAACAGCACCTGGCTGGCCTTCACGTCGGCAATGATGGTGGCACCCTGCCGGTCGCGCAGCACATCGCGCGCCAGGATCACCAGAAGCTGGTCGCCGGCCAGGATATTGCCCTGGTCGTCTACCGCGCCGATGCGGTCGGCATCGCCATCGAAGGCGATGCCGAGATCGGCCCCCCGCGCTCGCACCTCATCGATCAGTTGGACAAGGTTTTTCGCCACTGTCGGGTCCGGGTGATGGGCGGGGAAACGGCCATCGATCTCCCCGTTCAGCACGATATGTTCGCCAGGCAGCGAGCCGACCAGGCGCTGCAGCGCCTCGCCGGCGGCGCCATTGCCGTTATCCCAGACCACTTTCAGCAGCCGGTCGCCGCCATCCCAGTCGCTGAGCAGGCGGCCGACGTAATCGGCCATGACATCCACAGTGCGGGCGCTGCCTGCCGTCTCCGGCAGGGCAAGGCCGGCGGCGGCGCGGCTGCCGATATCCAGGATGGCCTTGCCGAAAAACGGCTTGTTGGCCAGCACCATCTTGAACCCGTTATAATCGGGCGGATTATGGCTGCCGGTGACCATGATGCCGCCATCGGTGGCCAGGATGGTGGCGGCGAAATAGAGCATCGGCGTGGGGCCGCAGCCGATCCGCAGCACCTCCATGCCGCTCTCCACCAGGCCACGCACCAGCTCCGGCTCCAGCTCCGGCGAGGATAGCCGGCCATCATAGCCAACCGCCACAACGTGGCCGCCCTTCTCCGCCACCACACTGCCGAAGGCGCGGCCAATGGCGTAGGCATCCGCACCATGCAGGGTTTTACCGACGATACCGCGAATATCGTATTCGCGCAGGGTGGTAGGATCGAAGGCGTGGGTAAACGCGGCCATTACGTCGGTTCCTGATATTTGCGAAGGAATTTACGCACCTGTGGTGCCATGTCCGGCCGCTGCAGGGCGAAGGCGATCTGCGCCTCCAAAAAGCCGATCTTGTCGCCGCAATCAAAGCGCGTGCCCTGGTAGCGCAGCCCATGGAACGGCGTGTTGCCGATCATCCGCGCCATGCCGTCGGTGAGCTGCACTTCGTTGCCGGCGCCGCGCTCCATCAGCGCCAGATGCTGGATCACGTCCGGCAGCAGAACGTAGCGGCCGATGATGGAGAGGTTGGAGGGGGCATCCTGCGGCTGCGGCTTCTCCACCAGGCCGGTCACCTCCACCAGCTTGCCGTCATCACTGCCCACTTTCAGGATACCGTATTTGTGGGTCTGGCTCGGCGGCACTTCGGTAACCGCCACCACGCTGCCGCCGGTCTGGTAATAGGCCTCGGCCAGCTGCTGGGTGCACGGCACATCGGCCATGATCAGGTCATCCGGCAGCAGGATGGCGAAGGGGTCGTCACCGATGAAGGCGCGGGCGCACCAGATGGCGTGGCCGAGCCCCAAGGGCACTTGCTGGCGCACGGTAACGATGTCGCCAGGGGCGAGCTGCGCATCACGCAGCATGGAGATTTCCGCCTCCTTGCCACGCTGGCGGAGGGTGGATTCCAGCTCGTAAGCGACGTCGAAATGCTCGACCAGCGCGGTTTTGCCGCGGCCGGTGATCAGGCAGAATTGCTCAATTCCGGCGGCTCTTGCTTCATCGACGGCGTATTGAATCAATGGCTTGTCGACAACGGGCAGCATTTCCTTGGCCATCGCCTTGGTGGCCGGCAGGAACCGTGTGCCCAGCCCGG
>Ga0116227_10014849_pt1 | contig 11722 bp, 9 predicted proteins | sample S1TSphgellanicum_FD_89693 | JGI IMG/M metagenome (GOLD analysis project Ga0116227, IMG submission 89693) | Host-associated microbial communities from peat moss isolated from Minnesota, USA - S1T2_Fb - Sphagnum magellanicum MG | ecosystem: Host-associated > Plants > Peat moss > Unclassified... | reverse complement strand
TTTCTCCAAAAATGGTAAAAAAAAAGGGAACTACTAAAAATCCCTTTTTTAAATGGAAAAAAAATAAAAAAAAAAAATGGTAGAAAAAGGGTGCTCGACACATGCACAAAACTCATTGCCAATAATTGCCTAGACTTTTTTTTAAAATTATTATGAGAGAGAGGGCATTTGCACGGCCCTCGGCCCCCCCGGATGTCGGCAATTGTGTAACTCTTGGATTATTGTGGCCCGAGTGAACCAGCACCCACCAGCACACCATCCACTGGATGCCCCTTATTACTCAGTTATGGATGAACTTCAACTGAGTTAATCTTTGGTTTCACCTCGGTAACCAATTCTGTAGGAAAATAGGCCTTGTATATAGGTAGATAGGTAGGAAAATAGGTAATTACTAAGTAAGTAACTAAGTAAGTAGATGGTTTACACATAGGTAAGGGCTGTTTTTACTTACTACCTTCCTACCTATATTACCAACCTGCTTGTGGGTGATGACTCAACCCTGGTAGGTAAACCCTTGTGGGTTGTTAGTATAACTAGGTAGGTTTTTTGAAAAAAAAGAAAGCAACCTGAGATAATTACCATGGTTACCTAGGGAACTGAAACTCAACAGAAAATTGTTTCCAGACCACTTACCATTCATCCTTCACTGGCGGGTGCTGGTTCAGTTGTGGCCCATGCTTCATGATTGTTGAAGTTTGATGACATTTTTATGGGTACTCACTCACTCACTCACTCACTCACTCCTTCCTTCCTTCCTTCCTTCCTTGCTTTGTGTGACACTCATTTGTGGGGAGCTAGGTTGCCTAACTTACCCATCATGCATGCAAAGTGTGGGTCATACTTATTTGAGCTCCATTGTAGCTACGCACCACTACGAGTGATGATCAACTATTTTATTTTATTTTATTTTATTTTATTTCTTTATGTTTTCATATGGTTTTTTTATAATAATTCATCATTATTTATGTCAATGTCAAATTTAATTTACAATTAATATACATTTCATGAACATGAAAACACACATGTTAATTTTTATTTTATTTTATTTTTTTATTTTCATATCCATGATGTTGGTGGTGGATAGGGGAAAAAAGATGAGATAGTTAATAAAATAAAGATAATTATTTTTTTAAAAAGGTGAGAGATAGTTAGTTAGTTATTAAGAAAGTTAATAGGAAAAAAAGAAGTAGTTATTAAAAAAATAAAATGAAATAGTTAAACTTGAAAAATGAGGTAATTATTTTTGAAATTGTCTTTGGAATGGTTCATGGAATGACCGTACAAAAGATTTTTAAAAATCCCCCCATATATATATACCAATTCCAATTGTTTGTTGGCTGGCATATAATTTCTTATTTTTTAATTATTATATTTTTGGGCCTCAATAGCTAGGATTCTATCTCAGGCTGAAATAAGTAGCCCAAACCCACCACCCAAAATTTTATTATTATTTTTAATTTAATTTATAAAAAAAAACCTTAAAATTTTCAGCTTTCATACTTTGAAATAGCCAAATAGCCCAAACCCACCACTAAAAAAAAAAAAAATTATTAAAAGGACCCTTAAAATTTTCAGCTTTCATACTTTGAAATAGCCAAATAGCCCGAACCCACCACTAAATAATTAATTAATTAATTAAAAGGATCCTTAAAATTTTCAGCTTTCATACTTTGAAATAGCCAAATTAAGCTAGATGTTAATGGTTGATGTACAGGAGAAATTTAATAAATTAAATTTATAAATTTAAAAAAAAAAAAAAGCCCTGTCTCATTTCTGAGGTTAAATATAACCACTAAGGCCTCATTGAAGAAGGTGATGGTACCAGTGGAGGTTTTTTAAATTAAATAATAATAATTCTGTGACACTGATTGGAAAAAAAAAAATTCCAAAAAATTATTAGTAAAATTAGTTAAATTTACACTAGAAAACCAGAAAATTTTGGTTGAAAAGTAAATAGTATCAGAAGATCTTTTTTCTTTTTTTTAAATGTATTCTGAAACTCTTCAAATTCAAAAAATTCCAAAATTTGGGCTGTCAAACTCTAATTCTTTAGACTCTAGAGTTTATGTTAATTCTTGGGAAATTTAAAAATTAATTTTTTAAAAAATTTAAGTGATTTTGGAGGTTCTCAATCGCCAGAAAGTGATTTTAAATGCAGTAAAAGAATCGCCAGATTTTTATAATTTTTTTCAAATATGTAGCCAAAATTATAGAAAGATGACTATAATAACTTTTATTTCGTATGTGATCTATAGCCAGATTTGGCTAAATCTTCCTAGGCACGAATGTCACTTTTTTCAAACATCTTCCTTCCTATGGATAATCCCAAGAGGGATTTAGCATTAAATGGCGACAGTTTTTAGACAATTAAAAATAATAATTAATTTTTTTTCTACCTAAAATCAGAGTTCAAAATTATTTGTATTATTTTCGAAATTTGGCAAATATTCAGAAAAACGAGAATTTTGTGACAGAATATTGGTCCTTTTTTGTTTTTTTAATGTTTCTCATTTTGAAAAAAATAATAATTCTAGTTCCGGTTCCACTTTGGCGAATCAGTCTCCATTCTTCGGATCCGGTTCTTTTACACTCGGAACTGGAACGGACCGTTGTGGGAAAGCGGGCGGAGAGCGACCTCCGCACGAGCGAGGAGAAGCACTGAAGAGGGCGACGCCGAAGAGATCTACTTCCCGGCAAAGGACACGTCCTGCGGTTGCAGGTCCTTGTGGAACTCAGCAGCAAGGACGGGATCACAGATCTCTCTCTCGCTGGCTGGCAAGCAGAGAGAAAGGGAGGGAAGAACGGGGGTGAAAGAACGGCAGGTTTTGTGAAACAAAATCTGAAGCTTTTTGGTTAGGTTTCCAACCAACCTTTTGAAAGCTCCTTTGGCTGACTTGCTTGTAAAGCAAAGGGTAATTTTTGTTGGGGTTTTGTCTCTTACCCGGAACGAACGGAGAGCAACATGCAGGGAGGAAGAAGGAGAAGAAGAAGAAGAAGAAAATGTTAGAGATTGTTGAGACGATGATGTTGTGATGCGAGGAAACGTTTTGTAGTCGGTAGTAGCTGTTGGAAATGATCAAGAGTCGCGCGGCTGGATTTGATCTGGTGGCAAATCAAATTCAGGAGGCCATTGAATCGAAGAAGGTTTTGCCGGGACGGGCGGGGGACGCGGGAGTCGATAACATTCAACTTTTCTGTAAGACACGTTTCTGAGGGTTTCTTTCTTCACAAATTGGGGAGGAAAAAAAGAAGAAAAAATGGAAGAGATGTGCGCCTAGGGTTTGATGTTTTTTAAGACACATTTGTTCTTGTGCACTATAGTTTCTTCTTCTTCTTCTTCTTCTTCTTCGGATGTGAGATTTGTATGTATGTATGTGTGTGTGATGCACACATGTGTGTGTTCTGGAGGTTTTGGAATGAAAAGCTTGGAATATAATTTTTTTGGTATTTGTGCTTTGATAACGAGGTTTCAGTGTGTTCCTGTTGTTGTTGGCAGTGGAGAGATACCTATGACATCATTGATATCAAGGCCAACTGAAATCTGATTCTTCTTTTGTGGAAGAGGAAGCAATTGAGCACCTCACCAGAGGAATTGAAAGGGAGGTTCTGATGAGATAGGCAAGGACAATCACGCGGTAGCGATTGAGGGTTTCTAAAGTACTTGTAGTGCCATATTGGAGTCACTTTTGAGAACTGTGATGATGTGTAATTTGGCTGCTATTCCATCCCCGGCCACAACACACATGCGACAGTTGCTGCTATGATTGCTCCACAGAGGACCTTAGTGTTGTGAGAGATAGAAGGGGTAGGGACAGAAAATGGTGTAGGTGGATTCTAGGGCATGTGAGATCCTCCATAGTATTCTTCTTCCTGATTGGTAGGTCTGAGGCATCCAGACAATGGATTGACACAGCAACAGGCTTGCTAAGAGATGTCTGAGAGAGAAGTGGAATGAAGGGTTTCTTTGCAACAGCAGAACTGGCCACATATCTGTAGCTTCAGGCAAGACAGTTGCCAAGTGCACAAGAAATCAATCAAGCACAGAAGCTTTGCAGAGTCCAGACATCATTTTTCTGAGATCAATCAAACTCTAAACAGCTTTCTTGCTTGCTTCATAGGGGATGATGGACCATCTTCCTCAGCATTGTGTTGAGATTATTGTGGAAAAGGTTGCACAGTCAGAGGATGTGATTGATGCAGCCGTCTCTCTCGCCCGTCTTTCATGTGCATCCAAGAGCCTTCATGATGCAGCTATGGATGCTGGAGGTTGGAAGGCATCTGTTCAGCTGCACTTTGGGGTTAGCTTCTCCACAAGTAAAAGGGCAGCTGTCATGTTCAAACAATGGTACAGCTTTGCCAGAGAAGAGCTTGCTATCATTGAGTCAAAGAATCAGGAGCTGAATGACCAGAATCTGACAGCCCTTGATGAACTCAGAAGAGAAGAACTGCTTTCAATTCACCTTCGGGTGAAAAATGATGAGTTCACAGTGGCAGAGGCAAACAGGAGGTTTGGCTTGATGGATGCAGATCTAAAATTTCTCAACCAATTGAGGAAAGAGGAGCTGAATGTCTTTGATCGTCTACGAGAAGAACAGCTTACTTTGGCTGAGGTAGAACAGATTTATCATCTCTGTGAAGCTGACCTTAAGCACAAGCACCGGGAGGCATGGTTGGATACTCGGTACAGACCACCAGCTCTAATTCGTCTCTTCCGCTTATTAGATGTTCTGCAAACAGTGCAGCGCAAGCATGGATCTATGGTTGCCTTCCAAGCTCACAGGCTGAAAAACTGGAACAGAAAGCTGAAATACTGGCATCGAGATATGCACGAACAGAAGGAGGTTCAATCAAGGCTGTTGCAAAACTAGAATTTTGCTTCTGGAAGTTGGTCTCTTCTTTCTTCTCCACTCCATCTTCCCACAATAAAGCACTGACCTGATGCAACAATTTATTAGGTCAGTTTCTTTATCCTTCTCCTGTCTACCTCACTGAAGCGCTGAACAAATATATTACATGAGGTTAAGTTTCTTCCTTGCTTTAATGATGAATGCCAGTGCCCAGGGCTCTGTATGATATGAGTTCATATCGTGTTGCTTTCTTCCTTGAGATCTGAGGGAGAGACAACTGGGTGGGAATGTGAAACCCATCTGAAATTGTTTTTCTATCGAGATCAATTGAAATCTGTTCTGGCTTTCTTTCCCTAATCAGTTGTTCCTACTGGAAGTAGTGTTGACATGCTTATAACATGCTTGTCAGTGGTATGTGCGTTCTTTTTCATGCCTGTGGAATTCTCTGCACAACTACATTGAGATTCTTTCTGTCCTTGTACTGTTCTAGAATAGTGAATTGCAGAATAGGATTGTGATCAGTGGGTCATCCAGTTTCAGGATTTAATTCAAATTAGTTTGGGTTGCCCAGTGGCATAAATCCAGGGTGACTCATTAAAAGCCAGATTTTAAGTATTTTTTTTCTTTCTGAAATTGCCATATGTAGACAAGAGGTTTCATGTGAAAAAAATGCACCAAAGTCTCCAAATTTTGAGGATTTTTTTTTTCCTGAAATCACCATATTTAGAGACAATAGGTTCCAGCACAGCAAAATATAGCAGGATTCTTTCAAATTTGGCTAATTCCTCTTTTGGATGATTGCCAGTGTGCCTACATCACAAAATTGGAAAAAAAGAAAACCCTAACTAGAACACAAGGTTAGTAAGAGGGATTCGGCTTCAGTCCCTTGTAATTCTTCTTTCTTGCAACAAAGGGGGTACTTCCAAATGATACATCATAGTAACTATACATCAAGCAAGAACATTGCCACAAATCAAGTCACACCAAGCTTTGAAAATTTTGAGAATGAAAATAAAATTATCAAAGAATTGATTGAGGGAACATCAAGTTTTTGCATAACTCCTGTGCAAGCGGCTTGTGTAGTTGTTGATTTCAACAATAAGTGTAGCCTGTGCTGTTGCCTGGAGTGTTACCACGTCCTCAACTGATTTTTCCTTCGAAAACCTGGTTTTTTGGAATTTATTTGAATTTTCAGTGGCAGAAATCATCTAAAAATCAATATCTCCCACATTCTGAATCCAAATCTTACCAAATAAATTCCATTAAATCCTGCTCATCAAGATCTTTCCAACAACACCAAAGGCACATTCCGATTCCTCTGAAATTTTCAGCTATGATTTAATTTAATTTCAGTGAAGAAATCATTCAATATTCAAGAACTTTTGCACCACAAGTTCAAATGTCATGGAACCAAGCCCATGCACCCTCCTCATCAAGAGCTTTCCAAAGACACCAAGAACACGATCTGTAGCATCCCAGTTTGGTGGATCTCATAACTACAAAACAAAACAAAACAAACTACCTTCCTTCATAGATAGATATGCGGGACTAGCAACAAAAACCATGGCCAACCATTTAGAACAATCACAATTGTATTGGGTCAGCTTTGATCCATTCTGTGTTTTCGTGTGCACAAAAATGTAACACATGTTTGGTACATTCTATGTTTCCTGCAGCAAAGAAATTGACATGACCACAAACTTGCAATTCCATGTTGAAATGTTCAACTTGGACGAAGTCAAGTACCAAAACGTGGTAGTTGTACAACTAAATGTTCTTCTTTCCATGGCATAAAACACACAAGAAGTTTTCATAACTTGAAATGTTACAATTTTTTTCAATATCAAGTAACAATGTGCTCCTCCCCCCTTGGAACAATTTTTTCTTCAACAAGCTGTTCACCTGCTTTTTACTTCTGCACACATTTCAATTTGAAAGCTTTTCTCATACCATCATCCCAAGTTTGGTTCAATGTGCTTACAAAGGAGTTCAAAGTGCGGATGTTTGGATCTGGTGTAAACAGGCACCCAAGCCAAAGAGTCATCATCAGATGTAGAAATCAAATGGCTGGTCTTTTCTTGCCAATTACACTTTGGGCTACGCATTGCTTCACACTACCAAGTGATGATCAATTGACATAAGGTCAAAATATTAATATACTTAAAAATTATTTAAATCAATTACTTGAAAAAAATAAATTATTAAACATGGATAATCCATAATCATATAGATTGTCTCTGAAATCATTTTTGTCTTTTGTTGCCACTTACACTTGGGCTTCACATTGCTTCGCACTACCAGTGACGACCAACTAACATAATGTCAAAATATTAATGTATTTAAATTTTACTCAAATAAATTATCTGAAAAAAAATTAGTTATTAAACATTGGCCATCCATAATCATATAGATTGTGCATGAAATGGGTTTTGTCTTTACTTGTGAATTACATTATTGTTATGAACCATGTAGGGTGGTAGTCAATAAAAATTGTAGCACTTCTAGAGGTTTTATCTTACCTGCCTCTTTTTAAATTCTCCTATGACCCATATGGGCAAAAGCATGCACCTGAAGAAATTGGGAGTTTTGTTGTCAAACCCAAACTTATGCCAATCCAACTCCTATAGATATGACTTCTTAGATAGGCCTAAATAATGACAAATTTCATTCTCATGATAAATATCTGAAGGAAATTGCAGATTAAAATGTCATGAATTCAACCCAAATTTCATTAAATGTTAATATTTAATTTAAATGATCGACAATATCATGTGTGAAATGAATTGCGAGTATTTGATTACAAGGTGCCAAATGCTTGTGATAATTCTAAAGCAACGGTGATGACAAGATTCTTAAATACCATTCTAGAGGTCAAATGTTTTTTTTTTTTTGTGATTGGAATAGTGTCATGGTGATGTGACAATGGTGCAAAACAATGTCAAATGTGTCCAAAAACAAAAAGAGATCAAAATAATCCACTTACGACAACATGAAATAACAAACCCTTTGAAAAATTTGCTCAAATGACATGAAAATCCTCTTCTACAACAAGATTTATAAATTTTAGAAGGATCAGTGAAGGACCCTTCATGGCATTGATCTGCACAATAAAAGAAGAAAATTACATGCAATTTGAAACTCCGTCTCATCTCATGAAGCCAATTGAAATTCCTTCTCATCACATGAAGGAAACGACATTCAGAATGGACTGCACTCTGTGAGAGCACAGACTACAGATCACGCACCCACCCTTATTCAATGCAGCTTTCAAACTTGACAAGGTAGATATTCATTCCTGATTTAGAGGAGTCTTTCTAGTCTTTGCAGTCTTTGCAACAATCCTTCCAATGTTTAATTGATGTTATTCTGCAGCCTTCTTTCTACTTCGCTACTATTTATTTGTGTTTAAGATTGGGTTCAAAATCCTTTGCTCATCAGCTTTTGGTGCCTTTTGCCTGAATTTGGACCTTCTTCTACAAGGCCGCAAGCTTGTATTGAATTCAAAATAAGCTCTTCAGTGTGAATCCTTATTTTATCCATTTAGCAAGCAGGGCTGCTTCTTTGTTGCAAGTAATGGATGCAGTGAGCTGCCAAATAAAAGACACAGAACACAGAACACTCCATATCCCTGATCGGAGGACTAACCATGTGCTACTGACCATCAACCGAAGTTGACAGACAGCTTACCAAAAAAACCCAACAAGCAAACACATACAACAAGGACTCTGAAACAATAAAAATGAAACGATGGGTGGAAGACAAGATGTCTTCTGCAAACTGCTGCAGATGTAAAACGTCATAAAAGTACACAGTTTCTTCCAAGTGCAAGAAGAAGTGCTTCTTGCAATTGAAAGGATGGGGTGGTGGTGGGTTTGTACAAGAAAGTAAGTGCTCATGCATGATCTGCTCTCACATGCCTCCTCTTCTTCTGATCATTGTTTCCAAAAATCCTCTCTCCTCTCATAGTGCTGAATTCCTTGGTCTTGTGCTTGACTTCCCAGTCGTGGTTGGAAGGCTTCCATCTTGACAAGATTTCTAGTGATGGGTGTGCCAACCTTCTTCAATCTGCTTAGAGACATTGTCATTGGCTTTTTCCTGACAATGGCCCTAAGCAAAATGTCAGAGCATGGGGCAGGGATTGTGGCGGTGGTGCAAACCAGGCAGCCAGGAGTGATGGGCTTGTTTAGGGCATCAGTCTTGTTTTCAGAGCCTTCTCCTGCTGCTGCTGCTGCTGCTGTTGTTCCTCTTTGTCTTCTTCCTCTTCACGCCACAGCTCTGCTTAGAGTCATTGTCATTGGCTTTTTCCTGACAATGACACTAAGCAAGGCCTATGTCACATTCCTCCCATGAATCCCACTTCGCAGCTATCCATCTTTGTCATCATCATCATCATCTGCTGCTGCGTGCAGCAAGCTCTCTCCACAGCTAGGGCACAAAGGGGAAGAGAGTGATAGCATGACAAACATGGAACAATGGCGACAACCCAGTGCCACCATCCCTGTTGTCTCTCTGCTGCTGCTGCCGCCACTGCTCTCATCAGACTCTCTCTTCTTTTTCTCTTTGCAGTCTGCTGCAGGTTCCACCACCACCACCACCTGCCCATTGGCAAGTAGAGAAGAAGAGCTTGCTTCCGAGCATGCACTATCCGTCGTTTCGGAAGTGGTAGTTAGGGCCGCTGCAGCCGCACTGGTATCCCAGTCTGATGATGATGCGGCAGACGACGACGTCTCAGGCTCCTCCTCGGGCAGACAATCAGCATTTGGGTCGAAGCGAAACTGCGCTCTCCGCACGAGAGCTCGCACGGATTCGTCCGCTTGCCGAACAAGCTCTCGGGGATCGCGCTTTGCTCGTTTGCCCGTACCCGAGTGGAGATAGTAAAGCTCGTGCGTCTGCCACAAACAAACAAAAGGTTCATAGAGAGCAGCAGTTGAGGCAGCAGACATGAATGGATCGTCTTCTTCAGAAACAACAGCAGTAATTACTGATGGGTAAACGACCGTCCCTTACCCTGAGATCCAAGAACTGCTCCCACTCGTCCGGAAGAGGCGATTGCGCATGAAGCTCCACATCGAGCTCCACATCGTTTCCGGCAGCAACAGCACCCGCTTCATATGGATCCTGTGGTAGTCCTTCTTGGTCATGATGATCCGCTGCTGCTGCGTAGCAGTGTTTCCGTTTGGTGCAACCAGCAGCAGTACTACCGCCGTCGTCGTCGTCGTCGTGAGAGTTCAGCATCTCCAACTGCTGCTGCATTAGTTGCAACAGTGCTAGCGGCCAGGCCTGCTGCTGCTGCCGCGGCTTGACGCCCGCTGGAGGCAGGGTTTGTCCCGGCGTATCTGGAGACATTGGAGGAGGAAGAGGGGAACATGATACAGTAGTAGATTTGGTAAGAGGAGCTGGAGCTGCAGCTGCAGCTGCAGCAGCAACGACCGTTGTGGTACTAGAGGGAGGTGGTGGAAGTGTAAGCGCCATAGAAGAAGTTGGTGGGTGGGTTCGGATCTCGAGTGTAGAACAAATGCGAGGCGCTACTCTTCCTGACCTCCCCATTAGGTACTTCTCTCCACCACAACAACAACGTCTCAAAAGAACTCCCCTCGAGAATCTATCTTCTTCTTCACCCCAGAATGAACACCTGCTGCTCTGCTGTTATTGTTTCCAGGTAAACCCGCTGAGACCTCAGGGATCCTTCTAACAACACCTCCTCCTCTTGCTAATCTCCTTCATTCTGGACACAACTGCCACTCCTCAATTCCCTGAAAAACAAACAACCCACAAACTCCCAACTCCTCCAACTCACTTAAGAGAAAGAAAGAGAGAGAGGGACACATACACAAACACGGCGCAACAACAAACACAACTGTGACGACACCCACAAAAACTAACTTCAAAAAAACCGACGGTTGCAACAAACAAACAAATAAAACACAAATGAGAACCAGAGTAGCAACAACAACAACAACGGCCAGCACGAGACCTGAATCCCGAACCACGGAGCTTCTTCTCCAAGCACAACACACTTCACTTCAGTCCAGCAATGCACTATTCCCGGGAAACATAAAATACACACACACACACACCCAATGGGAGGGGGGCGGGGAAGGGGCACACACACACACACACACACACACAACACTTCCGCAACTCCTGCAACAACCAAACAGGAGAGAGACCCCACCAAAAACAAAAAGAATAATCTAAACAAAGAAAAGCTTGCAGACAAATGCAGCACTTAAAAATCCAAACAAACAGACAAAAGAAAAAAAAAAACTGAAATGCGAAGAAGACGAAGAAGAATCGAACTACCCCCAAGTTCCAACAACAAGAAGCTTCAACAATAACAACAGGCAAGCACAACGAGATAGAGAGAGAGAGAGAGAGAGAGAAGACCACTTGGACAAAAACCAAACCCAACCAGACTAGACCAAACCAGACCAGACTAGACTAGACTAGACTAGACTAGACCAGACAAACAAACAAATGCAGAAAGTGGGATTTTCTTTAGGAGAGAAAGATGGAAAGAAATGGGAACACACAAAATTGGAAAGAAAGAAAGAAAGAAAATTGGGAAGCAAGAAAGGAAATTGGAAGAAAGAAAGAAAGAAATAAGAAAGAGAGTAAGAGAGAGTAAGTAGGTAGCTAAGAGAGTAGGGTAGTGGGTTGGAAAATTTAATAGGAATTTGGGGGGGCGGGGGAATAATGACATATTTTCAGTTTATATTTTATACTTTCTACTTCCAACAACCAACCCAACTACAACAACCAACCACCCAACCCAACCCAACATAACCCAACCCAACCAACCAACCACCCAACCCAACATAACCCAACCCAACCAACCAACCACCCAACCCAACATAACCCAACCCAACCAACCA
>Ga0116227_10014847_pt1 | contig 11725 bp, 12 predicted proteins | sample S1TSphgellanicum_FD_89693 | JGI IMG/M metagenome (GOLD analysis project Ga0116227, IMG submission 89693) | Host-associated microbial communities from peat moss isolated from Minnesota, USA - S1T2_Fb - Sphagnum magellanicum MG | ecosystem: Host-associated > Plants > Peat moss > Unclassified... | reverse complement strand
CGAGGTGTTTTGGGCCTTGCTGTCGAGCTCTGAACATTCGGGAGTCCCGGAGGACTCCAAACCTCCAACTTTTCCAAGTGTTGGGCTTCACCCCCACACTTGGCCAAAGTGGGGTTGCGACATTCTTTGCCTTCAAGTTCTAGTAGTTGGCATTTGTTTCTTTTAGAGTTGCTTGTAAGCAATCCCTTCCCACTCTGATGTTTTCCATATCCTTGTTATGCTTTTCCATGTTATTAATTTTCTATATGGCTACTTGCAGTTCTACTAATACGTGATTATTCTAATTATTCCTATCCTCTATTTTGTTTTGAGTTTTTGCTCTTTCTCCAAAGCCCCTTGCAAATTCTAGACATATTTGTCTTTTTCCTTTATGATCTACTTTTTTTTATCTCTAGATCAAAAAATCTAAGAAAAATATTGGTTGTTTATACTCTATACTATGTTGTTTGTTGAAACATACTAGTAGTTCTTCTATGTTCATCCAAATCTGCTTCTATCCTTTGTTTAGATCATGGTGTATGAAACCTAGGAGTCTAACCCTCAAAACTTGTTCTTGAAGAACCTAGACTTCTATGTGTAGTTTAAATCTCTCCAAATACATTTGTGCTTGTTGCAGAATTTGGTCTTGAAGGTAACATACCTTCATTATTTTGTGGTGATGGAATAGATTGGTGTACTTTTGGTGGATCTAAATTCAAATCATGTGTTTGCTTTTCTGTTGATTGTTGAGCTTGAGATTCTAGCTCCTTCTTGGGGCATCTCTAATGTTCCTACCCATTTGATCTCTATTCTTACTTAGGAGAGATATGTGGTCTTGGATCAAATTTAGGAGATATGGATTTTTCGTTTTGTATTTAATGTTGATGTTGTTGCTTCTTCAATAATTCTGTTGTTTGTTGAGGATTAATATTGCCTTTCATTACAATATCCTCTTGCCTTCATTGCCTCTTTTGCAAAGTCTCTTTCTTCTCATCATCATTAGACTAAAACATTAGAATTATTCTTCTAGTTGTCCTAGTTTTTGGCTATTTTTCCTTTTAAAAAACATGTGTGTAGGGTTCAAAGGTCTTTGGTTTTTGAAAAACCTTTCCCTCAAACTCTCCTTTTTTCTCCTATCCTCCTATGACTACTCTCCATGCTTCTTTTTCTCTTATGGCTTTGCTCCTTTTAATGGAAACCACTTCTAAAATAGAACTTTTAAGACTATGGCATAATGGCATACATCCATTTTTTGGTTCTCTTTTGGCTATTCCTTCAATCATAATTTTTTGATTTTTTCCCATCTGATCAATTCCTTTACCAATTGAGAATACATAATTGTAGCCCAATTGATAGACTCTCCATGATCTATTCTAGAAATTGTCATAACAAACTTATTGCTAAAATATTGCACCTTATCCTTTTGGTAGATAATGGGCAAAATAACAACAATTCTATTGGCCTACTCTGACCTCATCTTCTTTACAACCCACCCTTCATTGGTGTTGTAAGTATTTAGGATTCTATTAGTTATGTCTACCAATGCTACTCTAACATCTAACATTTTTGCTTGGTCTATTTCTATCTTTCCTGTATGGCAAATTAAAAAAACCTCTACCAATAAATGTTTTTCTATAACTTTCTACTCTTCCTCCAACATGACCTTGATTCTATTATGTTCAGAATCCAACTTCTAATTGTTTAAAAATTCAACCATAATGTTTTGGTGGGTGTCTTCCACTCAACCTCAAACAAACCTACCAATTTAGCTTTGTTTGCTCAAGCTTTTTCTTCCTCTCCAAAGCTTGTCCAAGGCAAAATATTCTTTAGATTACTATTAGAACTTTGCTCTATAGGAGTAAACACATACTTAACCTCATCATCCAATGAGTCTACACCTTATTCCCACACAAATATGCAACCATTGCTTGCCGATTTGTTCTCTTTGTGCGCTTCTTATTAGGAATGTGGATTTTTTCTAGAATTTGATCCTAGGTAGGCTTTTCTTGATGTAGTGGCACTTCTTGTTCTTGTTGCAAATTGTCCTTTTGCTTCTTTCTTCAAAATTAAAAATGGAAATGGGATCAACTTGCTCACTAAGACCTGCCTCTCTTTTGGGCTTCCTAAAATTATATCTTTTCAAAGTTTCCCTGTAATATCTTTTGTTTTTTCTAATCTTTTCAAAAGTTTTTTCAAACTTAAATATCGAAAAAGATCTTTGAGAGGAAAAAGAAGAATAAATAGGAGAAGGAAATGGCGGACCTCTTTCTCGAAACCTAGATTACAAAGGCAAAATATTTGCAAATATCTGCTATTCTCTTTGTTTATTTTGTTCTTCTCTCAAGTTCTATCATTTTTTTCTAGATTGTCTTTGCAATTTTTCCACAAAACTTTCTTTTGCACTCATTTTGAGAACAAAAATAATAATAACTTACTTATAGAAGACGAAAATGAAAAGGCATTCTATTTTTTGCTACCTTTTGAAATGTAATCATCTTGTTTCATAAATTGATGTTTCACTTTTCACTTTAGGGTTAGCGTTTTAATGATTTGTCCTTTTTCCTGGTTTTTTGACACCTGTCATCTCTTGTGAAAGTTCATACTAACAATAACATGAGCTACAATAAATGTTTGTTGACCTATAAACTTTGTAGACGCGGCACTAGATTTTCTAATGACAGCTCTAAATTTAATGACATGGTGTTGTCTACACTATAGATTTCTTTTGTCCTATGTTGAGTCATCAAATCAACATAGTTTTATTTTGATGTGACAAATTTACCTGACCCATAATCTAGTGTCTATGAAACTATATAATCATGATCTATTAATATTTTCATAACCTATTGAGTCATTAGATTTATTGAGGCTTCTTCTGATACTATTGTTTGATCAATCCCAATGATCTTTGTTTTTCTTTAATCTTTTGAATCCTCATCAAATGTCTCTTCCTTGTGGTTAAAATCTAGAGACTTTAAAAAAATTTAATTATCTAAACTTTGAATCCCCTTCAAAATCTGATCCACATATTTGTATGGTTTCAACTTGTTAACATTGACCAATACTTGATTTGGTTCAAAATTGTTAACAAAAACAATAAGAACAATATTATTGGGCAAGCAATATTATACCTTAAATGGACCAAACCACCTTTTTAAAAATTTGCCTAGGTGTGTTTTTTCTCCTTTGGGAAACCATACAACATAATTTCCAAATTGAAACCTCTTCTTTGTGTTTTTCTATTGACTCCACAAAAATGTGCTCCACTGATTTGCTCCCACATTATTTTTAACCTCCAATCTATTTTCCTATAACTTCTCCAATTACGTAATTATGGTTGTTAATACTCTAATTGGTTCTACATCTTTGTGGTCCCCACTAATAGCCGATAAAACATATTTTGTTGACATTAGAGGATGCAAACCATAGACTAATTGGTAAGGTGTGTAACCTATTGCCACCTTGTATGTAGTCTTATATGAAAACAAAACTATGGATAGATGTTCATCCCAATCTATTCTTTTCTCATTGACTATTTGGTCAAAAGCATACTAATGACTTTGTTAATAGATTTTATTTGTCCATTTCCCTATGAATAACATGTAGTTGAACTAACATGCTTCAACAAAAACTGTTATGTCAGATATTTGATTATATCATTGATAAAATGTACTCCTTGATTTATAATTATGGTCAATGGACATCTAAATATAGTCGAAATATACTCATACAAGAATTTGGTTATAACTATTAAAATATTGGTTCTGAATGTCTTTACTTCTACTGACTTAGTTGCATAATCTATAGCTACCAAGATGTATGTGTTTCATGTTAGTCTTCTTGCTAGTTTAATTGGACGTATAAAATCTAGACCCCATTTCATAAAAGCTTTTTCTGGAAGTGTTATTACCAACTTGGCCAGATTTTTTGTTTTAAGTCTTCCAATTTTCTAATAACTGTCACAACTTCTACAAAATTCATGGGTATCCTTGAATAGAGTTGGCCACCAATATCTTGCATCCAAATTTTTTTTGTAGTAATATCTGTAAAAAAATGTTTTCCTGCCACTCTTTCACATAATTCCTTTAGAACAATTTGTGTTTTTGAGGTGGTCAAACATTTGTGCATTAAGATAAGACACTCTATACATTATTTATCCCACTCTATACATTATTCCCTCTTTCAAAATAAAGGGTTTTACCTTTTTGGTTAACTTCTGTTTTTGAGTCAGGTTCAAAGTTTTTTGCATCTAACCTATCTCCAAATAGCTCTTCACTTCTTGCATCCATATGGGTTTTATAGATAATACTGATGCATTTATAGTCTAATATGGGACTCCCAATGGTTTTGAACTATTTGGTAATCCAAATAAAGCATCAATTACCACATGTGTTCTACCAGGTTTATAAACTACTGTGAATTCATACTCTAAAAATAACAACATCCATCTGGCTATCTTTCCAAACACCTATGGTTTGTTGACCAAGTATACCAAAGCCATGTGGTCTACATAAAAGACAAATTTGTTTCCCAACAAAAAATGTCTGAACTTATGCATAGCATAAACCATTGATAAGGCTTCTCTTTCTATAGTAGTATAATTATACTCTACTTTATTTAGGGATATACTACAGGCTAGTCATATTTACTAGTTGGATTTTGTGCCAACATTGCACCTTTTGCCAACAGTGATACATTTGTGTGCACATGAAATTCTATCTACCAATTTGTAGGTATTAGAATTGGTGTTTCCATGTATTTCTGCTTGATCCGATCCCAAGGTTCTTAACATTTTGTGGTCTAGATAAAGGGTTATGTCTTCCTCATCAACTTTGTGATTGGTGCCATGATAAAGGTAAAGTTCGTGATGAAACATTTATAAAATTGATCCATACCATTAAAAACCTGATTTTGCTATGGGTTTATAAGTACTGGCATATTCAATATTGCTTGAACCTTCTTAGGGTCTAGTATTTTCCTTCCTTGGAAATTATGAACCTTAAAATCAATCTGAAAATATCATAAAAGCACATTTCTCTGGGTTAAGATTCATTTTATATTTTCTGCATTTATGAAAGCAAATTATAAGCTTCATCAATTACTTTCCATATCACTATAGACTTGAAGTCATCTAGAAATATTTTCATAAACTTATCCAAGTGCTCTATGAAGGTTCTATTGATTATTCTCTGGAAAGTTGGTGGCCCATTTTTAACACCAAATGGCATTACCATCCAAACAAAAGCTCCCTAATTTGTTACAAAAGTTATTTTGTATCTATCCTTAAGAGCTCTAGAAATTTGATGGTATCATGAGTATCCATTTAAAAATGAATAAACTTCATACCTTGCTATAGTACGTCATTAGAAAAAGGATAAGGATTTTTTTGGTTGCTTTATTTAGCTTCCTAAAATCCACACAAATTTTCAATTTTCCATTTTTTTTAGGTATTGCTACTATAGGTGATAACCATGTAACCTCTTCTATTAATTGAATGAATCTTACTGTTAATAGTTTATCAATATCCTATTTCATAGCTATAGCATAATTAGGGTTCAATTTGTACCTTGTTTGATGTGCTAGTGCGATTCAAGTGTTTAACTAAATTCTATGTTGAGCCAACTCTAGAGGTATGCATTTCAAATCTTTATAAGTCCAAGTAAACACATCTTTGAACTCCTTGAGTAACATATGAAACTCTTCAGTTTTCTCTTTTGTCAATTATGCATTAACTTTGATATACTATGGATTTGCCTTTGTGCCAAGATTTAGCTTAACAAGTTGTTGTTCCTCAGTCAAAGTCCAACCTGCTATTTAAAGATTTTGTACTTGTATTTTTGTTGGTGTCTCATCTACTTCAATATCAATTTAGGTATGATGATAATAGGTTTCTGGATAAACCTTATCTTCGAGTGATATCTTTGGTTTGACATGAAATTTTATTGTTTGTTGTTGAAGGCCACTTCTATTGCTCCTTGATCTGATGTCCTTTGTTCTAGGTCAAATTTTCCATTGATTCTAACTTTTGACACTCCAATATTCAGTAATGAATTTTTTTTCATTTGAGATAGTGATTGTGCCAATTGAGAACAACTCTAATTTTGTCTCAAAGATCAGATCTTCCTCTTCATATGTTAGTTTTTCCAACAAGTCATAACAAAAAAATACTTAAGACCGTTTGGTTTCTACCCTTAGTTTCTTATTAACTGATATTGTTATGACTATTCCATTACCTTGAACAATAATCACATTGTTCCCCCAGTCATGTGTAACCTTTGCATCTATGAACCAAGGTCTTCCTAGCAACATGTAATAACTAAATTCCACCACACTATTTTTTGAAACAATAAATGTGGCTACATATGGTATACCATGTATATGAATCTTCAAATTTTTGATGATTCCTAAAGATCTAGTCATATTATGATCTACCATTCTAAGGTGGTATGGAGTTGGTATTGGTTTGGGTAAACTTAATTTTGTTTTGAGGGTTTTTATTATGACATTTACATTTGCCCCTCCATCTATCAAAACATCTTCAACAATGTTCTTCCCAACTTGTATTTGGATAACTACCATCTGGTTATTTATCTTTATAGCTACAATGTCTATTTCAGAATGTGTTTTAACCACTATGTTTACATTAGGCTTTAATATCACTTTATTAGTTATATTGGGTTTTTCTAGCTTCAATTTCTACCACATATACTTTTAAAATTTGGTGTTATCTTCAGTTGTTGACCTAACATCAATGTATAGATAGTTTCCATCATTTGTTTACTGATATCTTGGAATATTTGTTCCATAAACATAAATTTGTTGCTAGGAATAATAGACATATTTTGTGGTACAATTGGTTATGCGGACACCTCAACCTTTGGTAATCCTACCCAACTTGTACTCCATTATGTTTTCTCATTTTGAGTCAAATTTTTTGGTGGGTCTTTTGCTTGCATCTCTTGTATAGTCTTGACAAAAGATTGTTATAATTTTTGCTCTTTTTCCTAGTCAACAACAGACTTCTTCTTGATTGGCTCTCTGTCCTTGAACTATTGTTATTTAGTAACCTTGTTCCTAGTAATGGCCATGTTGACATCCACCATATGGAGTGAAGGATTTGTAACCTTAAGCTCCACCACATATGGTTTTTCTGTAGTTTTCACTCCTTTGTTCTTAAACATATTCTGCATCTCACTGTACTTAGGACAGTCTATGATCTTGTGTCTAATGTCACCATAGATATGACAAGAATACCTCACATGTTTTTGTACTTAAAAATATGTTGAGTAATAGCCTCATAAATTACAAGAACATGGTTTTCCTTTCTTTTGACTCTATAGGTTTCAACGTTATGATTTGTCCTATGACAATTTGTATAGTACATTCTTATTTTTTTTGTAACTATCTAAGGTTTCTAAGTTAATATTATCTTACTACTTTGTGGTATTGATAGTTGCTTATAACCTCTACTTCAAAAATTCCTTTTTCACAAACCAAAGTTGCTTCCTTATGCTGTTGTAGGGTTTTTCTCTTCATACTTGTTGTTGCTACATGCAAATATGGTTGTAATCCAGATCTGAAAATAGTAGTTAGGAAATTATTTGTTGTTTTGTGTTTAAGACTATTGGCTAATTTCAATAATCTTTCATAATAGACTTCCATTCCTTCATTCTTCTCCTACTTCATGTTTTTCAATTGTAGGTAAACTTGCTCATCATTCTAAACTTTTTTGTACCTTTTACAAAAAGCTAACTATAATTTTATAAAAAATACAATCTGGGTATTCTCTCATGTAATTGTTACACTAGTTAGACACAATATCTTTGAGGGTAAAACTAAACAAATTAACAGTCTTTGCATCATTTATTTCACCATTTACTCTAATGGCAATTTAAAAAATTATGACATGAACATCTAGGTCAAAATCCTTCACATATTGAAGATAGTTAAGTGATTGATGATAAGGCCTCTTTGGTGGTAATGGTGGTCTACATAAATTCATCATTGGCGATCCAAAATATCCTGAAGGTCCTAGAGGTCTTGATGGTCTTGGTGGGTTTGAACCTCCTGCTCCTGGATCTAATCACTATCCAACAAAAATCTTGTCCACCTCTCTAGGCATCTTTGTAAGCACATTTACAAGTTGTGTTTCCCTTGGAGTATGGGGTTTGGACTTCATACTAACAACATTATGGGCTAGTGTTGTTATAAATGGAACTTTAGTAATTGTAACCAAAGATTGAGGCATTGCCATAAAATATAATGGTACAAATCCTATTGGTTCCATTTTTAAATTGGAAGTTCTTGGATAAGTAACTCCAACATTGTTATGATGTAATAGACTTGGTGTAAGAGCTACAAAAATAGGTATTACATTTGCCACAATTTGAGCTCTCATTTCCATTATGTTATCTCTCTAAATCTATTTGGAATTATAACCCTCTCATGGTATAGTTCCTTTGGTGCATTATATCCATGGTTATTTGCTCTTGCAAGTTTTGGATTTAGATCTAGAAATGTTTAGCAAATCCTTGCTTCACACTATCTTCAATAAATGGACATTCGTTGATTTGATGTCCAATCCAATGACAATACATGCATTATTGAGGGTTAGCTCTCAGAATTTTATTCACACTATGAATTCGTCTTCTCTAGTCCATTGAGATTGCTTTAACAATGTTTCCATTATGTCGATTAAGTCTAGGTTCATTATACCTTACTTTGACAGCCACAGGTACACCTTGTGTTATTGTTGGTTCTACTATTGGTAAGACTACGGTTTCTTGTTTAGTTACAAATACTAGCTCAATTCCTTTGGACATTATGATGCCTTAAGTTGTGACTTTTTGCTCAACCACATAACATTTGAGCTTTTTGTTCAAACTTTACATTCTCATGGTCCTTTCAATAATAAAGAGATGAAGTATATTTGTACCTTGGTACTACTTCCTTTTTTTTTACCTATTGACTTTTTATTTTTATTCATACATCAAAATATTAGAGTTCTGTTGCTACATTAGGCCTGGTGATTCCAGCACAACTTTTTATTCAGGTTCAAATTTTTTATTCCTTTATCTAAACTCATCTTGTGAGTTTGCATTTTCAATTTGATGTTCTTCTCTTTTAGAATTTTGTTGCAGATTACTAATACACATGTGTGCTACACCAATTTGCACTTCACGAGGAATAATTAGTAATGCTTGAGGTGTTTTATGGCATGTAGGTCTTTCTTCTATCCACATATGTCTCTGTTAAGATTGAGAAACTCTTCTAGGTGTTACATATTGCCGATCCTCCTAGTATGCACTTAAATTGTTATTGATGGCAACACCATTTTCCACTCGTTTGTGTAATAAAACTTGATTTAATTATCTCTTAATACTTCTAATTGCAATTATATTTTCCATCTCTCCACATTTTAATTCAAATATGAACAAACTTTTGCATTAAAACAAAATCCTCATAATTAGCTACTTTGCTTATATAAGCTTCCCAAACAAAAAACTTATGATCAAGATTTGAAAAAAATGCAAAAAATGAAACTGAAGTTCACTATCTATCTATAAAAACAAAATTTCAACAACAAAACATAAACAACATTATAAAATCACTTTGAATTCGGGCCTTAGGATGGTCACCAAATGGTAAATACATTACTAGGAAACGTGTCATAGTTCACTTTGGGTTTCACTAGATTTTTGAGTGAATTTGGACTTTTTCACCTAGTGAAATTGTTTAACCCCCTAGTGAACAGGGACCAATTGGTACGGACAATGACTTGTTTCACTAGTACCTAATGAAACAAGGTTATTTTCAAGTGAATAAAAATTTACCAAACCATTCACTTGTTAGTTAATTAACTAACCAATATGGAAATTAATTAAATTTTAATTATTTAATATAAAATATTATTGATAATTCCATGATTTTAAAGCCTATTATTTATTGACACATGTCACTACCTACGCTAGGTTAAAAACCTAGCCTAGGTAGGTAGGTAGGCCATGTAATAAACCTAAGCACCTAGCCTAAAAATTCGATAGGAGAATATTCAATCAACATACCATTGTTGACCACACACAACACCACCCATGAAGTTTAATCCCTTAACCTTTGGAATGGGGGCAAACACCTTTATCATCAAGCCACCACATTTGTTGTGAAAATATGTTACATTACATTTTATTATCAAATACTTCATTTTAAACATTACAAAAACATAAACTTTGAAAATTCATATCTTATTGAGATTTTGTTCAAATGAAATTATTCAAGTTTAATTTTTAAGAAAATTCAATAATGTACATACTTACATTTATTTCCTTTTGAAATTTTAAAATCATTTGAACAAAAAAAAAGTTGAATATCATTATTCAATAACATTTCAATGACCATTCTTTTGAATTTTATTTTTTTAATGAATGGATTTTTTTTGTTAATATAATAATACTACCTATGTTAAACTACTTTCAATTATTATATGACTATTTTTCATTAATTTAAATTATTTCACCCTACATTATTTATGGTTATTTATGGTTATTTTCAATTATTTTTGGTTATTTTTGGCTATTCCACCCTAGGCTACTTTTGGTTATTCTAAGTTATTTTTTACTATTTAAACTTATTTCAATTTAAGTTATTTTTAGCCATTGTTACTTTTTTTGGTTATTCTATGTTATTTTTGGCTATTGTAAATTATTTCAATTTAGACTATTTGTAGTTATTATAAATTACTTTTGGTTATTTTAATTTATTTCACCTTAAGCTATTTTTAGCTATTGTAAGTTTTTTTTTCTATTCTATGTTAGTTTTGGCTATTGTAAATTATTTCAATTTAGACTACTTGTAGCTATTATAAGTTACTTTTAACTATTAAAAGTTATTTCACCTTAAGTTATTTTTGTTTATTATAAATTATTTCACCTTAAATTATTTTTGGCAATCCTAAGCAATTATAATATATGGTTATTAGTTGTTTTTTTTATTAGTGTTATTGGTGGTTATTAATGGCTATTGGTACTTATTCTATTTGTGGCTATCAATGTTTTTTAGTGGTAATTTTATTAATAGTTATTGGTGGTTATTCTATTAATGGCCATTAGTAGTTATTCTATTGGTGGCTATTATATTATTGATTATTAGTGGCTATTCTATTAATGGCTATTGGTGACTATTCTACTAATGGTTATTCGTGATTAATCTATTAATGGCTATTGGTGGTTATTTTATTAATGGCTATTCGTGAATAATCTATTAATGGCTATTGGTGGTTATTATATTAATGGTTATTCGTGACTAATTTATTAATGGCAAATTGTGATTAATCTATTAATGGCTATTGTGGCTATTTTATTAATGGTTTATTGCTGGCTATTCTATTAATGGTTATTTTATTAATGGCTTGTTGGTGGCTATTCTATTAATGGTTATTGGTGGTTATTCTATTAATGGTTGTTGGTGGTTATTTTATGAATGGTTATTAATGGTTATTGTATTATAAGTTATTGTTGGTTATTATATGTTATATTACAATTATTGGTGATTATTGTATTATAAATTATTGTTTGATATTCTATGTTATAATATCATAGGCTATTGGTAGTTATTATATTGTAGGGTATTGAAAATTATTTTTCATAAGTTATTATTTTCTATTCTAAGTTATTTTTACCTTAGGTCATTATATTTTGTTTTAGATTATTTTAAGTTATTATGCTTAGGATAAAATAATTTATAATAACAT